>OIZS01000626.1_pt1 | contig 14110 bp, 17 predicted proteins | sample 1588641 | NCBI WGS metagenome assembly OIZS01 (sample SAMN03283240) | human gut metagenome | biome: human-associated habitat; material: feces | host: Homo sapiens | place: Peru | collected 2012
TTGTAGCATTCCGCTGGAGAGCGGTCTATAAATACTACTATTTTATTATACGAGGAATGCCTGTGAATGTCAGAATTTCATCGGCAGCGCGTCTTTTCTGCACTTGCCGTTGTAGGCGGTGTAAATGGGAAAAACATATTTCTTCCATCCGCGCAGCTTTGCGGGGTCGTCCTGCCCGATGCGGTAAATATCGACCGGGTGGATGTTGCGCAGTGCACGGAGCAGCCGTTCTTCACTGTACTCGCCGTGGTACAGCTCCACAAAGTGCATCATGCCTTTCAGAACAGATGCCCGGAACGAATCGGGCTTGCCCTCCCATGCTGCCACGATCAGCCGCATCGTTTCACAGTAGAGCGGTTCGCCCATCTGCTTGTAGAGTCGGAAAGCCGTACCAACGCAGCCGATGCGGTAATCGGTCAGCTGCTGGCTGTCATAATTGAGACTCAACCCCACCCGGTTGGTGGCTGCGAGGAAAGCCTTGGAAATAGCATCGCCGCCTACGACCTTGGCGCGGAGCTTGATGCCAGCAGTCAGCGGAGCGGAAAAGCCGTTCTGTTCGGCAAAGAGCAGGGCTTCCTGCTCCACGGTCATGCCCGTGTACACCTTGCAGAGAATCGGCAGATCCTTGCCGCCGTTGCGGAGGATGCGCCCCTCGATGGTGTGCTGCCCATCCGTTACGATGAACTGACCGTTGCGGAAACTGACCTTCGGCTCATTTGCCACATATTCGTTGAAGTGGGCGGCAATCAGTTCCACACGCTTGCGCTCCACACCGCGCTGATACAGTTCGCGGGGGTAGACCAGCTTGCTGCTGTGGATGACCATGAGCTGGTACGGCGGGTTGACATGGATGAAGGGATTGGTGTTGTCTTTCAGGCGCATCGCATTTCCTCCTTGATTCTCCAGATGTACGTTTCGGCTTCTTTCAGGATTTCAGCAACCTGCTGCTTACGCTTCGGGATGGTGAGCAGACTTGGGTTAAATGTGAAGCTGTATTCCAGCCGCTGGATCATTGCGTGTACCGCAGCTTCCAGTTCGGTGTACAGCATCATGTCCTCAACGCTCCCGGCGTCCTCAAAGGACGATTTGATGGGTGTGTAGGGATAGATTGGCGGCTTGCCGTCAACCACCTCAGGCGGCGCGTAAGCCGCCGTAGAGCGGATGATGGGTGGAAGCCGCTGAATGCTCCCCATCGGGTTCAGGGCAAGGCTGGCACGGACGGCATCATCCACCCGGTTCATTTCCTCCGGGGTGAGGTGTCCGAGGAATTTCAGCACCCTGCTTTTGTCTATGGTAAAGATCTGCTCTGCCTGAACGATGGACGGAACGGAGAGAAAATCGTTCACCAGCAGGCAGTGGGTCGGCTGGGTATACTTTTTTGCAGACTTGCTTGTCAATGTGGCCACGATCAGCGTGGGCGAGTAAAAATTTCCCACATCGTTCTGGAGAACGACTGCGGGACGATTCCCGCTTTGCTCTGAACCGATGGCGTTGTCGAAACGGGTGAAGAAAATGTCTCCACGCTGGAATTTCCAGTTTTGAATCAAAAGCTGCCCTCCTTTTACAATATGTACACCGCCCGCTGCACCTCCTTGGCAGTGTGCGGTGTGTTTGTTCAGCGGTTCATCACAACGTAGTCATGACCGCGCCGGGTCTGGCAGACAGTGCAAGTGTCCATGCTCCGGTCTGCGCTGGGAACAATGGCGATTTTGAACGCTTTGGATTCTACAAAACTGCAAAGGCAGACACCGCAGAGCGTGCGGATGGACCGAATCATCTCCGGGGTCAGTTCCATTTCCTCGTAGATCGCTTGCTCTAAGGTGGTACGGTCGTTTTCGTTCATAAAACCTCCTATGTAGGACGAAAATGTGGATATATGGAATAAGTAAAAAGAACAGGCGTGGACGAAGACCGAAAACAGCATTCGGCCACGCCTGATTTAATAAGTTAAGGTCTCGCATATTCGCCCTCGGCTCCCTGCGAGTGGGGCATAAACATCTGGCAGCGGACTTGTACCGCTTCATTGGCATTTCAGCCACCCCGTCTGCTTTGTGACCGGGCCGCGAATTACGGAAGTATCATTATCGGAGTACCAGATAACGGAACTATTCAGTTTTCAAAGAACATGAGTGCAGACATTTCGCTCAGTGGCTTTCGCCATCTGGTGAATTGTCCTCTCACTTGGTAGGCATCGAAAACGCCTTTCAGACAACCTTAATTTGAAAGTTTTTGATAAAATTAGTGATTCTGCGGATTTTCTTACTAATATTCTGCTTTGTTGTGCCAAATACTTTAGAAATTTCAACGGTGTCATATTCTTCATAGGCGTATAGAGTAATCAGCTCAAGATCTGCATCCGACAAATTTTCAAGCGCAGACAGCAGCCGCTCGTCCTCAATCTCGCCGATCCATGTGAAGCAGCTCTTGGTTTCACGGTAGTGTTCGGTAATAGAAATGGCTTCCTGATACTTGTTCATAAGGGGCGAGTAGGCTTCTTCACCCTGCTCAAAGGACGGGGCAGCGATTTCCTGTGTGTGGTTCTGGTAAGAACGCGCAGCATTGAAAACAGACCAGTCATACTCATACATTGCCTGAATCGCTTCGATGCTCATGCCAGCGTCCTCATACTGCTTGCGCATGATAGCCCACTGACGGTCAAAGTTCTTCTTTTCCAAACCATAATTAAAGCCCATGTGTAACCTCCAAATTTTCGATAAAACGTGAAATGTCGAAAATTTGGAAACGCTACGGATATTTCGCCGCTTGGGGCATCCACGAAAAACGGGCAAACATAAAACCTGCTCCTTTTCGGGAGCAGGCCATCTGAAGCTATAAAAATAGCCGGACAACAGCCGACCGAAAGATTGGAGATCTTTCAGTCAAGCTGCTGCCCGGCTATTTGGTGCTACGTTTCATACATCACCCGGAGGTGACGGCCCGTTGCTCGGTGCGAACAGTCCATATTCAGAGTGCTTTGCACCCGATTCTTATGAAACCAATGCTTACTTGGCTCGAATGGAAAGGTTGAGCCATAACATTTCCCGGCAACGCCAGCATTTTATGTGGATGAATCCAGTGCAGTCGGCGGTCATTCGATAAAGTTTTAAGTTGCACTTGGGGCAAAACTGCCAGTGTTCCGTAATTGCTTTCTTCTTATGATCGAGCATGACTTTCCCTCCCAAATATAAAGTTTGCTGCTGTATCATAGGAGAAACGGTGGACTGCGGCACTTTGGCTCCAAAAGCGCAAAAACGCCAGCCTCCCATGGCGGGAAGCTGGCGCAATATAACACATCGGCACGATTGTGGGTGGTGGAACGGAACGATTGTGCTTGCTTCGGGGCGGTCTGGCTTACGGCAGCAGACAGGCTTTTTTTGATGCGTTACCCCAATAAAAAATCACAGTTACCTCCACAAACGGCAACTGTGATTGGATAGCGCGTGAAATCGCCCGGACGAGTTACCGTTTTTTTATAACTCGACCGGGAAACGCAAAAATCGGCACTATACTTCCCACTCACAGGAAATACAAGGTTATACCGCGTCATTCACCAGAACGATACAATACTATTGAGGTGAACGATGATGCCGAATTCCGACTTGAAAGTACTTGGAGAAAAGGTTCGCAAGGAGCGCAAGCTGGCAGGTTTAACACAAGAACAACTTGCTGAACGCTGCCATGTTTCAACGAAGCATATCGCCAACATTGAAAAAGGCAGCATGAATCCATCTTATGAAATTCTTTTGGCGATTGCTCGTGTTTTGCCGGTTTCGCTTGATGCGCTGATTACTCCGGGGATGGGCAAAACGGAAATAGAGTTAAAAGAGTTCAATCGAATCTATCTTTCCTGTCCAGAAGCGGTGCGAGAAACCTTAATGGACTCGACCCGCACACTGGCAAAGCATCTGACAGAGTTTTACAGTAAGATTGAAAATCCCTGAAAATGTTTTGCTTGTGGTACAGTATAGCACATTTTTCAAAGTCACTATACCAAAACGAACCCAAAAGCAAACCAATTTCATACCAATTCAGTCGATTCCCAAGCTGATCTGAATCTCTGTTTCCAAATCATTTGCCAATGCCGTATACAGTTCTTGTGGTGTTCGGCAAAGAATCGCATTGAAATTGATGGGATCACCCTCATTGAAAAGCCTTACATATCCCCAGCGGCATGGAACAACGTCCAAATAGGTCGCAGACTCTAAAAAGCTATGGAAGTGGGTCAATACTTCTTCAAATGTTCGCATGGTTTGACCTCCTGAATTAAGTTATCTCTATTTTAGAATATTCTTGGTCATCTATGCAAGGATGCCGATTTCGTACAGCGTAGAAAACGATAAAGCCATACCGAAGAATCCTACTAGGATCTCACGGTATGGCTTTTATTACAGATTGCGATTCAATCGCACTAATTCCGATGATGGGACAAATTGATATCCAATGTTGGAAACCGTTTTAATATAACGGGGGTGATCTTTGTCATCCTCTATTTTCTGGCGGATTCGACCGATCGTGCTGGTGACAGCTCTCAAATAGCTTTCGCTGTCCTTATGCCAGACTGCTTCAAAGATCTGCTCCTTTGTAAACAGTTTGCCCGGATGCTGTACCATCAAACTCAAAACACCGTATTCATAACGACTCATGTACACCTCTGTTCCGTGTTTGAAAACACGGTGATGTTCCAAGTTGATTTCCAGATCGGGACGGCTCAGAGCGTCTGTGGGATTTCGCATCAAATCGAACCATTCAAAAATCGTCTGCTCTTGCGGTGGGCAGTGATCCTTCGTGATGCGAACAACAACTTCAATTTTTTGCATACAATAGACAATCCTCCCCCAAAGCCAAATCTATATCACTCGATATGGAAAATCGGGTGTAGCTCGTATTTCCGCATTGACCGTGCACTACGATGCCGTGTGCTTTAGCCGCCGTCGTTTTTGGAATCCCGAAAGTTCAGAGCTGCCATCAGGCATCCAAACGCACCCGCCCAGAGAAGGCCGGTATAGAGCCATACTTGGAGAATGGCAAAAATCACCCCTGCGATCAGCAGCAGGATGCCAGCCGTTAACAGCAGACGTGCCGATAACTGCTCAATCTTAGGTATCCCTTTCTGTGCGAAGATAGTGCTGCGCCGGTGGCCGCCAACTGCACCAGAATTAGAACAGCAAACAGACCGAAGCTCTCATAATAGAACAGCTCATCCCTAAATAGAAGGACATCACAGAGCGCAGTCAAGGTAAGTGTCACAAAGTAAATGATATAATCCCGCAGGTTTCTGCGGATATTTTGAATTGCTAACTTCCAGTACATATCCCATCACCTTCCGCTGTTGGAGTTGTTGCGAATCGAACGCTGGAACAGCAGCCATGTACTGAGAAAATAGCAACTCAGCAGCAAAGCGAAAATCCCGACAATGATACCTATTTGCCGCATCAAGGCTCCGCAGCCAATATAAGCTGAGATTTCAGCAGAAACACTTTGAAGAAAATAGCCAATCACAATAATTGCTACAACGATTGCCGCTGTGATCGGCATCCCAAACCAAACACCAAGCTGTTTTAGAACCAAAGTATGCAGGTCCTTCTCTTCCACTCCCATTTTTCGCAGAACCGAAAATCTGTAGTTGTTTTTTTCTGCATCCAGGAGCTGCTGAAGAGCCAGCACGGTAAGACACATCACCATCAGCACAATTGCACCATAGATCAAGGACGCTTTTAGGATAAAGTTAAGGGCGATTATACGGTTCACTTCCGTAGTATGGACAGTTGTACTGTATCCTGCCAGATTGTCTTTATCAGGATCTTCTGGATAAGAACGCCCAAGAAGCTGTTCCAGCATTTCTGCCGTTTTGAAGGGAAGCGGATATTGAGTCATCACAAATCGGTTGCTCTGTACCGGAAGCAAGACTTGCGCTATCTCGTCAGGTATGATATACACCACATCTGTATAAAGATTATAGATGGATTCCCCCACAGGCTCCTGAAACACGGCGTTCTCACTGAGTTTCAGGGTGCCTGCGTCAGTTTCCAGTAAGGTATGCTCAGCGATGTAGTTTTCAATATCCTTCTCCTCTGCCGCACGATGCCAGTGGGTAGCAAATTCATCCGTTTGTAAGATAATAGGTTCATATCCCAACATTTTCCGAACAGCGTTATAATCCTTCAGTGCAATCGCCAAGGGAGGAAAATCGTACTTTACCCGCTGGTAAAAGTCGCTTTTTTGGGGAAGATATTCCGAAAAAGTCAAATCGTCCTTTATCGCTATGTTGTTTTGTTCTATGAACGCAGTAATTTCCCCATAGTCTGTATCCGGAAGATTTTCCACTTCATAAACATCGTTGTAGCGGCTTGAAATTTGAATATCATAGACTGCCCGACTATCCAAATAGCCCAGACTCCATCCTGTCAAAACCGGCGCAATGACAAACAAGCAGATAGAAAAAGTCAGGGTCACACAAATGATCGTCATCGTTTTCGTATTGGTAGCCAGCTTAGAGGAAAGCTGTCCAAACAGAAATAAACTCGTATTGTGATATTTGCGGGACACTTTAGATTCCTTCCAGTATAGGAGCGCCGCATTTGATAAATACATGACTGCGGAAATGATAAACAAAATATCCGCAACCCCAAACAGCAAATATTGATTCAGAGTTGGGGCATCAAATCCAAGGAAGTAGGCTTTTTCCAGTTCTGCGATGGAAAAAATCGGGATAGCGGTCAATACTGCACCAGCCAGAAGCCCGCAAAGGTATCGGGAAAATCCTATTTTTCTGTGTAAAACAGCACCTGCGATTGCCCAAAGCAGCGTCAGTGCAGGGAAAAGGACATTCCCCCAATACATGAGCTTTACAGGAAGCGGATGTCTGGGATCGAAATAAAAATGATATTTTACAGCACCTACCTCCAGCATCCACAGCAGCATAATGCCATAGATAATACAGATCATCGGCATCCATCTGCTTTTATGAAGCGGTTTTTCATTCTGACGGTTTGCCGTCATAAGCTCAATAATCCTGCTTTTGTTGAGAATTCTGACATTCCCGACTCCAACCAGAATCTGGCAAATAACAAAGAAGCCCACGGTCAGCAGCACGGTATCTGGAAAAAAAGACCAAGAAAAAGCGTAGGGTTCCCCAAAAGAAGCAAGCAGCATAGCCGTAATGACCTGAGAAACGATCATCCCCAGAAGGATTCCCACCGACACAGAGAATATGAGCAGGAAAAAAGTCTCTCCAAAAAAGAGCAGTCCTATGGTTTTTTGCTCCATTCCCAGGGTTGCCTCAACTGCAAACTCCGATTGTTTTTTTCTCAGCATGAAACGATTTACATAGTGGATCAGGAACAACAAAAGCAGACTAATCCCGCAAATTGCCAGTTTCATACCTCCAGCCAGCAGGGAAATATTATATTCCGCACCAATGGTCGGATGATAATGGGTGCTGCTGATAGACAAAAACGCATAGAACAGGGTGACACAGAGTGTCATGGTCACAATATAAATCAAATAGTCCTTCACAGACCGCTTTGCGTTTTTGAAAATGAGTTTAGCGTACATCGCTCATGCCCCCTCCCATCATGGTGAGGACATCCAGGATTTTTTCAAAGAAAGTCCTGCGGGAATCACCACCCTTACGGATTTCCGTAAAGATCGCCCCGTCCCTCATAAAGAGAATACGATTGGCATAGCTTGCCGAGAAAGCATCGTGTGTCACCATCAGGATCGTGGCTCCGAGATCTTCGTTGATACTCTGGATCGTCGAAAGCAGCATCTGGGACGAGTGACTGTCTAACGCACCGGTGGGTTCATCCGCCAAAATCAGCTTAGGCTGGTTGATAATGGCTCTGGCACAGGCGCACCGCTGCTTCTGGCCGCCGGACACCTGATAGGGGTACTTATCCAGAATATCCGTGATATTCAGCTTTCCGGCCATTTCCCGCACCCGCCCATCAATCTCGCCTGCGGGAACCTTGTTGATAGTCAGTGCCAAGGCAATGTTTTCTGAGATTGTCAGAGTGTCCAGCAGGTTAAAATCCTGAAATACAAATCCAAGATTCTCCCGACGAAACCGGGCAATCTGTTTTTCGTTGATTTCCGTCACATCGGTTCCGTCCAGATAGATATGTCCCGCACTGACGGTATCAATGGTGGAAATACAGTTGAGCAGGGTAGTCTTGCCGGAACCGGATGCTCCCATGATTCCTACAAATTCTCCCTCTTGAACGGAAAAGCTAATGTCCTGAATTGCTTTTGTAATATTCCCGCTATTTCCGTAATATTTCTGGATATGATCCAGTTTCAAAATTTCTTTCATTATTATCACCTCTTGTCTCTATTGTAGGATAAGAACGACTTTGTTTGTATCAAGTTTTCTTACAAAGTTCTAACAAAAATGTAAGAAGTGCAGAACGCTTTTCAGTTCTGCACTTCATGAATCAGACAGTTAATGTGAAAAGAAAGGGAAACGGCTGTGCCATGTTCCGACGACTCCGCCGTAATGCCAATGCCCAGCTTTTCACAGAGCCGTTTGCACAGATACAGACCAAGTCCTGTGGATTGCTGAATCAGACGACCATTCTGACCGGTAAATCCCTTTTCAAAAATACGGGGCAGATCGGACGCAGCAATTCCGATTCCATTGTCCTCCACCACAAGGACAACCTGATCCTGCCGTTTATGAGTAGAAATGCGAAGAACCGGCTGTTCAGTACGATACTTGACCGCATTGGCAATCAGTTGATTTAGGATAAAACGCACCCACTTTTCATCTGAATAAACCGTGTCCTGCATTTCCTCCACTTCCAGGCGCATACCACTTTGGAGCAGCAGATATTTATTATCTGCAATCGCCTGATGCACCACTTGGGACAGTGCCATTTCCCGGACAGAATAATCTTTCTCTGTATGCTCACTGCGGGCGTAATAAAGCGCCTGTTCGGTAAAGCGGTTGGTCTTTTCCAGTTCCAACAGAAGTTCTTTTGTCCAGTCCGTCCGATGGTTTTCACATAGGAGTTTCATCGCAGTAATGGGCGTTTTGATTTCGTGAATCCATTGCTCAATGTATTCTTTGTACTCCAGGCGTTCCCGCTCGATCTCTCCAATCTGTTCCAACATGGATTTTCCAGCCATTTTCAAAAGCCGATAGTAAACCTGATCCTCAGCCTGTTCTGGTAGTTCCATTACTTCGGAAATGAGGTATCTTTCGGAAAGCTGCTCCGCCATATCCAGAAGTTTTTTCATCTGCCGTTTCCGTTTCCAGTAAGTGAGGGCAAGACCCGTCAGCAAAATCAATGCCCATACGATCAGGATCAATACCACTGCGGAAAACGAATTGCCGCACACCAGCAAAAATACCGTGAGTGCAGCCATGCAGACCAAGTTCGTCAGCAGAAATGGCAGCCTGTTTTTCCAATATCGTCTGCTGTTCATATCGTGTACCCCTGTCGGTGCTTTGTCTTGATAAAATCCGTCAGACCGATGCCTGCCAGTTTTTCCCGGATGCGGTTGATATTGACGCTCAAAGCATTGTCATCCACATATAACTGATTGTCCCACAAATACTCAATCATATCCCCACGAGAACAGATTTTCCCTCCGTTCTTGAACAGGTAATAGAGAATTTTCAATTCGTTCTTAGTAAGTTCTACGCTCTGTCCATGATAGTCCAAACTGCTGGATTCCAGATGCAGCACCGCATCTCCATAGGCGATCTGTTCCTGCTGCTGTGCGGGATAGGCTTTTTTCAGCAGAGACGCAATTTTCGCAAGCAGGATCGCTGTGTTATAGGGCTTCGTGATAAAAGCGTCTCCGCCCAGCATAATGCTATTCAGCTCGTCCATATCTGTGTTGCAGCTTGTCACAAAGATGATCGGCACTTCGGAAAAGGTACGAATTTTAGAGCATAAAGCAAAACCATTCTCTCCGGGTAACTTAATGTCCAACAAAATCAGATGTGGCTTTTCATCCTGAATCTGTTCTGTCACAGCAGAAAAATTCCTTACTCCAAGCGTTGTATATCCATTTCCATTCAATAAAGTTTGTAATTCTCCCTGTATCACAGGATCATCTTCAATTATCATAATTTTATATCGTTTCATGCTTTCTGCACCTTCCTTGTTTTGACCGGCCATCAATCGGCTTTTCTGCAGTTTTGGGAATCAGCCAAACACCAGCCATCTTCACAGCGCCGGGGATACGCCCAGCAGCACAATAGTAATTTACTCTACGAGGTGTCACGCCCCACTTCTCGGCGGCCTCTTTCAATGTCATATAGTCCATTACGCACCTCCACAGAGTACATTATAGTTCCTCATCTCGAATAATGCAAGAAACATAATATGAATTATAAAGTTTAATCTTACTGCATTCTCTGAACTTAGGATACTCATTAGAATGGGGGTTAAGATAACGATATAGATGCACTTCACCTTGCCCTCATACTGCGGCAACAGGGCTTTCAGTGCTTCAAGATTATCGCCGTGGATGATCATGTTCTCACTGCCGTTGTTCTCGGTGTGCTGCCCCTGCTCATCAAAACTGTATTGCCGCTCCAGCACCCGGAAGGGAACTTCCTGATGATGGTTCACGACTTTATTTTTACCGATCCATTCCAAGGTTGGCATGGCGTTTTTCTCCAATCTAAAAATTTCAAACTGCGGACAAAAAGGACGCATTGTTGTGGCAAGCAGTGCGAGCTGGTACCAACTCGCGATTTTTGAATTGGATTTTTCAAAATCCAAATTCAAAATGCTTGTTGGGCTGTGCCCAAACCCCATTTGTTCTGCATCGTGCCGATGCAGGTTACGCGTTTGTTCCAAACGCTTTTATAACAAAACGAAGAGACAGACCAGAGTTCTTCTCCAAGGAGGGACTTTGGTCTGTCGTCGTTTATTGGGACTTTGTTTTCGGCGCTGCTCTTTTTGTCTGTGCGACCCGACCACATTGCTGGACAGGGGAGCAGCTATTTTGCCATCAAAGCCACAAAGAGAAATGCAGGGAAGAGTACAATCTTTTTCAGCACAGACATTATATTAAATACGAGCCTTACGCCTTATTATAAAGATAGCGGCTATTGTGGAGCAAGGATATCAACTGTTATGTAAGACCGCAGCCCTCCGACTGCGGTAAAAAATCAAAGATTGGATAGTTGCGAAAGGATCTGTTTGCTGATGCTGATCAGTTCGTCCAGCCGGGCGCGCAAGTCCTCCAGATCGGCAGCATAGACCCGTCCATTTTCATTGGCAACTTTAGCGTACTGGTTCAGATTATTGCTGCACATCTGCAAGAGATACGCCATACGCCGCAGTTGCGGCAGATCCAAATGCAGACAATATCCGTCCAGCGCCATCTTGCGCAGATAGGAGCCAATGCTCAGAATGCCGCTGGCTTCCATTTTGTTCCGAATCCGTTCCAACTCCGGCTTGCTGACCCGGAAGTGAAGCTGCTGGTCACGGCGGTCATTCATCGGGCATCACCGTGGCGATTCCTTCGGAGCAAATGATACGGGTAGAATCGTTGTTCATAGGCTTTTCTCCATTTTGATAAAAGAAAAAGACCCCATCGGGTCTTTCGTTGCAGTGCGGTTCAGCGCTCATTCTGTCGCTGCCGTTTGTGCTGCCATTGTTCCAGCAGCTTGATGATGGTGTCCTCCATCTGTTTTGGAGTGTAACTGCGGGGAAAATATTTCCGCAGGGTTTCGTTTTTGATGACAACCTTGTCCAGTTCATCCTTCTTGGCTTCGCCCATGACTGCAAAGGCAGCATCATACGAGAAGTGACCCTCCAGAGCCAGCTTCTTGAGCCGTTGTGCTTGGGAAAGGGACGGCGCATTCTGGGTGTCCTGCATAGCTTCTAAAAAATCCCGCTGTTGGGCTTCGTCCAGATAGGACAACTCCACAGCGGGATTGAATGCGATCTTCTTTTCATCTACCATGTCCAACAGCTCGGGGATAAGGTTGGTCAGGCGGATGAAACGCTGGATTTGCGTTTTACTCTCACCAGCATCATTGGCGACCTGTTCAACTGACCACAACTTCTGACCAACTTGGTCAGAAGTTAAATCTGACCGGGCACCTTGCTTTTTTAAGGCTTCCAGCTTCATTTTGTAGGCGAAAGCCCGCTCGCTTGGCAAGATGCTCTCGCGTTGGAGATTCGAGTCCACCATGAGCAAAACAGCGGCGTTATCGTCCATGTTACGAACGATAACCGGCAAGGTTTCAAGCCCGGCAAGCTGTGCAGCGTGCTGACGGCGGTGCCCGGAGATGATCTCGTAGCCTCCTTCCGGGCGTGGGCGGGCAATCAACGGGGACAGCACACCGTACTGTTCCACGCTCTCTACGGTGCGCTGCATGGATTCATCGTCCAGCACTTTGAATGGATGGTTCGTGAACGGGTGCAGTTCCGCAATAGGAATCTGCTGCACCTGTTCCCGCTGCTGTTCCTGCCGGGATTCCTCGGTAGAAAAAATGTCATCTGCACCTTTTAGCAACACGTTTAAGTCGCCTTTCGTCATTCGCCAACACCTCCTCTAGCAAAGATTGATAGGCTTTTGCCTACGGTACTGATTTCCGCAGAACGTACGGAAAGGGGAGCGGCCTTGCCGATGTCGCCTTTCTGGTTGATGACGGTAATTGTGGTGGATTTCTTTGCGATAAAATCATCTCCTTTGGGAACTGTGCACTAAGTCGTGGTTGGTTTGGTTCTGATAGGAAAGCTGCATCGTGGTGGGTGCGTTGTACAGAGAAGCGAGCAGATATTGCTTCATGTTACGGATTGGGCTGCTGTTCTCTGCAAGGCACTTCAGCACAAAACGGATATGGTCGGCGTTCAGCTTCATAAAGCGGCTGCGTACCACCTCGGCAGGTTTATCGTCCCCGGCAATGTGCAGCAGCTTGCGGTTGGTGGCGCAGGTGTCCACCAGCAAATCTACGATCTGATAGATGGTGTCCTCATCGTCCGGGCAAAGCCGGAGCAGAAGTTCTACCTCCAAAGACTGAGAAAAGTACTCTTTCAGTTGTTCGCGCTTGCTCATCTCCTCCGCTTCTTCAGAATAGAAAGGATTAGTCTCACTCATTTCAGTATTATTCTTATTAGTCTTATTTGCTTGCGGTTTTGGCTGTTCCAGAATTGCGATTTCGGCAGCACCAGAATTGCTGTTTGGGCAATTCTGTACTTGCGCTTTTGGCAGTCCAGACGAAAAATCCTTGACGTAGATCAGGCTGGGTCTGCCCAGACCACGGCGTTTGCGCTCGACGAGGCCGATGTTCTCTAGTTCCCGGAGCAGCTTGACCGCCTTGTGTTCGGCGCAGCAGAGGGATTTCTGCACTTCCTGGACGGTGTAGATGATATACACCCGGTCTTGCTCGTCCCGCCAACCGTTTTTCGCCGACAGGCTCATGCGGTCAAGCAGGATGCCATACAGTATTTTGGCATCTGTGGATAGATTTTGAAACCGCTGCTCCTGAAACAGTGCCTTTGGAATGCGGAAGAACGAAAACAGCTCTCCGGCTTGTCCGTAGAAATAATCAAGTGTCATATGATTCTGTCAAGGCTGAAAAAATAACGCGGATACATCAACATCATTGAAAATTCCTCCTTATAGATAATTCGTGCAAATAAAAAAGCGCAACTTCGATTTGTGAAAATCGAAATTGCGCGATGTAACTTAGCAGGGGATAAAAGTCATTTGTCGGGGTCGATTGACCACAATTTGACCACAATAGAAACGAAACTTCTTGACATCAAATGAAATAGAATGAAAAAACGGATTCGGAAATTAGTGATATGACGTATATTGTGTGCTGCTTTGACCAATGTGTCCACGAGTAGAGCACAATGGGGTTCAAGAGGCCGTGAGTTCGATTCTCGCCACTCGGACCAAACAGAAATAATCCGAACTTGTTTCCGATAGGAGATGGGTTCGGATTATTTGTTTTCTTCGGAAAATTCGATGTCCGGCATTTTTAGTGTTGGCCGATTAATTTTAATGGAATCTTTATACTTCTACAATTTTCTTTACGACTCTTTTATCTATTCCATGCTAGACTTTATACACACGGACAGGTAAAGGAGCTTTTATGATTCAATATCCTCGTTACAGGCAGCACCGTTTTTCT
>OIZS01000627.1_pt1 | contig 14043 bp, 18 predicted proteins | sample 1588641 | NCBI WGS metagenome assembly OIZS01 (sample SAMN03283240) | human gut metagenome | biome: human-associated habitat; material: feces | host: Homo sapiens | place: Peru | collected 2012
CGCCCCGCCAGCCTTGGGCCGCAATGCGGTCGATCATGTGTTTGGCCTGCTCAAAACTCCATGTGCCCACATGCTGGAAGCCGTATTTTTCCAGACAGCGGATCTGTTTAGGTGTGGTGAGGCCTTCGTCCCGGCGCTTGTGCAGCCGGTCCAGCAAAAGGCTGGCCTTGCCTGCCGATTCCACCGCATCCGGCAGAATGCCCAGCTTTTCGAGGGCGGTGGTCTGCTGTTCGGTGGGCGGCCCGGCTTCCCAGCCAAAGGCCGGTACATAGCCGGACAGATCCTCGGCCTGAATGCTCATTTCGTATTGGAGCGGGTCCACCAGCTTTGCCTTTTTGCGGCGCTGTTCGGCCAGCTGTTTTGCAAGGGCTTCTTCCCGCTGGGCCACCACGTCCTCGCAGGCCTGGGCGGCGGCTTCCTCGATGTCCTCAGGTACACCGGTCTCGGCCAGATTCTCGGTCATCTGCCGGGCCACGGCCCGGTCCTCGCACACAATGTCTGCCGGGCGGCAGAGCTCGTGCTTGTCGGTCATCCACAAAAAGTCGAGGAGCAGCAGGTCGGTCTTGCCCTCGGCCAGACGTGTGCCGCGCCCCACCATCTGGCTGTACAGGCTGCGCACCTTGGTGGGCCGCAGCACCACAACGCAGTCCACAGACGGGCAGTCCCAGCCCTCGGTGAGCAGCATGGAATTGCAGAGCACGTTGTACTTCCCGGCATCGAAGTCGGCCAGCACTTCCTTGCGGTCGGCACTCTGGCCGTTGACCTCGGCGGCCTGGAACCCCTTGGCGTTGAGCAGGTCCCGGAATTTCTGGCTGGTTTTGATGAGGGGCAGGAACACCACCGTCTTGCGGTCCCTGCACCGCTGTACCATCTCGGCAGCGATCTGCTCCAGATACGGGTCCAGTGCCGTGCCCAGTTCTCCCACGGCGTAGTCGCCGCCGCTGAGGGCCACGCCGGAGATGTCCAGCTGCAGGGGAATTGTCTGTGCCATGATCTTGCACAGATAGCCCTCTTTGATGGCATCGGTCAGCTTGTACTCATAGGCCAGGCTGTCGAACACTTCGCCCAGGTTCCGCATGTCGCCGCGGTCTGGGGTGGCGGTCACGCCCAGCACCTTTGCACCCTCGAAGTAGTCCAGGATGCGGCGGTAGCCGTCGGTGATGGCGTGGTGGGCCTCGTCAATGATGATGGTGCCGAAGTAGTCCCGGGGAAAGCGTTCCAGCCGGGCGGGCCGCTGCAGGGTCTGCACGCTGCCCACCACCACCCGGAACCAGCTGTTCAGGCAGGTGGATTCTGCCTTTTCCACGGCGCTGACAAGGCCAGTGGAACGCTGGAGTTTGTCGGCTGCCTGTTCCAGCAGCTCGCCCCGGTGGGCCAGGACGAGTACCCGGTCCCCGGCACGCACCTGATCGGCGGCAACGGAGGCAAACACGATGGTCTTGCCGGTGCCGGTGGGCAGCACCAGCAGCGTGCGCAGACGGCCCTGCTCCCACTGGGCGTGGATGCTGTCCCGGGCGGCCTGCTGATAAGGGCGCAGGGATTGGATGTTCGCCATCAGAATGCCCCCTGTGTCCAGCCCTGCGCGGGTGCGGCCTTAGGTTCCGGCGGCGGCAGGAAGCGGGTGACCTCATTGCTCTGGCCGGTCTTGCCTGCGTTGGGGCCGCTCTGCTTGGTGTACTCCCGGATGCCCAGACGGCACCAGCCCCGGGCACCCACCACCTCGTTCCAGCGGGGGCGGAAGGTCTCACCGCGCTTGCACTGGCCGATGCTCTCGAAAAAAGTACCCAGCAGGCCCTGCGTTTTGGTGTGCAGGTACAGGCGGTCGGTGACGGTGGTGTCACCCTTGGCCCCGCCGAAGATCTTCAGGGTCAGTTTTGCCATGGAGCAGGGCGGCAGCTTGGCGCTGCCCTCAAAGCGGGCACGTTCCATGCCGGTGACCTCAAAGGCATAATCGCCCTCGGGCAGGAGCACGAACTCCTGCTGCTCGTTGGTGAATTCGTCGTCCCAGCTCAGGGCACGGTCGGTGTTCATGTCATTCATAAGTAAGTTCTCCTTTCAATTGTCAAAACGGCAGGTCACGGCTGTCCAGCACCATCTGGAGCACCTGGGGCCATGCGGCCACCAGACAGCCCTCTACGAAATCAGCCGGGTAATCCTTAATGGGCATATCCTCGGGGAAATAGCCCCGCTTGCCCACCACAGCCTGCAACTCCTCCGGCGTGACGTTGTTTGCGCTCATCAGGGGAGCCAGCTTTTCCGGCACGCCCAGTGCGATCAGGTCGGGCACCAGCAGAGCTTGTGGCACCGTCTCGGCGGGCGTTTCTGGCTGCGGGGCGGGCGCGGGCAGGATGTCGGCTTCCGGCTGGGGGCGCGGTTCCGGCCTCGGCTTTGGTGCGGGCGCAGGTGCGGTGCCGGGGATGCAGGCGGAGATGCCGGCGTAATCAAAAGGCATCTCGTCGGGCAGACCGAAGCGGTTCTTGGCATCCCAGCAGGGGTGATGGGTGGTGTACATCACCCGGCGGCCGCCGGTGACCTTGTTTTTTGCGTTGGGGGCGCTGCTGCTCTTTTCCACCACGGTCTGATAGTTGACAAAGAGCAGCATATCGCACCACTCCCGGATCAGCGGTTCTACCTGCTTGGTGGTCTTCATGGTCCAGCGGTCGTAGGAGCCAGCAGCGTCCGGCTGCTCGAACTTGGTGATGGCCGCGTGGGCAAGGACCAGAACATTGTGTCCGGTGTTCAGCACCTCTTCCAGCGCGTCCAGCAGCTTGCCGAACTCCTCTTTCAGGTAGGTGTAGCCCTTGCCGTAGCCAAAGCCCTCCAGCCCGTCCACCTTGGCCTTGGCGCAGACGGCATCAATGGCCAGCCGTTCAGCCCAGTCGGCGGTGTCGATGACCAGCGTGCCGCAGGGGATATTTCCCCTGCGCACCTCGGCCACCTCGTCCAGCAGCATGGCCCAGCTGGTGGGCTGGGGCAGGCGCTTGATGTTCAGCCGCTTGGTGCCGCCCTCAGTGTCGATGAACACCGGGTCGGGGAAGTGGGAGGCAAAGGTGCTCTTGCCGATGCCCTCGGGGCCATACAGCACGGTCTTGACCGGGGAATCCTGCACCCCGGCGGTGATGGCATACTTGCTCATTTAGAACGCTCCTTTCGTCCAGCTTCTGGGCTGGGGCTTTTCGGTGACAGGCGGCTCGGCATCCTTTACCATGCCGTCCTCAATGATGATCTGGCACTCGCTGCCGGTGGAGACCCGGGTGGCGATGGCCTGCAGGTGCTCGGCTTCCAGCCAGCGGCCAAACTCGGTCAGGGTGGTCATGTCCATCTGCTCCAGCTTGTCCAGCAGCACAAAACCGCAGTCCGGGTTCAGGCGGCGGACGATGGCGGCGGCTACCCGCAGCTGGTCACTGCCGGACATATCCCTCCAGTGCTTTCCTTTATAAGTAAGGGTACCGTCCTCCACACTCAGCTCAGGCAGGGGCAGGTCGGCACCGTTCAGCAGGGCCATGCGGTCAGCCCGCTTCTGGGTGATGGCTTCGGTGAGCTTGTCGTAGTCGCTGGCATACCGGGCCGCTTCATCCTCGGCGCGGGACTTTTCCAGGTTGGCCCGGACCTTGCGGTTGGTCTCCTCGATGCCCCGGATGGATGCCTCCAGCTCTGCGGTGGATTCGTCCTGCAGGTTCTCGGCAGATTTCCGGGCCGTGCAAAGCGATTCATTCACTTCGTCCTGCTCCTTCACCAGCAGCGCAAGGGTTTGTTCCAGCTGCGTGCGGCGATCTGCCAGCACACGGGCTTTCTCTTCCAGCCCGGCAAGGTTCTGCCGCAGGCGCTGGTTCTCGCCGTTGCGGGCCATGATCTCCTGCTGCTGACGGATGAGGTCGGAGGCGCTGACCGGTTCTTCCGGGGCATCGGGGTAGGAAATCAGCTCCTCGGCAAAGTGCTTTTTCTGCTGGGCCAGCTGGCCGGTGAAGGTGCGCTTGTCGCACAGAGACTTGATCTCCAGATCCCGGACGTGCAGCTCGGTGCCGATGCCGATGATGCGGAGCAGGATGTCCGCTTTCTCCTTGTCGGATGCTTCCATGAAGCGGGGCAGGTCAAGGGCCAGCGGCTCGATAAAGGCATTGAGCAGCTGCTGGCCGCTGCGCCGCCCGGTGGGGTCGGTAACGGTCAGGGTGCTGTTTTTGCCCTTGCGCTCCACGATCACTCCATTGGAAAGGGTGACCTTGAGATGGGCGGGAGCCACGGCCCCGTCCCGCTGTGCGGCATTGGGGCGGAAGCGGTCGCCGCCCAGCGCCCAGGCAAGGGCATCCAGCACGCTGGTCTTGCCCTGATTGTTGTTGCCGCCCACGAGGGTGAGCCCGGTGGGGGCGGGGGTGAGCGCAACGGCCTTGATGCGCTTGACGTTTTCGGCCTCAAGGGCCGTGATGGTTACAGACATCTGGATACCTCCCCTTGGATCTGTCCGAGTGTGTGAACAAGCATATTGGTCAGCTGCTCCCGCTGTTCGGGCGGAAGCCTGCGGAGGGACGGAACCACCATTTTGCCGATGTTCTGGAAAGAGCGGTCGGCCAGCAGCACGTTGTCATAGGAGCTGTGGGCATCCTGTTCACTGCCGGAAGCGGCCTGTTCCAGCTGTGCCCGCAGGTCGGCGGTCATCTCGGCGGCTAAATCTTTGGCGATATCATGGGCCCGCTGGTTTGCCCGGCGCTCCACTTCTTCCTCGTCCACCACGGCGGTGATGGGTTGTTTCTTGAGTGCATCATTTTCGGCCTTGAGCTTGTCGCCCCGGAGCTTGGCCGCTTCGGCCATCTGCCGGGAACCCTCCAGCTGCTTCTCGGCGTCCTTTGCTCTCTCTTTGGCTCTGTCGCGTTCAGCTTCGGCTTTCTGGCACTGGAGCCGGGCAGCAATGCGGCCCTCGTCTGCATCGTGGTAGCTCTGCTGGAGCTTGGCGTTCTGCTCGGTCAGGCCCTGAACATCCGCAAGGGCGGCATCCCGCTGGGCTTCGACATCTTGGATGTGGCTTTCCGCCCAAGCAGCCCGATTCTGGGCACCTAGCAGCTTGTCCCGCTCAGTCTCGGCAGCATCGGCGCGCTCTTTCTCGGCTTTGATCTGGGCGAGGGCTTCCTGATACTGCTTGTTGGTGGTGATGTCACCACTCTTAACCTGCTCCACCAGCTCTGCCGGGGCGCTGGGCTTTGCCACGGCATACAGCAGAGTGGGAGACAGCTCCTTCAGGATCTTCTGCTGGCGGGGGCTGCTTCCGTCCAGCAGTGCCGAGACCTGCAACAGCCGGTAAGCGGTATCCTTGGTGATGCCGATGGACACGCACCACGCCCGGAAGGTATCTTCTCCGCGATTGCCGTGTTTCGAGTTGTCGCACAATGCGACAACTCCGCACAGCGCATCATGGGCAGCGGCAATGGCATTGCCCATGTGGACAAGGCCACGCTCGGCCATCTGCTTGCCGTGGCGGTATTCGTTCTCCGCAAAATGCAAGTCTTCCACGGTCTGGTCGGTCAGGCCGGAATAATCAAACGCCGGGCGCATCGCATCCGGCACGGTGGTTAGGGGCTTTTCCTGTGCCGTCTGGGTTCCGGGGACTTCCGGCTCCTCTTCCACCGGGTCTACCGGTGCATTCTTGCAGGGCTTGGCCTCCCTGAGGGCCGTCAGCATCTGCTCGGGGAGCTCGTAGTCATCCATCGGGATGAACTCGTCGCTGGTCAGAAACGCTTCCGGGGTCAGCCGCTTTTCAACGGCCTTGGCTTTGCCGAACTTCTGGGCCAGCAGATGGCTTTCTTTCCAGACGTGTGCAGACTCGTCCCAGCGCCAAAACCGCCCACGGGAATAGGCATAGTAGACATCGTTGCTGTTCTGGCTGATGATCATACCTTTACCTCCGTGCCCTTCAGGCGGTCCAGCATCTCAGTCTGCACGTCCTTGCCCATGGGCTGGATGTTGTTGCCCTTCCAGCCGTAGCAGAGGATAGGCCCGTAGAGCTGGCGGCCCCGGTACTTCCGGTTGAGCAGGCTGGCGGGCTGGATGTGGCCATCGTACCGGCCCACGAACAGCACCGCCGGGGTGCGGGGCAGCACGATCATCTCGCAGGGAGTGCCCAGCCGGTTCTCAATGGCCCATAGGCTGTCCGGCAGGCTGGCGATCACCGGGGCCTTGCCCGGTTCGGCTAATATACCTTTCATTTGTAAAATCCTTTCTGATGTGATATCATCAAGGGGATGGAGTCGTTCAAACCATCACCCTTTGGGCTCGTCCGTGTTACCAGCACGGGCGGGCTCATTTGCTTTTCATGCTCCCCTCCGGTTCTGCCGGTAGTCCGGCTCTTCGGTGCGGGCGTGATGACGCTGGATGCGGCCATAGCGGCGGGCGTTCTGTTCACGATCCTGGGCGGCAAAGCCCAGCCGCAGGAACGCTACCGCTGCCAGAACCAGGCATAGGGCCGTGACGAACTGGCTGTCAGAGATGGAGCTGCCCAGCTGTGCACCGCCTTCGATGCCCATGCCGTACAGCAGACTTACAGCACCGCTGGCAGCAGCCAGCCAGTACCAGACGCGGGATTTGATCTTCATGCGGTCTTTTCCTCCTTTGCGATTGCCGGGAAGAAATACTCCCCGATTTTTTCTTGCGGGATGTGTAGTGCTCTGCAGATGATGACGATCTCGTCACTCCTCCAAGGTTGTGCCCCCTTGAGCCGTGCGGTCATCGTGTTGGAGCTTACCCCAATCAGGGCCGCAAGTGCGCCCTGGTTGAGATCCTGGTCTTCTGCCAGACGACTGATTTTGAGATAAGGCTTTTTCACGTTGCTCACCTCCTTGTTGGCGGCTCCCTTCTGCGGTATACTTGGGCAGAAGGAAGGTGAAATTATGAAACTGTATCACTTAGATAGAGACGGAACATTAAGTGATGGACAAAAGATTGAATTGCAGTCGTTAGAAAACCTGACTGAGGAAGTCCAAAAATCTTACTTTGCAAGAGACTTTCAAAACGGAGTTTCAAAGCACGGGCAAAGTTACCTAAGCACTGAACTTAAGCCGAATCCACTGTGGTGGACTCCCGATGGAACGCCATTGATTCCTGCTTGCGAGTTTGAAAATGTAAAAAAACACCCTGATGCCCAAATCATTGAATTGGTTTCGGAATTGGTTCGGAGATGTTATTTTCCGTCGCTGCCTTCCAGGATGACCTCACTTTTTGCTGTAAAAGAAATATCCGATTTAGAAGAATGGCCAGAACTGGGAAGAAAACCGCAAACACAAATTTTTGAAATTGATGCGCCTGATGATACACCAAAATTTGATTCAAGATTACTGTGTGGTGGTCTTTCTCTTTGTTACGCAGGGCCATCTTGGTTCATAGGACTTCATGTATCGGGAATATTTGATGCCGCTTATCGTTATTGGTCTGGTGAGATTAGTGACAATCCTAGATTTGAATACCTCGTCCAGTTACCGATTGGCCCAATTCACAAGATGAATGGATGATGCGGCATCTCGTCCATAGTCAATGTATGTGTTTTCGGCGTTGCCTCGGAGCCGCCCGGAAACGCATAAACCAAGGCCCTGCTACACGCTGCCACCGCTTGAGCCAGATCTGCAGCCGCAGAACTCAGTGCGGCCAGCGTATCCCCGTGAGCTTCTTCGGACTCCTTGCTCACCAGCTGTAACTGGTGGGTGAGGAGTTCTTTGATTTCCAGCAGTTCGCTGGGCTTTTTGTTGTTGTTCTCCATCTCCTTCACCTCTCTTCACGCCGCACCGCCGGGACGGGACTCCATCTTCTTCAGGTTATTGACCAGGTTGATGCTGCGGGCAGCGGTCTCCATCTGCTCAAAAGCATCTGCATCCATGCCTTTGCACAGGTCATGGATGCGGATCAGCCGCGTCGCTTCCTGAACGGTCAGGCCGTAGGCTTTGGGGTTCAGGGTATTATTCTTGTTGCGTGCCATATGTAGCACTCCTTTCTGTGGGTGGCTCCCACGACCGCTCCCATCGGAGCGGTTTCGACCCTTGCCGGGGGTCATCATCAGGCGGGTTGTGGATGGTGTCCTTCCCGTGCTATACTGGTGTAGGAAGGAAGTGTAAAAATGCTTGATGTAAAAACGCTGAAAATACTTAGGTTTTTAAATGAGCACCCGGATGAAACGTTTTCCAGTTATCAGATGGAAAAGTGCGGAGTGTCGGCAGACGGTGAAACGCTGGATTGGCTGTACAAGCACGATATGGTTTCTCGATATCAAGATGAAGATGGCTATGTGGATCCTTATGACGGACCAGACTACATCTATCAGATCAATGCCGGTGGGCGTTCGGAATTGCGCAGACAGCAGCACTTTGAAGAAGTGGAAAGACGTGCCGTTCATGCAGAAACGCGAGCGGATGAAAGCCTTCGAATCTCAAAGTTCAGTCTGGCCGTTGCTGTCATCGCCATAATAGCAGCATGGCTAAAATGACGGCCAGCAGAGACGCAATACTGAATGCCATCGACTGCCGCAACCGTGAATCTGTTCGCTTTTCGATTTGGCGGATGCGTTCCCAGTAGGCTTCCTCTTCTGCTTCCATCTTCTGGTCGAGTTCCAGCATCTTCTTGTCAAACTGCTCCTGTTCTTCCGGCGTTCGGGGATAGTGATCCATCTTCTTCACCCCCTTTCCATTGACTTGGTTTGCTAAGTCACGCTTAGCTTGGCTATACTATATCATAGCACTGCTACGGTGTCAAGAACAAAATTATTAGCTGAGCTAAATTTTGTTCTTGACACCGTAGCACCTGCGTGGTACAATCCGAAATGGAAGGAGGTGACACAAATGAACGAGCGTATAAAGAAAATTATTGAAGAACTCGGTTTGAAAAAGGTGGATTTTGCAAACCGCTTGCACATCTCACAACCTTTTGCATCAGAACTTTGCTCTGGTGCAAAAGCCCCCAGCGACCGCACGATCGGCGACATCTGCCGGGAGTTCGGCGTCCGGGAAGCGTGGCTGCGTACCGGCGAGGGTGAAATGTTTGTGCAGGACACCCAGTCGGAGCAGGTAGCGGCTTTTCTGGCCGACCTGACCAAGGATGACAGTGACACCTTTAAAAAGCGTTTCGTCAAAATGCTGGCCGATCTGAGCCCCGGCGACTGGGAGCTGCTGGAACGTATGGCCGAAAAATTGACGAAAAAAAAAGAGGAAAGCCCGTAAAGGCTTCCCTCGCATGGTGGCTGGCGGCTCATCCGATCAGGTGGCTTGCGTACACCCACACAAGCCGCAGCTGGCGGAAATCGGCTTTTTCCAGCAGTTTCAAAATGGTGTTGATGTAATCTTGTCGTGTCATTTTTGCATCCCTCCTATACGTTTTCTGGTTCCTGCTTGCGCTATTATCTTAAAAGATTTTCATCGTTATTGCAAGGTGTTTTCCAGAAAAATTACCATAATCTTTTTGCAAATATTTCGCTGATGTGAACATATTGCACAAAACAATGCGCGCATATTACACAAAACCACTAAAGAGCCGAAATGTGTTCGGGCTGGAAATATATGAGTTTTCCCCCACTTGCGCCGGTTCTGAGCGGAGAAATGGGCTTCAAATTATGGCAATGTGCTGAAAATAAAAAATCCCGCCCATGCTGGAACATGGACGGGCAGCAATAAAAAACTCCCCCGGCGCGCCAACGCCGGGAGAATCAACAAGAATACAGGAGGACAAAATCATGGGCTTTATGGATACTTTACAGAAAGAATCTTCTTACTCTACCGCATCCGGTAATTCGTACCAGTATGTGGTGCTGCAGGTGACCTTGAAGGAAAAATTCATCGGCACCGGCTCTGGAAACCTGACTGAGCTGGAGAATGTCATTAACCAGCAAGCCGCCAAAGGCTATCGGCTCCATACGATCACTACCGCAAACGGTGGCAGCAAGGGCCTGATGGGCGGCGACCGGATTCAGGCCACCATGGTCTTTGAAAAGGTAGTATAAAACAAAAAACTCCCCCGGTGCTGGAACACCGAGGGAGTTAAAAGAAGCGGCTCACCCAGAAGAGGGCATCGCACACTCGACACTGCGATTATACCTCTTTTGGGCGGGCTTGTCAAAGTGTACCCCAAAGGAGGTATTTTTTATGGGAATGCGAACCAACACCGCCCAGTGGCTGCCGAACCAGAACCGTTGGCAGATAAAGGTGCAGAAGGATGGGGTGCGCCGGACTTTCACCAGTGCAAAGTCGGGTAGAACCGGCCAGCGGGAAGCGAACCGGAAAGCGGATGCCTGGCTGGATGAGGGCATTTGCAGCACCACCAAGCGCTGCTTGGAGGTCTGGAATGAGTATTTGATCTCGGTGCGTGCTACCGCCGGCACAAGCTATGCCAAGCAGGTGGAGAAGTTCGGACAGAACTACATCCTGCCCGTGGTGGGCGACCGCCGGATCGGTGACCTGAATACGGGAATGCTGCAGGACGTGTTGAATCGAGCATACAAGGAAGGCAGCATGAACCCGCAGGCCACCCGAAAGAGCAGGGGAAACCTCTCGAAGAAAACATTGCAGGGAATCCGGGCGGTTGAGGTCAGCTTTGTGAAATGGGCCCGGCAGCATAAATACACCGCCCTGCGGCCAGAGGACGAGGGGCTCACGGTACCTAGGGGAGCACGTCCAAAGGGCAGAAAGATCCTTCAGCCGGACGCATTGCGGGTCCTGCTTTCCACAGATACACGCATCGTCCGTGGCAAGGTTGAACAGGATGCCAATATCCATGCATACCGCTTTGCGGTCCTGACCGGCCTGCGCCCTGGCGAACTGCTGGGCCTGCGTGTGGGAGATGTGGAGGGCAACCGGCTGCATCTTGCCCGGGCCATCAATACCTTTGATGAGGAAACACACGGCAAGAACGAAAACGCTATCCGCACGGTGGTCTTGCACCCGATGGCGGCTGCGGAACTCCACGCTCAGCTGCAGCAGCGGGCTTTTGAGGAGGAGCGGCCTCTTCGGGGCGATGATCCCATCTTCCTGTTGGAGAATGAACACAGTCTCTACAACTACTGGCAGTTCTACCAGCGCAGCAACGGTATTGACCCGCCGGTCAGCCTGTATGAGCTGCGGCACACCTTTGTGAGCATCATCGAGGATGCTGTGTCTCCGGCAGAGCTGCGCCGCATGGTAGGGCACAGCAAAAGTATGGATACATACGGCTGGTACAGTCACGCCGTCGACGGCAGGGCTGACACGGCAGCAATGGCCGTTTCAGATGCTCTGGCAGAGTATTCTCCACGTGCAAAATAACCCACTTTGTAACCCATTTTTGTTCCTAAATGGTTGTGATAGCCGATAATTGATTTTTGGTGAAATTCAAAAAATGCGCATGAATCCATCACAATTTCAAAGCGCATCCAGCGAATTGTGATAGTTGAGCTTGTTCGAATCCACCCGCGCCCACCAAAAAGACCAGCGTAGAAATTACGCTGGTCTTTTGTCTTATCCGGCATCTTAAGTTTCACCCTCAAGGGTGGATTCGAACAGCATCGACCCGCCGAACAGTCCGGCGGGGAAAAAAGCCCCTGCGGGGCTTTTTTAGATGCGCGGCTTGCGTAATCCACCCGCGCCCATAAAAAGACCGCTGACGTAGAGATACGTCGGCGGTTTTCTGTTTTTGAAGAGCTAGATCCTTGATTTTGTAGAACTGCACAAAAGCATCGAATAATTAAACAAAAAACTATACTGATATGCCAAAAATGAGATTTGGACATTGACGCGTCCATCTGAAAAGAATATTAATATATCACATAATGATTTTTGCAGAAAATGCAGAGAGAGGATTTTTAGAATGAAACAATTGAAAAGGCTTACCAGCGTTTTGTTGGTTCTGGGAATGGTTTTAGGGCTGATGCCCCTGTCTGCATTTGCGGCAGAGCCAGCGTACACAGCGGAAAACACTTTTACGGTTGACGACGGTGAGTATACTTATACCTATACCTATACGCTGGATAAGGGCGATGCGAAATTGACGCATTTTGATACCACAGCTCAGGAAGCGAATGTAGAGATTCCTTCAGAGATTCCTTCGACTACGGGGAAGGGGTATCCTGTGACTTCGATTGGAGATAAGGCGTTTTATAAATGCGCCAAATTGACAGCGGTGAATCTTGGAAATTCAGTTGAGACGATTGGTGAGAGTGCGTTTGGTGAATGCACCCAATTGAAAACGGTGAATCTTGGAAATTCAGTTGTTTCGATTGGTGATAGTGCGTTTGGTGATTGCTCCCAATTGGAAACGGTGAATTTTCCGAATTCGATTACCTCAATTGGAAATGGTGCGTTTGCTGGTTGCACCCGATTGGAAACGGTGGATCTTGGAAATTCAGTTAAATCGATTGGTGTGAATGCGTTCATGTCTTGCACGAATATGAAAAAGTTGACGATTCCGAAGAGCATTGAAGAGATTAAAGCTGGGGCATTTTTCGATGGAGCTGCACCTAATAAAATAAAGAAACTGTATTATACGGGAACGAAGGCACAATGGGATGAACTTGTAAAGAAGTATAATAATACTTTTTCGATCACTGGTTTTTACAGTGATAATAACATGTTGCATGAACCGGAGTGTGCCCACACTGTGAGCTTTGACTACTGCGATCCGGCAAAGGAAACCAGCCAAGTGGTGCAGAAAGAGGTGCAGTATGAAGGAACGGTCACCCCGCCCACTGCTCCAACAGCGGATCATTACCAGTTTGAAGGTTGGTATACACAAAAAACAGACGGTACAAAGTTCGATTTTGGCCAGAAAATTACGGAAGATGTGATACTTTACGCACATTGGAGCAAGGTAGAGGCTACCTACCCTGACCTTGATATGGACAAAGGGTATACTCTGACAGACATAGAGCATACTCTGACGGCAAAAGACGGTTCTCTTGTGCGTGTGACGGTTGAGCAAAATGGAAAGACTGTGGATATCACGGAGAATGTGGAGCTGGAACAACAGGGTACGACCCAGATCAGAAAGATCCCTGCGGGCGCAATGGTTACGGTTGCGGCAAATGCGGCACCGGAAGGAATGGTCTTTGCGCAGTGGAACATCAGTGATCCGGAACTGATGGGAGACCCTGCTGTAGCATACACCAGCCAGACCATGAAATTTCCCATGCCGGCGGCAGATGTGACGATTTGCGCACGTTGGAGCATGGTAGAGGCTAACCCTGACCCTGACCCGGACAAAGAGTATACTCTGACGGACGAAGGGTATACTCTGACGGACAAAGACGGTTCTCTTGTGTGCGTGACGGCTGTGGAAAATGGAAAGACTGTGGATATCACGAAGAGTGTGGTGCTGAACAAACAGGGTACGACCCAGATCGGAAAGATCCCTGCGGGCGCAATGGTTACGGTTGCGGCAAATGCGGCACCGGAAGGAATGGTCTTTGCACAGTGGAACATCAGTGATCCGGCACTGATGGGGGACCCTGATGTAGCACACACCAGCCAGACCATGACCTTTCCCATGCCGGAGGCAGATGTGACCGTAGAGGCAATGTACGAAAGCGCGGAAAATGCCAGAGAAACCGAACTGCTGGGCAGTGCTGCAATGATCGGCGCAGTGGGAATTTCGGCTGTTGTACTGGCCTATCAGGCGCATCAGCTCGGAACAGAACTCTATCTGAGATATCTGCTGCCCAGTGGGGCGGCAATTCCCCAAAACAGGATCCAGCTGGCGGAACTGCTCTGGAGGAATGCAGGAGAGCCTGTACCGGATGTAAATGCAATGTATGAGGACATCGGCCTGAATGATGATGCGGCACAGCAGGCCGCACAGTGGGCCCTGGAAAACGAATTGATGGAACTGCCTGATGAAGAGCATACGGAGCAGTTCAAGCCGGATGAGCAAATCTCCTATGGAGAAGCCATTCGCGCATGGAAAAAAGCACAGCAGTTGAAAACGGCAGAATAAAATAGTACAAAGCGGAATCGTTCTATCCGGCAAAGATGGAACGATTCCGCTTTTTCTTTCTAGTTCCCCGGCAGAAACAGCAGCGTGCCCCGGGCGGCCAGTACGGGCTGGAACAGGCAG
>OIZS01000629.1_pt1 | contig 14012 bp, 14 predicted proteins | sample 1588641 | NCBI WGS metagenome assembly OIZS01 (sample SAMN03283240) | human gut metagenome | biome: human-associated habitat; material: feces | host: Homo sapiens | place: Peru | collected 2012
AGATAAACCTATTATCTGCTTTTTGCGCAGGGTTGTCAATGTGGAACCCCCGCGTGGGCGGGGAAAAGTATTACACCTTTTTCTCAGCTTTACAAGCAGATCCTTCAGATTCAGCAAATGACACAAAAACCGCCCCGGTTTCCTATCACAGAAATCGGGGCGGTCATATACTTTATTGGTACTTTCTCAAGCCCTCACGCCATTACTTGCGGGGGTTTTTGATCGCAGCCTGAGCGGGCGCCAAAATTACAGAGCGTTCGGAATAGCGATGATACGTCATTCATGATTTTTCAGTTCGCCTTACTTCATCTCCGCAATGATTTTCTCCAAATTTTCTTCCTGCAAATAGAATTCCGGCAGTTTTGCCTTGTCATACCGCATACAAAGAATGTCTTTCGTTCGCTGTTCCAATAAATTGGTGAAGAACCGCTCCCAACTGAAAAATTCGCTGCTCTCGATGAAATCTGCCGGATGCTCCAAAATCTCAAGAACGTCTAGCTGTCCAATCAAATCTGCTTTCAGAAGCAGCCATTCCAGAGATTCCGGCAGGTACAAACTGAATTTTGCACTAGCTTCCTGCATCAAACGGTAAATGTCATTCATCTGCGGGCCAAACGCCGCACCATCTGCAATCACCAGAATTTTCTCTGATTTCAGCGGAAGGATTTTTTGTTTGATATTATCTTTGCCTGCCGCAGAGATACAGACAATGCCGTATTTCTCGCCGACTTTTGTAAACAGCTGATACCCGGAGTTGGCATCTTCTGTCAGTAATTTTTCGACATCTCCAAGCTGCACATTGCTGGCAGACAGAGAATCGTAAATCGGATATGCCTTATTATAGGTTCGCTTGAATCGGCTGGTCGTCTTTTTCAACTCCAGAATGGCGTTTACGCTGTACGGCAGGGTGCTCAGATCTTCTCTTGTGACCAGCACATAGTAGTTATCCGAATGCTGGACCGCACGGGCAAAGTCAAGGCTTGAAACAAAGGTACTGCCTTCATCCACAAACACAATGGTGTCCTGAATGTCTTTCAGTTGAGCTTCCCAGAGTGCACCGGACAGGACTCTGCACATTTTGTCACAGACAATCGTAACACCGCTTTTTCTGCCATAGTTTTCATAGGCACTCAGCATCTCAACCAGCGTTGTCTTGCCTGTGGCACTGTCGCCGCGCAGAATTGTGATGTTGCGTTCCAGTTCTATGGTAAAAACGATTCGTTTGCTCCGGACTTCGATTTTATGTTTACCCTTCATCGTATAGCCTCACACGAACTCGAATGCAATCGGCATCAGTTCTTCCATGCTGTGCACCACATCACCGGTGTTCAGGACTTTTACGTCCACCGGGAATTTTTTCTTTCCAAAATCCATCAGATGGCGCAGGTTGATCGTCAGGTCTTTTTTCTTGGCCAATTTGAGAATAAAGGGTGCGCAGTTGTCACCACAAGTCGAGGCGTTGAAAACCTTTTCCGAGTCATTTGCCATGAGCAGCAGAGTTTTCGTGCCGCCAGACAGGTTCTCCGGCGGAATCACACCCAAAACCGGGCTTTCGATTGCATGAGGCCCCAAAACATTGGATTTGTCAATCTTTTTGATAACTTCTTTTGCAAAATCAGAAGTCAGCCATTCATCCTCATAAGTGTAGTTAAAATAAACCGCTGTGTTGTAGACAGCCTCCGGCATATCTCCAAAGTAGATGTTCAGCATCGTATCACCTCGCAGATGTGAGTCACTTGCTATTATTGTACCTTCTTTCCGCTCACAAAACAAGACGCAAAAGGCACTTAGCCTCTGTAATAGGAGGCCAAGTGCCTTTGCACCGTTCAGGTTTTATTTTCGATGGAAATGTGTTCATTCTGTTCTTCTTATTCAACGAACACCACACCTAATTATAATAAAGTGTCTTTTCAGGTTATACGCTCTACTTCAAATAGGTCGCTCCTGTATGTACCGGCATCCACGACCGAAACCTTGCAATTCAGCCATTTCAATTTCTTTTCAATGCTGAGTTGGATTCTATCCATGTTCATTTTCTTGGTTCGAGTACCAGATTGGAAGTCACCCTCCAGCAGCAGAATAACAAAGACGGTCTTGTTGCGCTGTGCAACTTTCTCATTTTCCAATGCCTTTGCATACGGAATCAGTTCTTCCTGCTGGAATGGACGATTTTCACCGAAGGTCTGTGCACCAAGCAGACAGGAGATTGTCATAGCCACCTTATGCGCTACTTCATTATCAAAACTTTCTCTGCCTTCTGTATCGACTGACGTTGGCGAAGTTGCTACCTTTGTATTATCTATTGCTATTCTCCAACCGTTTTCTGCTTCATTGCCAAGGCAATCCTTTACCTCAAGCAACATCAAAAAATCGTCCGTATCACAGATGAAGTCCACGCCTTTTGCGCCTGACAGCTTATTGAACCGTTTCCGATAAAATTCGGTATCATCAAATTTGATTGCCTTTTCTCCCGGAAACGTAAATTGCAGTTCTCCTTCAGTTAGTACCATAAATCAAATCCTGTTCCCGATTATACAGCTCATCAAACTCTTCCATAATCGAATTATGGTCAAGGTCGGTCAGTTCTTTCCCTGTCTCCATAGCAATTTTTCCATCCTCGTCACGGTACAGCGAGATGAACTGCACATCGACAGGCTTACCTTGCGGATATTTTGCCATCAGATTAAAGCTCTGCATAGTAAAATAATCATGGGTCGTAACAAAAACCTGAACTCCTGCACGAGCCAATGCTCCCAATGCCTGTGCAACAGGCTCCACCATCTTCGGGTTCATATTGGTTTCAGGCTCATCCCAGAACAGAATCGAGCCTTTGCTAAGACTGCCGGACTGAATCAGGTAAACAATCGTTGCAAGCTTTTTATAGCCCTCGGAAAGCAGGCCCATTTCAAAAGAACCTTCCCCCTCCACGTTCAGGTAGAACTTCTTGTCTTTCTGAACGACTTTGCCTTTCATACTTTCCTCAAATTTTGAGAGGACTTCGTTCTGCTCGCTGGTATATGCGCCCTTTTTCAGCGGCTTATCCAGCAATTTGGTGAGGTCATAGTACATTTCTTCAAAGTCAATATGATACTCCTCATACAGACTCTGGAAATGTTCTGTTGCCGAAATCATTTCCTTGGGTGGCAGATAGACAGGTTCAAACGGCTTATCTTTTTCCTCTGCCTGAATGGACACATCGGCATGGTTTTCCTTTCGGCTTCCGAACGACACATTGATTACATTGCCCTCAGCCATGCAGACCTTCATCTGTGTCGTCTTCGATGCGCCACGCTTGCGACTTGCCATGCGGCCAATTTTCCCCTCATCGGGGCGGAAAACGCCAACCATCTTATTGACGATCATATCTTCCTGCTGCGGCAGTGTACATTTGGGAAAGTCCTTTCGACTGTACGGCTTTACCAGTGCATACAAAGCTTTCAGCAACGTGGTCTTGCCTGTGCTATTATCGCCTAAAATCACATTGATGCCCGAAGACCACTCCACATCAACAGAATCGAAAATCATAAAATTCTCTAAGGCAATACTCTTGATTTTCATAGGTAAAGTTCCTCTCAGCGTGTGATTTTAGAATTCTCTTCCACTTCATCTCTTATTATAGCTGATTTCTGTCCGAAATAAAAGGATTTTTTAGTAGATGTAGAACATCCAATAAAAAGTCCGCGCAGCCATCGTTGATTCTTCAACTTTGACTGCATCTCTCGTTGTCGGTTGTTCCTTATATTTTCGTTTTTTTAGTTGATTCCTAGCTCTTTTAGCAGACGGTCATAATAGGCCGCGTCCTCGGAAGCCTTTTTCGCATCATCAATACGATTCTGCTCAAAAAGCTTCTTCATAAGCGCCATCACTTGTGTTCTTCCTTTAATTCTGCCCTCAGCTTTCCCTTTGTCGATACCACAGTTTTCTATTCTATCCAGCACTTCACACATATCGTGTTGGCCTCCTTTATTCCCACCCTGCACAGGTCTAGCCAATCACACCCATGTAAACTTTCCGCTTTACCATTTGCCAGAACCTTCAAACACAGACACACATTGATCTGCACCATATCGACCTTCCAGATACTGCTTGTCAAAGGCCGCTGTGCTCTTGACGCGAGTATTGTCCTCCTGCCGGAATTCGTAAAGCGAATAAATCTCGCTCTCATGATTGTCATTCATTGCGGCAAACCAAATCTCATCACGACGGAAAACCGTATTCTTCATCGTAGTCAGGTCGTGCGAGCTAAATAGCAGTTGTGCGCCCTTCTTATTCAGTTCCGGGTTCTTGAACATCTGAATCACATACCGAAGCAGCTTCGGATGCAGCTTTGCATCCAGTTCATCCACAACCACTGTGCGGCCCTCCTGCAATGCTACCATCAGAACCGGCAGAGCCGCAATCATTTTCTTGGTTCCATCCGACTCTGCTTCAAAGGGAAGCTCATAGACCTTTCCATTGATCGTTCTCTGCGTGAACAGGTGCTTGTTATCCTCATCATAACGATAGCCAGACAAATCAATGCCTACATCATTCAGCGCATGAATCAGACTTTCCTTGGTTGCTTCATTCTTGGACACCAGCACAATGTTTTCTGCTCTGGGGTTCGCGTAGCTCTGCGTAATACAGGATTCAAACCAATTTTGCACTTCTGCAATCACAGGAATATTATAATTGATTGCCAAAAAAGAAAGGTACGGCATCTTCGGATTGACATCCAGATTGATGCTCGCCTTACTGATGCTCGCGCCCAATTCAATCTTCTGACCGTCTCGCTCAAAAATCAGGCCCGTCTTCTTGCCGCCAAGAGTGCGCCACAGCAGAGACTCAAAAACAATTTCTTCCTTAAGAGAAATATAATACTGGTACTCCTTCTCGCCTACACGGAAAAACACCTGAAAAATCGTAGGCTCATTTACAGAGCTTTCATCCAGCATAAAAGGAGCCACACTGCTGCCCTGCTGGAAGATCATAGGCTGTCGGTTCTTCTCCAACGCATGAATCGGCTTCACAACAAGGTTAATCAGGCAAAAGAATGCCTGAAGCAGATTCGTCTTGCCGCCACCATTGGGGCCATAGACCGCGCTGACCGGAAGCAAATCTTCTGCTTTCTCTTGTCGGATCAAGGCATCTTGAAACTCCGGAATTGCCATTGCACGGAAATCAAATATCGTTTCATCCTTATAAGACTTAAAATTCTGAAAAGAAAACTGGCAAAGCATTCTTTCAACTCCTTCCTGTTATTAGTATACCTTATTTTCAATTTTTATTCCAGCATTTTAGAAAATTTTATTCTTATATAAGTTTTATAGAGCGAAGCCGGAGAGTAAAAGTTTTTATTTATACAAAAAACGGAGCTTCCCGCAGCATTTTATCTGCACAAAAGCTCCGCCTCATGGTCGCTTATGATTATCTTTTAGTAGAACTGAATTTCGGCGCCGCTTTCCTCTGCAATCTGAATCACTTCATCCACGCATTGGCCCGCTGGCTCTTGCCGAAGAAAACCAGATCTGTCTGATTGGACGAAAACCATCCCAAATGTCGAAACTGGATTTATTGCAGTCTGTAATGATTTTTCCATTCGGCACAATGAATTTGAAGGGCAGAGATCGGAAATACGCTGCCTTTGATCAAATCGCCCTATAAGAAATCCCCAAAAGCAGTTTATTATCATTCTATTAGATTTTGATCTATGGATAACAGTGTCATAAATCACCAGATAGGATGCTATGCGTTTTTATAGTAGTTGTTCCTCCCAATCAATTTCTATTTGATCCATAACATCCTGATAAATCACAAAAAGAGGTGTTTTTTATGACAATGGCAAAGAAGCTCCCACTTTTAGCACCTTCCATTCATACGTTTGAAGTAAATTGAACGTACAAGGATTGCGAAGCGAGGCGCACAGTATTTATGGCAATTCAAAAAATGGTATCCGCCGAAAAATACTATCGGGTTCCGTATCATGGCTCCTCGAAAAAAGGCTACTCTTATAAAAGAAAAGATGGTGGTTTGACCATCACATTGGCAGATTACCCAGATTTCAAGAAGAGATACATAACGTTATCTGGTGTAAACCTCGCTCGGATCGCAGGTGATCCATCTCGTTTAAGTTTAACAGATTTATCGCCAGAAGGTTTGGCCATGCAAGAGCAGGCATTTCTGAATGAATTGAAGCAGCTTGGACTCCTTGAAATCGAGGATTCTGTTAAATGGAAAATACACCGGTTGGATATTACGCAAGACTTCTATGTGAAATGCGATCCCTCGCTGATGGTAAAAATTATTCGCTATGCAGGAAGCGTTGACCCGTACAGAAAAGGGCGCGCACTACACTATAACCAGCACAATGAAATCCGAAGCTGTAAATTTGAAAAAACGTGGTATGATTTTGCACTCTATGATAAGCATCAACAGCTCTTAAATTGTGAAAAGGAGAGTTATCCGATTTCTCCAGATGATCTGGAACGCTCAAAAAATCTGGTTCGATATGAAATTCAATTAAAGCGCCCCAGTCTGAAAGAATTCGAGCACGATAAGTTGGAATCGAAATCTTCAAAGTTCCAGTTTGGGAATCATGCGCTGTTTCATTATTTTGATAAAATCAGTGATGATATTCCGCTCTTTCTATATCGGTATGCCGTCGATTATTTTGGTAAGCATTCGTGGTATAACGTTCCAACTGCCCTGAAAGCCGTACAAATGAGCAATCTTAATGCCGATACCAAAGAACTTGTCAGTGCGTATATCGAAGCGCAGGATGAGCCGGAACTGACCGATAAGATACATCATAAAAAGAAAATCGCAAAGGCTTTGGAAAAATTAGAAATCAACGACGTGATCATCCCTTGCCGCATCCTGAACGATCGTCAATGCGGCAGATTTCCATGTGCGCCCTTATGCACAAGGGTACAAGGGCTTTGAGCGAACAAAAAATGATCCGTACAAAACAGAACGAAAATTCACCAGAATCACAAGAATGGAGTTGATTTTCAATGCTAGACAACTATCCCGATGTCCTGAGCTTCCGGCAGGTCATGGAAATTACGCATGTTGGCAGAAATCTACTGCTTCGTCTTCTGAACAGCGGCGAAATTCCCGCCTTCAAGATGGGAAAACTCTGGAAGGTTTACAAGCAAGACCTGATCCAGTATATGAGCCAATGTCAGTAAGCCGTATCCTTTGTTTGGGGCAAAAAGAATCCCGTTGGACTCCGCAACAGGAATCCAGCGGGATTCGATTCTATCGATCTTTTATAGCAGTTTGCGTTTTTAACGCACAAGCAACATCCGCAAACTGCATATCGCAAATATGCCGTTTTGATAGGCGCTCTTTTTGAAAATTGCGATAATGTGCTCGTCTCAAATTTCAAGAAGGATTTTACACTCTTGTACTTTTACCAAATCTGGTTTTCAGCACCGCTCTCTTCCGCAATTTGGATCACATCATCCACGCACAGGGCTGCTTCTTCCTCTGTAGCGGGGTCGTATGCGTAATATACGTCATAGAGCGCTGGTGCCGGAGCCAACTCATTGTTATAATCCACCACCTCGTCATAAAATACCATATACTCCGTAAAACGCTCCCACGCAACCTGATTGCTATACTTTCCGCTGTACTCATATACGTCCGTATACAATGCGTTCAGCCATGCAGTATCAAAATCACTCCCATAGCTGAGATAGTATTCTTTTACATTTTCCGGCATTTCTCCGATTTCATAGTGGCTCACGTCCACAGAGATCTCGCCAGAAAGTTCCGAATAGGTATCCATTCCATTCGTGCTAACAACTTTACGGTCTGATCTGGTAGCCGTCTGGGCAGAATTGTCGGAATCCGTATCCTCTGTGCAGGTTTCGCTCTCAGGTTCTGCCACGCTGACGCTGGAAGATGAATCGGCAAGGGCCTCACTCAGCGCATTTTCCAGCTCATCGAGACTGCCCTCCAGCGCATTGCTGCTGGCAAGGCCGTGATCTTTGCAATAGCTGTTACTGATCTCGGAAAGTGCGACGTTCTGCATTATCAGATTCAGCGTCTCGCCGTTCATGGTCATCCGGTCGATTTCAAAAGAGCTGTCATCATTCAACTTGAAATAGATGCCCACGGTAGCTTTTTCTCCCGTTTGTGTGCTGACACACTCACCGCTGTAGTGGACAAAAGTCACGCCGTCCTGTTCATAGTTTTCCCACGTTCCGTTTGCAAAGAAATCGTCCAGCACCTCGCCTACTGTGGCTTCTGTCGGGAATACACTCAAGTATCCGTCAGAAACTCCTTTGGAGCGGGCATTGTCTGAGTAAAGCACAGGATATAACATATATACCGCAAACGCGACAAACGCCGCCGTGATCGCCAGCTCAATGACCAGTGGCATCTTATGTGCGCCGAATAGCTTCCGGACTGCCGCCTTTTCTTCTTCCACCTGCTCCGCAGAAATTTTCTCAGGGTACAAGATGGCGATTACCTGCGACAGCAGAACACTGCTGAACACTGCATACAGGTATTCTTTCTTGCTGCTTTTGGACGGTTTGGTCAGGATGGTCATTTTCAGGCCGTCGGCTGTGTTTTTCAGCTGATAAGTGCCACGCTTTTTGCTGTAAAAGGTCATGGCATCCGCAGTATCCGTCACCTGTTCAACGTCCGGGTTGGCAAATCCACGGCGAATGCGGTCTACCGCCTCTTCCCAGCTCATTCCTTCCGGCAAAGGCAGATGGCCTCTGTCATGCTCCGGGCCGTATACTTTTTTGTAAACATCATCCCGGAAGCCAAAATAGATCACTGCGGCGATAAAAAGCCCTAAAAGGACCGATACTGCTCCGGCACCGGTTGCAACACCTGTCACCACGCCCACAATGAACCCCAGCAGCAGCCAGATCTTTAAGGAATCCAGCGCAATGCTTCTGCGGGCAGCTGCGGTAAACAGCGGATGAAAGCCGCTCAGATTTTTGGATTTTCCTTTGGCTTTTTTAGCTTCTGCACTGCCATCATAGATTTCAAATCGTTCTTTCATGATGTTTCCTCCCATCTCAATGGATGCGTAACCTTTTCCGTTCGGAATGATTCAAATGAATCATTTTGATGCTTTTATTATAAAGCGTTGATTGGACACCAATATTGTCCATCCGGCAAACTTCCATTGGAATTTTTCTATATAGCCTTACTACATAGAAAAACCGCCCCGGCTTCCTGTTACGGAAACCGGGGCGGTTCGTTTGCTTTATGGGTGCTTTTGCAGGCACTCAATTTCTATCGACTGACATTAAGGTTTTGGGAAGTTTTAGTCATATCTGTATTTAGAGGACTTTCCGTACACTTTTCGGAGTGATTTTTTCAGGCTGACCACCGTTTCTTTGATGATCTTTGCCTCGTCGGCAGAGCAATCTGCAAGCTGTTCAGTCATCCAGCTGTCGAACACCGGCTTTGCTTTTTTGATCTCAATGCACAGCAGCTCGTCCGCCGAACAGTCCAGCGCGTTGATAATGTCGATCAGCGTTTTCAGGCTGGGCACGGAGTTACCTGTCTCGATATGGCTGATGTGCGTGACCACCACGCCGACTTCATTAGCCAGCTGTTCCTGCGTCATGCCCTTGGCAAGGCGGCAGGTGCGGATGCGTTTTCCGATGTCGGCATAGTCCACCATAGTACAAGTACCCTCCGTTCGGTGAAGTGATACTTGTATTGTATGTGCAATCGACCGAGATTGTAATAACCTGAAAGTGCAGTGGACTTTTGACAGAAAGTTTCTGTCAAAATCATTTTTTGCACTTTAGCTCCGGACACAAAATTTATTTTTTCTCTTTCTTTGCACGCAGTCTTGCATTTTCCTGGTTGATCTTTTCGATTTCTTCGCTGTTGGTCAACCAGCCAAGACCCTTGGAAAGCTCTTTCTTTTTTGCTTCGTTATCACTGATTTTGGAATCAATGAGTGCAACGCTCGTAGCCTTCATATTGTCAAGCGCAAGCTTTGCACCGCCGCCCAAAAGTGCTGCACCCAAAGAAACCGCTGTCGCAAACAGAGCGCTCTGTTCTTTTCCCATGTCATTTCTGCCGTTACCCATACTGTACTACTCCTTTACTTGTTGTGTTATTTTATTCCATTAAAAGCGGCGTAAAGCCATCTTTTTCGACCTGTTCCCAGAATGTATCATCCTCTGTCTTGCAGTAGTCCTTCAGTATTCCGATGTTGTCCATGATCCATTCCTCATAGAACTTTTGGTACTGTTCCATGATGTCGGAACCATTGCCATTGTTCATCTGCATGATCTGTGCCTCTGTCGGCACGACCTCATTCAGCAGCTCGATTCCCCTCCGGACCGCCTCGATGGCATTGTCCATCTGCGAGAGGCCAAGGCTCCGTAGGAATTTCGGGCGATTGACGATGTTCTCCACAGTTTTGATACGCACTTTGAGGGATTCCTCAAATGCCATGATGGCATCGCGGTAATACGACTGGACATCTTCCAGATACTGCTGCTGCTTTGCTTCGTCACCATTCGCAACGGCCTTCTCGTAATCTTTGAACCTCAACTGTGCACTTGAGATAAGAGACTGATCTTTTGCTTCCAGCAGTGCTTCGACCACATGAAATCGGTTGTTAAAGTGATCGAACTGCTCGATGTAAAGCTCCACCAGAAACCGGCCCAGATTTTCCGGGTTCGTCAGGTCTTTTGCCTGAATGAGTTCCCACACCGCTTGGCTGCTCTCATCATCGCTCGTCGAAAGGGCGCGGCCGTACAATCTGGTCATTATATCTGACACTGATTCCTTTTGAATGAGCTCGCCGTTGTGATAGACCTCCATCGTATTTACAACTCGTTCCACAATAGCTCTATCATGGTTCAGAAGAATGGATTTAAGTTTTTCTCTATCCACCGTCCGGCCAGTTTTCTCCTCATAGGCATCCACGCCTTGAGAGACGATCTCGTCACCGTTCTCTGAGAAAAAACTTTTTACCCTGTCCATAAATCCCATCGCAGTTTCCTCCTTTTAAAAAAGTTCTACCATATTTTTTCTGTCACTTCAAGACGAATGTTTCTCCTGACCGCATCGCAGTGCAGAACTCGCCGAAATCGCTGTGCTGCAAGGCAAGGCCGGTCTGGTCGGCGTAGGCCAGAATGGCGTACAATGCACGCTCATAGCTGGTGTCATCGTCGGCAAAATGGTCGAATGCGTCCAGCAAGCCGTTCAGCTTTGCCTTCTGCTGGCGCTCGTACTGCTCCATGAACCGGTTCAGCTGGCGGCGATATTCCTGTTCCAGCCGCAGGGACTCTTTCAGCAGGGCCGTCATCCGGTCGTACTCCGCCGCGTTCAGCTCCGCCTGACGGATGATGGCCCGGGTGCAGGACACCACATATGCCGCCGCCGTGTAGACCGCCATAGGCACAAAGGGGTTCGTCACCCCCAGCACCGCGCCCGCTGCCTTGGTGAAGTAGACCGTGGAGACCGACTTGACCGTTGTGTCCACCAATGTATCCTGCAGCTGCTTCCCGGAGAGCTCCCCCTTCGCGTAGGAGTAGAGCGCCGTACCGCCGTCGATGAGGCCCGCCGCCATGACGGTCGCTGCCGTCGAATCCGACAGTACCGGTATGGCCGCCTTCTGACCCCCATAGCGGAGCGCCGAACTGAGAACGCCGGTGCCGCCGCCCCGCAGGGTGTTCTGGACGGTGTCGGCCTTCACATCGGCCAGCGCCTCGTTCAGGGTCTTTTTATCCTGCAGCACCTCGAAAAGGTTCTGGGTGCCCGAGATGATGGCGGTGGTGACGCCGGAGGCCACGGCCATATTGGCCGCTGTGGTGCCGGCCTCCCGGGCCAGCTGCCGCCCCTCGAAGCGGGCAGCATACTGCCGGACAGCCTGTTGCGAGACCCGGCCGTCGGGGCCGCAGAGCTTCTGCAGTTCCGCCGTCGTGGTGCCTCCCGAGGCGATGCCGGTGGAGGGGTCGGTCAGGCCCTGCTTCATCAGGTGGGTGACCGCATTCTCATAGGAAGCTCTTGAAATTTCACCGTTTGCCAGCATCTGTTTCAGGTAGCCCTCGATGGCGTTCATCTGGTCTGTGGGTGCGATGCGCTGCATGTCGGTATACTTTGGGTCTACGAAATTCCGTGCAGCCCTCCACGGGCTGTTGTTGTACTTTGCCTGCCCTCGACCCACCACGCGGCCGGCTTTCTCCATCCGGAAATCGTCCGGGGCCGTATGTCCGCCGTAACCGCCCCGGTCTGCGCCGAGGTCCGTCACCGGATCCCGGTCGAAACGGTGGCCTTGGTTCGCCATGTTCGTCTGCAGCTTTGCAGCCTCGATGTACTCGAAAAGGTTTCCCTTGGACTGGTCGAACCCCACTTTTGAGACCCTTCCGGCCTTGTACAGAAGCTCTCCCATCGAGCTGATGGCGGTATCCGTGCCCTTCTGTACATTGTGGGAGACCGTGTTTCCGGCAAAGACACCGGCCCGGCCCCAAAGCTCTTTTTCTTCCTTGTCCCTCACAGCGTTTCCCTTCTCTTACCAGATGCCAAGCGTTCCCTGCGAAGCCGCCGGGCAGGATGTATTTGCGGCTTTCAGAGTCTTCTGCGCCTCGGGGGCCAGTTCACCCTCTTTTGTCAGCAGTGAAACGGACAGAACAGACTGCATCACCTGCGCCATCAGCCACGACTGCTGGAGTTTCTTCTGTTCCGCCTCGGTCAGGCTGTCGAAATCGACTTTCCCGCCCCGCAGGCTGACACCCATCCGCCGCTGACGCTGCTCCGCGCGGTACCTGATGAGCTGCAGCTCATTCACGATCTGACCGAATGGGCTGCGGAACCGCACCAGAAAGCGGGAATAATCCTCGGCGATGTCGGCAGTTCTTTTCATGAAATCGATCATCACGGCCATCTTTTCCACGGCCTCATCGGCTTCTGCCGCTTTCGCTCTTGCATAGGCCAGATTCTCCTTGGCCTTGGCGTCCTGAACAAAGCCCGAGACAGCCAGCACCGGCCCGACCACGATGCCGCCCAGAACTGCCGTACCACCGGCCATGCCAAGACCGCCGGCCGCCAGCGAACCGCCGCCGAACCACGCCAGCGTCGCATTGGTCGCCGCTGCGCCGGACAGGCTTGCAATGGCCGTGCCCGTGGAGGCCGATGCAAACATCATGGCTCCGCCGTAGGCAGCAATGCCGGCCAGTGCGCCGGAACCCAGAGAGGCTGCACCAGCCTGCGCGATCTCTGCCGCCTTCATGGACGCGGTCTCCATCTCTTTCAGGCTCTGCCAGCCCTGACGTTTCAGTTTCGTCAGGTCATCCAGCGCGATGCCGCCGTCATTCCGGATATTCTCGAACGCACCGAAGGCAGAGACGAAGTCCTTCATCTCCTTCGCCCCGATGTCGATCCTCAATGCGCCCAGCCGGTCCAGACACCCTTTCAGGTGCTTCCGCTCTGCATCCACAGCTTCCCGCGTTTCTTCATAGGCGTTCTGCGCCTCGGCCATGATCTGCTTCGCATCTTTATTTTTCGCGTGTGCGGATACTCCTTTTCCCGCGCCGACCGCACCGGCGAGGATGGAACCGCCCAGCAAGATAAAAGGTATTGGCATTTTATATTCCTCCTGTCCTGATGCATTTATTGTTCCGTCAGCACCCGCACGTAGTCTCCCTGACTGCGCAGCCACATTCGGATACCCGTGCCAAACACCTCGGCTTCCACGAGCCAGCCTTTTTCTGTTACCTGCAGCACCTTTGCAGTGGGCAATCGGTCGAGCACCGATTCCAGACTCGGGCCGGTGTACTCGAACCGGATGGTCTGCAGCTCACCGCCGTACATGAATTGGATGCGCTTGCGCATCTCGCCCTCCTGAAAGCGGTCGGTGTACCGCTGTGCAAAGTGTCGGTCGAGAGTCTTATAGTTCTGGATGCGGTCGATACGGTAAATCGTCGGGGAGTTGTCCTGCGGATTCTGGAAGTGTTTATCCTTGTCGATGCCCTCAATGAACGCAGCCAGATAGAAATAATACTCGCTGAACAGGATGCCCACCGGCTCAATGGTGCGCA
>OIZS01000640.1_pt1 | contig 13905 bp, 20 predicted proteins | sample 1588641 | NCBI WGS metagenome assembly OIZS01 (sample SAMN03283240) | human gut metagenome | biome: human-associated habitat; material: feces | host: Homo sapiens | place: Peru | collected 2012
CGGCCTATCATAACAAATATAGAGGGTGGAAGGGTGTGGGACTAAATGCAACCCGGCTATCATGACATAGAATTATATACGGCGGACGGCTGGCCGAACATGGAATATTTTGCATCAGTCGGCGCGGCTCTCACTGTCCTAATTGGTGCCCGTCGTATTGGTAAGACATATGGGGTATTGTCGCGGTATATATGCAAGACACCCATCTTATATCTGAGAATTAGTAAAACCGACTTGGATAAATGCACGATACCAGTAAACGACCCTTTTAAACCTGTTGGAAAAAATATAGGCATTGATACAGAGTTTGTAAAAAGCGGCGATAGCTATATCGTGTATGAAGTGACTGAACGCGACGACAAAGATAAACCTGTATCATTTGGCCGTATGCTTGCACAGGCATCCAGTATATATAGCACACGCGGTATCGCATCCGGCCAATATGGGGCAATCCTGTTTGACGAATTTATACCAGACCCGGGAAAAGCCAAGCGGGCGAATATGGGGTACAACTTTAAAAACTCCATCCAGTCCGTTACAGACCGCTATCATGCAGAGCTGCCGGTATGGGCTGTGTCAAACTCAAACAGCTTAGACAGCGACGTTTTGCAAGAATTTGAACTTATCAGCGTATATGAGGAAATGCGGCAGAGTGACAATAATTGTTGGCTGAGTCCGGGCGGGGAAATTTTTTGCATAGACTTTAAAAAGTCCCCTGTATCCGAGGAATTGAAACAAACCCGGTTAGGCCGAATCCTTAACACCGGAACTTATGGCGATATGGCATTTGAAAATGACTGGTCGAACAACAACTTTGCAAATGTCCGCCGCTTGCCCGGAAACCAAGTCCGGGAATATGCCGACACCTTGCATTTGGGCGACATTATGATAATGATGCATAAATCAGAAGATTGGTGGTATATCCGCAAAGCCCCGAATTGCCCCGCAAAGGTGCCACATTGGGATGTAACCCCAGATACACAAAGAGATATTGGCCGCGTGTTTTTTGGCTTGCTGACAGGCGTAGCCCATGGCAATATTACATATGACAGCTTTGAGACTAAAAGGAAATTTAATGATTACGCATTAGGAGGAAGGTACAAATTATGACCATTGAACAGATTTTGAAGTTGATCGACGCGGGATATAACAAAACTGAAATTGAAGCTATGTCGTCCCATACGTCTCAGACAGACCCCGCGCCTGATACTACTACGCCCGCCCAGGCTGAGCAGGTGACAGCGCCCGCCCCGGCGGAGCCTACCACACAGGAGGTTGATACCCATGTAGACCCCATGGACAGTGCGGCTCCCGTAACGCCCGCACCCGCGCCGGATGACAGTGCAAGATGGACAGCACTTTTGGCAGAGATCGCCGACATGAAAAAGACTTTGCACGCGCAGAACATCCGGCGCGGAGTTGATACCCCCGCCCCGAAACCCATTGATGAAGAACTTGCCGAACAGTGGATTGCTAACGGCGAGTCTAAGAAGTAAGGAGGAATAAAAAATATGTCTGTTAACGCAAGCAATCTTGGTCTGAGCATTGAACAGGCCGGAAAAGTGCTGAATGCCGCCTTTAAGCAGGCGACCGGGCAGGAAGTCATTTCCCAGCTTGCCACGGGCGACTATGTATCTATCGCCACCATGGCCCGGCGCGTCGGCTATGAGTCCATGACCAATGCCCTGTCTCAGGTGCTGACCCGCACCTATATCCGGGTGCGCTCCTACAGTGCCAAATTCCGGAGTCTCATTAAGACAGAGGACCAGTATGGTAATATGGTGCGCAAAATCACCTACATTGACCGCGACATTCCGGAAGGGGACCTGACTAGGGACATCGAGGACGGCAAGGAATACAGTCCCTATAAGGTGCGCAAGCCCCAGGCTATCCAGACCGCCTATTATGGTTTCAACCATATCGACGACTATATCACGATCTTTAAAAATCAGTGGGACACCGCGCTTTCGTCCGGATCCGAGCTTCAGCGGTTTATCTCTGGTATTATGCAGGAATGGTACAACAAACTGGAACAGTATCACGAACAGTACAGCCGCGCAACCCTGATTAACCTTATCGGCGGTACCCATGCCTATAACAAGGATGCGGCGGTTACTGGTGCAAACATCACCCGCCCTGAGATGGTGCGGCACCTGCTGACCGAGTACAACACGGAACACGGAACCACGCTCACGCGGGATGCTCTGCTGGCTGACCGCACCGCCTTTACTCAGTTCGCCGAGGACTTGGCCTATAAGATGGACACTATTGTCCGGCAGATGGGCGAACGCACTACTATGTATCATGTGTCCCCGCTGAAATCCATCACCGCTGAGGGCGTTGCCGTGACTGTACCCATTAAGCGCCACACGCCCCGGGAGAATCTCCAGTGCTATATGCTGGCCCCGTTTTGGGATCGCGTTAAGCGCGTTGTCCGGCCGGGTCTCTTTGCGAACGAGTATCTGGAATATATCAAATTCGATGAAGTGGCATTTTGGCAGGACATCAGCACCCCGGAGCAGATCAATGCAGATGTGAGCTATTTTAAGCCCGCGACCGTCTATACCGGCGGCAATAAGACCACTTATTCCGTCAACAACGACAGCGGCGAAGCCGCCGTCGAACTGCCCTATGTTCTGGGCGTTATGTTTGACGACGAAGCCGCCGCGATTTGTTATAAGAATATGTGGTCTGCCGCTACGCCGATGAACCCCGCACACGGTTTTCAGACCAACTACATCCACGAAGATGTCCAATGGAGGAACGACAACACCGAAAATTGTTGTGTACTTCTGCTTGACTAAGGCGGTGTAAAGTATGGCTTTTGAGGTAAATCTGTACAGATTTGAGAAGAAAGTCAACTCCACCAAACAGCCGATTGCCCCCAGCTGGCACGCTACTTTTCAAGCCACCCCCCGCCGGGGGGTGAGCGTGCTTGCCCCGGTGCTGGCAATTACTTCCACCGACGAATACCCGCTGATTGGCTATAATTACGCCTATATCCCCCGGTATAAGCGCTATTACTGGATAACAGATATTAAGGTTATGCCTAATAATCTGTGGTGGGTGTATCTGTCTTGTGATGTACTTGCCACCTATAAGACAGATATCCAAAATAGTACGGAGTATGTTGCCCGAAGTGCAAGCGCCTACGTCGGCACTATTGAAGATGGTATGTACCCCAGCAAGGCCGGAAGTTATCTTGCAATGACCTCCAAAGAGTCCCCTTGGGTGTCCGACCTGTACAGTGGTACCTACATTGTAGGTATTATTAACGGTATTTCCGGCGCGACAAGTACCGCCGTGACATACTACGCCTTTACGGCGGGGCAATATGCTAACCTGTTGGACAAGCTCCAAAACCAAACCACAATGGCAAACATTTTGGGGATTACCGTTAAAAATGGTATCGTCCAAGGTTTGACCGGGTGTTTGCAGGATATTAGTTATGATGTGTATATTGCACAGCTTAACCCTATCCAGTATATTGTAAGCAGTGTGTATATCCCTATCGGCCGCGCAAGTCTGGACACGGGCGCGAGTACCAACGTTGATATTGGCCGCTGGCGTATCCCCGACTTTGTAGCGCCGACGATCGGCTATCGGGCAATCGTCAACTGTGGCACCATCGAGATACCACATCATCCGCAGGCGGCAGATCGCGGAGAGTACCTTAATACCCCGCCCCATAGTGTGTATAGTATGCATTTTCCCGGATTTGGAGTTATCGAGCTTAACGGTACAAGGGTTTCCCGCCGTCCTGTTATCCGTGCTAAAGTAGTCTTTGACCCGTACAACGGTAACGGCTATCTGTACTTAGGCACTGATGACCCCGACGAGGACGAGGGGGCGCTAGGTATCCTGTCCGGCAACATCGGCATCCCGGTGCCTGTTACACAGATGCTTGCAACCGACTTGCGCGGAAATCTGATCGCCAATGTTGCCAAGATTGCAAGCAATGTCCTGTCTGACAAGGGCGGAGTGATGACACAAGCCAAGACCAATATTAGCACTTTTGCCCCGGCAATGTTTAGTCAGATGGCGCAGGACGCCACGGGCGCGGCACCCGCTGAGAACCCCGCGACAGTCGCACAGGCGGCGGGCGATAATCCCAGCGCAATCTTGGACGGAGTGCAATCTATCCCCACTCTGTCCATGTCTGGCAGTGTCGGCGGATCCTCTGGCCTATATGGCAACTGGTGGGTTAAGATCGAGTATTTCTTATTGGTGGATGAGGACAACGAATCTTTAGGCCGACCGCTCATGCAGATGAAATTGCTTGCCAACTGTGGCGGGTATACACAGTGCATTAACCCCCATGTGATTTGCATAGGGGCGACGGCACAGGAATCAGAAATGGTAAATAATTACTTATCCAATGGTATCTTTTTGGAGTAAGGAGGTGTAACCTTGGGAGACATTAACGCAAGTTATAATTGGGCTATTGACACTTGTAACCGCCCCGACGTGGGTTATAGTCAGGCGTACCGAGATCAACAGACCGTTGACGGCATTACATACTATGATTGTAGTAGCTTTATCTGGTATGCCTTAAAGGCTGGCGGTTTTGTCGGCATTGGCAACAGTCCTTTTGTCACTGCCAATATGCGCGGAATCCTGACAAGTGCCGGATTTACGGAGTACGACGCCCAGGCCGTGGCGTGGGAGCCGGGCGATATTGTTTGGCGCAAGGGGCACACGGAAATGGTCTATGACGATCATATTACCATGGGTGCGCATACCGCTCATGCCCCGCTTGCAGATCAGGTGTCTATTAGAGATCGACCCGTGAGCAACACGGCATTCACACGCATTCTCAAATATGGCGGTGCGGCACCGACCCCCGCCTACACCCGGAGGTAGTACCGGAAATTTTTCCCCGTCTACCTCTTCCGGAAATATTGGTAAGGGGGCATTGAAAGTGACCAGAAAAGAGATTTTGAAAGCAATTCAGGCCATTTTGAAAGCAACAGGTTATTATAAGGGTACAATTGACGGCCTTATGGGGCCGAAAACCCGGGCGGCACTGGAAGGGGCAGGGATTGAATAATGGATATTAACGTTATTACTCAGATCATCAGCAATCTTGGTTTCCCTATTGCTTGCGTCGTTGCCATGTTTTGGATGCTTAACAAGGAACGCGACGCGCACAAGGCGGAAACGGCCGAACTCTCAAAGGCAATCGAAAACAACACCAATGTCATGACGCAGGTGCTGGACAAACTGGAAACGATTGGCAAGGGGGCGTGAGCTATGGCACAATACAGCCCCTTGTTTTTCCCGGAGTTGAATGGGCTGACGTCGGGGGTTAATCCCCCCGGCGTCTATACCACAAATAACGCTACTACCCTTTATTTCCAGCGGATGTTGTACCAGCGGGCAATGAGTGTTTTTGACTGGACGATTCCCGACGAATGGGACAAGAATTTCTTGCAATATTGCTTGTGTTTTCTTGGCTATAGCGTTGTGGTTGACTCCGACAAGATCGCCCGCGTCGCGGCGGGCCATTGCGGTGTTGTGCCGCAGGCTGGCACCCTGTATGGGTATGGTATCTTTTACCAACCCACCCGGGCTAATGTGGTTTCTCCCCTGCTGGACGGTACCGCCTTAACCATCGGCGAGGACTGTGAGCTTATCCGCATGACCCCCGATTATATGGGGATTTGGGACATTATACAGACATACGCAGAGCTTTTGAGTCAGGCAAGCACGGCAACCAGTATGAGCTTGCAAAATAGCCGTGTCGCATTTGCGATTGCCGCGAAAAATAAGTCGGCGGCGCAAACCATCAAGGCTATCTATGATAAGGTTCAGCGCGGGGAGCCGGGCGTTGTGTTTGATGGTAACTTTATCAAGGACAGTTCCGGGGCAGACCCCCAGCCTTGGGCGGCTTTCCAGCAGTCGGTGAAAGATTGCTATGTGGCTGATATGACTTTGGAAGCCTACGACACCATCTTGCATCAATTTGATGAGGAAGTGGGAATTCCCTCTTTGCGTGGCGCGGCTGGAAATAAAAAGGAACGGTTGCTGACCGACGAAATCCACCGTAACGACAGCGCGACAACTGCCCGGGCAAGTGTGTGGCTTGACTGTCTTAATCAGTCCGTTGAGCGTGTAAATGCACTTTTCGGGCTGTCGCTGTCGGTGTCGATGCGGGAAATGCCGGAATTGGAAGGCGGTGAAACTGATGTTGACGAAGATAACGTTACAGGGGATTGACCGCCTTGTACAGTCTGGCCTTGTGCAGGGTGTCACAGATTTATGGGACGGCTTGACCGTCCCGGAAGGTGCCAATAAACAAACCCTGATCGACGCGATTCTGTACCGGAGTTTTGAATTTCCAGTTATTTACATGGACGCCCGCACGGTACATGACCAAATCCGCATTGTGTCTGAAATGTACGCAGACAGTATGTCCCGGACATGGGCGGCGCTGACGGCGGACTACAACCCCATTCATAACTTCGATCGTTTCGAGGAGAGCACCGACGACCGGGAGGGGAGCGACACCCGGAAGGGACACAGCACCCAGACCGGCACCGGCAAGAGCACGGAAACCAGCGAGGACAGCGGCACCAGCGCAACGGGTTATGCAGGTGACACCGCGCAGACGTATAACCCCGCAGACAAGACGGACAGCTCTAGCGCGGGCAAGGTGTCCGGGGACAGCAAGACAACCGCCGACACCAGCACCGAGGACAGCGGACAGAGTAAGGACAAGCTGACCCATTCCGGCCACCTGTACGGCAATATCGGTGTAACCACTTCCCAGCAGATGATAACGGCGGAAATGGATATGCGCATGATGTATAATTGGTATGATACTTTCGCCCAGATGTTCACCCGCGAACTGTGCGTAGGTATTTATTAAGGGGGTAAGACTATGGCTTTTAATAATTTTCCTTATGCTGACCTTAACATTACAAACCTTGATTTCCTTTTTGACCAGCAGGGCGCTCTGAAAACGTGGGTAACTCAGCAGATGAAGGATTTTGCAAATCAGTATATCGACAAAGCATATATTGATGTTAATTATAACGCCGACACGGAGACGCTGACCCTGTACACCATCCCGCAGGAGGGCAAGTAACCATGGCAGATATTAAGATCATCAATCTTAACGGCACTGATTATAACATTGTCGATGAGTCGTCCCGGACAGTTGCCAATACCGCCAAGACGGCGGCGGACGATGCGCTGACCAAGGCCACGACGGCGCAGACCGCCGCCGAAACTGCCCAGACTGCCGCAGAGGACGCGGCGACACAGGCCGGGGATGCAACCATCATTGCCCAGACTGCCAACGACACCGCAACTGCCGCCAAGACGGCGGCGCAGTCGGCAAGCACGGCGGCAAGTCAGGCTCAGACCGCCGCCGAAACCGCCCAGACGGCGGCGGACGACGCTAAAGCCGCCGCCGATGCGGCGCAGAAAACCGCCAACACGGCAAAGACCAACGCGGCGGCGGCGCAGAAAACCGCTGACACAGCCAAGACCGACGCGGCAACGGCGCAGAGTGCCGCCACGGCGGCTAAGACGGCGGCGGAAAATGCGCAGTCGGATGTTAACACTGTCAAGTCCAAGGCTATGACCGCAACATATGACAGCGCAACCAGTACACTAACGCTTGCCACGCTGGCATAATAAGGGGGTAACAAAATGGCTAATCCTAAAGTAAGCTACATTAAAATGGGCGACACCACGCTTGACATTAACGACGCGAAAACGGCGGCGACCGTCGAAAGACAGGGCAACACGCTCTCCGATCTGAAAATCACAGTTGACGGTATGGATGTTACTGTTGGCGGTACCACAATCCACACCGACGGCCTGAAAGATAATGTGTCCGACTTGCAGGATGATGTGGCCGGGATGTACAAGCGCGTGGTTGGCGGGTTTGACCTGTCCAACGTGGTCATGATCGGCGACAGTTACGCCGCCGGAGCAAATACCACGGCTCCGAGCACGGATAACTGGTGTGTGCAGTTGGCAAACCTGCTGGACATTACTAACTATCGGTATTACAGTAACGGCGGCGGCGGTTTTATTACTTCTGGCGCGGCTGGCGGCAATTTTACCTATATGTTGTCCAGCTCCGGCAACGTCTACAAGGCGGAGTCCAAAAACGCCGCCAAGGTGACGGCGGTTATCATTATGGGCGGTATCAATGACGGCAATGTGGCCGAGGGCACCATGTCCAGTTCCGTTGCAACCGCAATCACAGCGGCAAAACAGCTGTTTCCAAATGCCCGGTTGTTGCTGTCCTATAATTTCTTCTGGCGTCCCTACCCTATCGGGCAGATCCGGGGCATTGAAATGGCTTGCAATGATGCTGGGGTACCTTTTGTTGATATCGCCCCGTGGGCTATGGCGGACAGCAACGAAATGTATACCGACAACGTGCACCCTAATAGCGCGGGTGTCCGCAGATTTGCGGCAATGCTTGCCGCCTATATCCGGGGGTACCGTAACAACGTACCTCACCGCAAGCTGATTAGCTATAACGGTTTTAACTGTCGTTGGTGGGTGCAGGGCGGAGAATTGCGCATGATGATCGCGGGCACCGCCACCAATACCGCCAATGACGGGCGTGTGATTAAGGGGATTCCCATTGCGTCCTACACCGGAGAGCCGTTGTCCATGTCCGGCAGAGGTTACAACGACACCGGCAACAACGCATACACTTTAATCAAGGAGAGCGACGGCACTTCCAGCGTAGCCGTCTACGGCGGTCAGCTGACCGCCGGAACCTATTTGCATTGTAATCTGTCCTTCCCGTGGGAAATGCTTTGTTAAGGAGGTGTGTTTCACGTGAAACATTTAAAAGTCCTGTTTATCGGACTCATTGCGGCGGCTTGCCTGTCCTGTACGGCTATGGCGGTAACGCCTGACTACACGCCGCCTAAACTGCCCGACGTTCCGAAAATCGAAGTAGAAGTTCCGAAAATCAAGTTTTCTGACGATTATTTCAATAATCTGCTGAAAAATGTTAAAATTCCGGCAAAATACTTTGATTGGATTTGGAAGAATAAGTAAAAGCAAGCCCCGGTGCATTGCACCGGGGCTTGAATTATCCGAAAATCAGCATCAAAAGAAGGATGAACCATCCAAGACAACCAAACGTAGCAACCGCGCCGAACAGGACGATCACGCCGTTGCGTTCCTCCACACCAAACAGAATCGCCCCGCTGACAGAATCGTGGCCAGGAAAGACACGGCCAGCAGGATAAAATGTAAGACACGCATTATTTGACCTCCCCCCGCAGAAAATCTAACCAGCACTTATTACACAGAGCATGGTCTGTTGCGGTATCATATGGACAACAATTATCCAAAGCGTCAATGTAGTCCCCGCTAAACATCGGTGCCCGGGGGTTGTTGTTAAGGCGGTTAATATACTGTGCCATCCATGACGGGCACATGATACCCGTAAGCGCCTGCCAACCTGTCATGCTATCACCTCCATTTGTCAATATACGTCATAATAAGATATGCGGCAACAAAAGGGAATGCCACCATAGCCATAATTATAAGGATAGCCAGAAGGAACACGCCCATACTTACCGCCCCCTTGTCGGCCAAATGACCGCAAGCCTGTGGAATTCCCGATCAAACTCCCACACCTTGCCCATGGGGGACGCAAGCCCGCCCGTCTTGGTGGTATAAAATTCGTCGCAGGCGGGATAGCCGGGCAATCCACGCATAACTTCGTCCCACCAGTTCCCTAACCGGTCGCTGTCCTTCACCCCGAAAACCTGCGCGATTTTCAGGACGTGTTGAGCATCGTCTGACAGCGCGGCGGCGGCATAGTCGCCGCGCTTTTTACTGATTTCCCAAACCCAGACCCGCATAGCCGTTCACTCCCTTAAAACATTTTCAGCACCTGAGCGCACAGACCGCCGTCCTTTTCGTACAGACGGGCGACAAAGCTCTTGCGGGTGCGCTCTTCCCCCGTCTTATCGAGATATTCCGCGTCACGATCAAACAGAAACAGGGTGACGGTATAGCCGTCGCGGTACATTTCCACGGCGGGGTAATCGTACTTGATACGCCCAACGTTGTAGTCTCCAGTGATGTTGATACGGCCATAAACGCCGCCAGCCTTGGAGTGGTTGACGAACCAATAGTTGTCAAAACTGATGAGGACATTGGTGTCTACCTTGTCCCCGTCCTTGTCGATGTAGTGTGACGGCATGACGTAAATCCGGCTGTTATAAGGCTTGTTCTCCGTGGTGGTTTTCTTCTTCTGGTAATTCTTGCTAGTGTACATAGTACTTTCCTTTCTCCCCGTATATGCCCGGTAGGTCAGGCTGTTTTAAATTACTGGTGCTCAACGTCTTGGATTCCGCAGAAATAACCCCTAACGCCGATGCTATCAAAATAGGATTCGGCAGCGTGCATCAGCTTATCACGGTTTTCATCGGGGAGTTCACACGGCAACCATTCCAAATCTCCGTTAGGTTCCATGTAGACAATAGACAGTTTATACATATATTCATCCTCCTTTATGATTGTATTGTATCATAGTGTGATGATTCTGTCTATTGACATATTGCACAAATCATCCAGCAAGGTTTTGTTCACCTTCCCAAATTTCCATGGACTCAATCGCGGTAATAAGATCGGTGTATCTAACCTTATAGTCTCTGTCCTCCATGTATATCCAACTTGCCGTAGGGGTATCAGGATCCGACCAATCCACGGGGGCGGGGTGGTACCATAGTTTGTTTCCGCCCGCCGGGTCGATGGTAAAACCGTCTTGCAATAGGTTGATGTTATCGCACAGCGCCCGGCGCCCCTCCTCTTTACGGACTCCGGCAATGGTAACTTGTAACTCTCCGTCTGCATCCCGGTATGCATAACATTTTGCGTGCAAGGCTCTAAATTCCCGGTACCCGTAATCATCGCCGGGGTGCTCATCCTCTGCGACACCTATATAGGACTCTTGCCCCTTGCGGTTGATAACAATCGCGTCACGCGCCCGGACAAGCTCCCGTTGTGCCCGGTTATACTCATCTACAGCGGCGGGACGATCACCAATGTATTTGCAACTGTCCGTATCCCAATATATAGCCTTGTCCCATCCCACAGCCCTAATCAGGTGCCACAACTCCAAGCGGCTACATGATGCAGTCCATAGACCCCACAAAAAGGGTAATTTGCTAGGCTTGGTTTGGCTTGCAAGCACCTGTTTTTCCGTCATTCCGTCCATTTTGGACTCCCAGCCAGTTTTTGTGACCTCTAACAGCTCATCCATACTGTACTCATACTCATCGCGCACGGTTTTCTGGGCACAAGCGCCAAAAATCGTATTGACGCAGATTTTGGCAAAGATATAATCGGGGGTATCTTTTGGCAGGGACTCTTTTTGCTCAAAGTAGCCTTTCACCGCCGCCCGGAAGGCGGCGGGCAGGTAGTCCAGCCGGAAAGCCCATACGTCCGTTGCAAGTGTATCGTCCCAGTCGTAGCCCCCCGAAAAACGTTGCCAGTCGTTGCTATCCATATAGACGGCCATGCCGGGGGTGGATAGTACCCGGCCATTGTCTGCCCTTATGGGGGACTCGATATAGCTACATTTTGATTTGCTGATCGTGGGGTCTGGATTGTCATGCAACACATTAACATTTGTCATAGCTACATGACCTATCCAGCCATAGCCGCCGTCTATCAATGTCCAAAGATCATCCTCTGTGCAATCCCCTATATATTGTGGTGGGGACATAGGATATTTCTTTGTTAACATTTGGCTAGGGTGCGCAGACTTAAAATCATAGCTGTTACAATTACGGTATGTTTTGCCCATCTTATAGCGGTTCCCGTGGGTGTCGCCGCCCGCCATACACTTATAGGCCAGTTTCAGGCAGTCGGGGGGCAAGGCCAACTTGTGCATAAGGGCATTCCAGCCTTTGGCCTTGTGTACCTTATTATTTACTGCTTTAAGCACACGGGCGGTATTGGTAATAGGCAGGGTTGCCGCGTTATAACCGCCGTCAGCTTTCAGACGTTCGATTGCTTCATACAACCCTTGCACGTCATAGACGATATAACGGCATTCTTCGTCCGTCAAGGGGGTTTTTGCATCGTGATAGGCTTTATAGTCCAGATCACCGACGGCTTTCGCGTGGGGGCAACCTTTTGTTGCCCCGGCAAGAGACTTCTGAAATAGTTTCAGGCTATCATAAAATTCAATGCCGTTTTCCAATTTAAGGGAAAGAACCTTGTGGGATGACGTGAACATGATCGACTTAACCCCGAAAGTCTCTTGCAATAACTGGGCAAGGTAATATGTCTCATAACCTAGGTTATGGACGTGGATTTTTAAGCGTTTGCCGGAGTTGATGCCCCATACGGTTACGACCCCTTGCAAGATCGCCACAAATTGCGGATAGGTTCTGACGACGGCATTCAAGCCGCCGACGTTAAACTGATACGACCAGACAAAACCTATTTCCTGCGTATTGGTGGTTTCCGTATCAAAACAGGCCGTTACATCAATATATTTGTGCTTCGCCTGTTTGCCCTTACAACAGGACGGACAGGGGGTCAGACGTTGCAGAAATTCCTGTGCGGTTTCGCAGACCTCCAAATCTTCACAACGTCGCATAATTTCTCAGCTCCTTCTATGTTTTTTCCTAAACTCCCGCTGTTCCTTGATGATTTTTTCAGCATCTGGTGCCCATTGCCCAAACTGTTCTTTTGCTTTTCTGCCCTTTTCTTTCAGCACGTCCAACAGTATTTTACCTGCTACGCCTTTCGCTTCATCGTCACTGCCCCGGATTTCCCGCAACCATTTTACAACCCGTTCTCGTTGCTGTTCTTCTGTTTCGGCACTTGTAAGCAGTTCATAGCCAATTTGATAGCCAAAGCCTTTTCCCTCCAATAGGGCAAAAATGGTCTGTGCATCATTGATAAATTCTTCCAAACTACCCTTATAACCAAGTTGCAAATAGGTTTGGTAACGTTTCTTTTCCGACTCTTTGATACCGGTTACGGTACTTTGATGACCATGCAAAAATGCGTGTATCTGTGCAAGCTCTGTTTGTACGTCCTGCGCCTTCATCCGGGCGGCGCGCTCCTTAAAACGAGTGCGCCCCATCTTGCTGAGGTACTTCATGGCGTAGGTGTAGGACATCCCTTTGCCGGTGGTGCGGCCTTCTGCCGCCGCTGTTTCCAGACGGCGCAAGCGCTGATTTGCGGCTTTGCCCGCACGGACAAGTTCTTTTCGCATTTCCTCAATGCTTGCGCCGTCGCTTATGCCGTATTTTGCTAACTGTCCCATTAGTGCACCTTCCTATTCACTTTCCAATCGTCAGGAGACAAGCCGAAATAAGGACTTTCGGCCAAATAATTAGCATACATTCCATCATATTTTCCGGGCTTGCAATCGTTTTTGCTTATCCCGTTAATAATTTGTGCCAACACACACCGCGCCCATAAAGTAGGCTCGCCGTTTTTCGGACTGTCCATTTTCTCCGATATATGCCAACCGGGGCAAGCCCGGTTGACATATTGCGCAAATAACGTTGTTTGCACCCCGTCTTTGTATCTTCGCATTTTCTGGTTCGCGGTGTGGATAGCCCTAAGTTGTACTCTAATGTATTCGGGTTTCATTTGTTATTCCTCCAAACTCTGTATTCATAAGCGGTCATAGCTCTATAACCGCCATAGACCTTGACCACAAACGGCTCATCCCATTTCGCGTTCTTCTTTGCAAGGTATCTGCTAGGATAGATATTGCAATTATCAATAAGCTCCTGCTCATACTTGGTATATTTTTTCATTTTAATAATCCCCTTTCAATCTTTAATAGAGGTTCTTCCCTCTTGCTGATTGTATTGTATCATAGTGTGATAAGATCCGCAATCCCCTTTTGCACAAATATGATACCGCGTTTTTGTGCATTCC
>OIZS01000645.1_pt1 | contig 13870 bp, 9 predicted proteins | sample 1588641 | NCBI WGS metagenome assembly OIZS01 (sample SAMN03283240) | human gut metagenome | biome: human-associated habitat; material: feces | host: Homo sapiens | place: Peru | collected 2012
GCATCCTCGACTCCATCTTCAGCTTCTGGAACATCCTCGACTCCAGTTCCATCTTCAGCTTCTGGTGCATCCTCGACTCCAGCTCCATCTTCAGTTTTTGATGCATCCTCTATCAATTCTGTGCTTATGAGTGCGAAAGGCAGGCGCATACTGGATGCGCTGCGGGATATCCATATTCTCGACGAGCATTATGCGCCCGTAAATCTTTCTTGGGCGGAGATGGGGTATCTGGCTTATCAGATAGCATTCACGCTGGCGATAGACAATCTCTGGCAGGTGATGGGAGGCTTCTGGGGAAAAAATTCCAATTCGCTCAGAAGCGGATACAATCGGGCCAGACAGATGCCCAGCATTTCTGCCTTTGACGACCGGATCAAGGAGATTTTCAGATAATCCAGCCTGATTATAGCTTTATCGAGCCTGATTTTCGATTTTTCAGCCTGATTTTCATAGTTCGGACAACTTTTTTTTAGTACTATGTAGTACGACCGTACCAAGTACGTACTAAATAGCTTTGATTTTTTCGCAGTACCTTTGCCCACGGATTTCAGAACAAGCCGAGTTCTGAGGTTCGTGGGCTTTTCGTGTTATGCCTTGTTGGCAGAATTTTCGGAGAGTATCCACCCGCTCTTTTACAAGGTTGATACAAAGAAAAAGATTTTGATAAATGATGACATAATTATTACTCAATTTCTGAACTTGTGAAACTTGAATTGATTATGTTTTCATATTTGTAATAACATGAATTATTCATACATTAAATTTCAATAAAGCTTATGACAAAATATCATTTTATTGCTCGCGGCAGTCTGGCCGTGGAGCTCAACAATGCCATTCATGTGATGGTATTCGATAATCCTGAGTTTGGTCAGGTACGTACGATACTTAATGAAAAGGGAGAACCGCTTTTCTGTAGTAAGGATGTTTGCGATGCGCTTGGGTATTGCAGATCCAATCAGGCTGTATATCAGCACGTTAACGAACATGATGCAGTGAAACACTGTATCGCCTCCAAGATCCGGGTGAGCTATAGCCACCGCAGAGAAGTGATTCAGAACCGACTGATGATCTTCGTGAATGAGAATGGACTCTACTCCCTCATCTTCGGTTCTAAGAAGAAGAGTGCCCAGCGATTCAAACTCTGGGTTACCTCCGTGGTGCTGCCCCAGATACGCAAGACGGGCGGTTATATCCCGGTGAACCAGGGCGACACGGAGGAGGAGCTGCGCCAAAAGGCGGAAAGCGTCTTCAGGAAAACCGAAAATATCCTGAGGAGCACCATCGAGGAGAAGACGAAACTCATCGCCGAACAGGATGAGCGCATCAGGCAGCTCAACGAGAAGGTGGGGCAGCAGGTGGTGAAAATCCAGAAGAGTGCCGAGGAGATTCTCTCGCTCGAAGGGGATATCGACCGACTGATGCCGAAGGCTTTCTATGCCGACAATGTGCTCGACTCCATCTCCTGTTTCACCACCACTCAGATAGCCAAGGAACTCGGGATGACAGCCCAGGAACTGAACCGTGCGCTCTGTTCCCTCCATGTGCAGTACTACCAGAGCGGTCAGTATCTGCTCTATGCCCACTATGCCCATCAGGGTCTTGCCAAGAGCCGTACGAGATATGGCACGGAGGAGGTTTATGGGGGCTGCGGCCAGTATGCTGCTGAAGCGGGATCTCGCGTGAAAACCCAGATGTATCTCGTCTGGACAGAGAAGGGTCGCCGCTTTATCCACGACCTGGACCGAAGTCGCCTCCGCCTCTTGGGTTCCTATTCCGATAAGGGTTAAATCTTGTTAGTTTCATTCATTGGATTTTTTATTCATCGGATGACACGGAATTAATTCGGAGGTTTCCTGCTGTGGCGATTACTCACGGATTTTCGCGGATGCGACCTGTTCGGTCGTTGCAGATACCCCCTGAGATCGGACAAAGCGATTCACAGAGATTCTATAAAAAAATCTGTGAAAATCTGTGAAATCTGTGGGACAAAAAACTCTCACGAAGAAAAATCTGCGCCATCTGCGAAATCTGCGTGACAAAACAATAGCAGCATATTTCGGGCGCCAGCCATTGGCCAGCGGCCAAATATCCGCGAAAATCCGTGAGTAATCCGATAAGCAAGATTGCCTCCGATTCATCCGTGAAATCCGATGAAGAAAATCTATGAAGAAACGAGACTTATACCCCTCACTGTCGTTAAAACTTGCAAAAAGGGTGGTGGGTTCTATATGACCCCCCACTGTCGTTAAAACTTATAAAAAGGGTGGTGGGTTCTATATGACCCCCCACTTGTGTTAAAACTTATAAAAAGGGTGGTGGGTTCTATATAACCCCCCAAGTATTACTAAAACTTCTAAATAAATGATGAAAAAAGAAAATGAAAATCAGCGATTCCGTATCGCTTTCAATGGATTCCGGGGCGGCAATAAGGGGAGCATCACTTCCCAGCCTCTTTCGGAGTACGACAAAACCATCCGTTACCCCTGGGTACACGATGCGATATTGCAGATACGAGGCGAAAAGCCCATCCGCAGTATCAACAACCATGATGCTACAGCACTTGCCAAGGCTCAGCAGCGCATCAAAAGCCAGTTGCCCTTCCGCAGTGCCCATTATTACCAGTTCAAGGATAATAAGCGCCGCCAGGCAAACATCATCCCCGAAAGCTTCCTCTTTCAGACCACCATTGATGTGGACGAAAAGGAACTCGTAGAAAGGGCTTTGGAGCGGGCGAAGCTGCTGGATTCCCTCGATTTTATTCCTGATGATACAGGAGAACGAGGAGCATCAACTGCTGCCGGAGGTTCTAATGACGAGACTGAAAACAGAACTGCTGCCGGAGGTTCTGATGCAGAGACTGAAAACAGAGCGGCTGCTGGAGGTTCTAATGCAGAGAATGAAAACAGAGCTGCTGCCGGAGGTTCTGATAATAAGACAGAAAACGGAGCTACAACCGGAGGTTCTAATGCAGAGAATGAAAACAGAGCAGCTTCTGGAGGTTCTAATGATGAGACTGGAAACAGAGCTGCTGCTGTGGGAAATCATGACGGGGATGAGGCTGTGACGGCAGACCAAAATCCCGAGAAAGGGCAGAGAAATCCCGAGAAAGGGCAGAAAAATCCCTGGAAGGGAATGCTCCTGCATTTGGAGTATTCCGCCCGCAAGAAGCTCCATATCGACATTCGTATGCCGATAGGCATGACCATCGAAGAAGCGCAGCGAGCCTATTGTCAGGCATTGGGCGTACCGTGTGACGAGAGCTGCTTTTCACCCGAACGCATCATCTTTATGACGGATGCCGACTCGGAAATCTACCGTGCCAGCGATTGGTATGCCCTTCTGCCGGAAGACGAAATCAATCTCCGAAGGGAAGCCTTCCGCAAGCGAGGTCTTGACATCGACGGACGGGCTTCGGAAAAAACTTCACAAATCCAAAAACATTCAAATTCAGAAAATCATGACAATCAACCGTTACATTCCGGTGATAAGACCGGAGAAAAACAACCAGCTGTGGGAGGCGCTCAAGTTCCTCCTCATCCTGCTGCTCATCCTGCTGATAGCCACACCTCAACTGCTGTTGGCAGTGCTCCTGCTCATCCTGATGGGAGCCATCATGGAAATGATAAGAATCTTATCGCTTTCGACCTCTTTAGGGCGCAGGCTGGGTTGGCAGAAGTAGATATCAATGCCGTAGGTTCGCGCCACTCCTCGCTCCTCGCCATCATGAGTGCCGGAGCCAGCAGGATGATGGGCGAAGAGGAACTCAGAAGGGTGGTGGAGCAGCGCATGCCCGCCTTTGCACAGGAGCGTGACTGCCAGCAGCTCATCAGCGACTTCTATGCCCGCTATCACGACAGTTGCAAGCCCATGTCGCGCGAGGTGATCCGCATCAATGCACAGGCTGAAAGGCTCGGCAGTAAGGAGATGGCGCAGCAGAACCAGGAGGAGGACTATCCCGCACCGCCTCCGATGCCCGAAAAACTGCCCGCTCTCATCGCCCTGCTCGTGAGTCGCACGCCCGAAGTCTATAAGCCAGCCGTGGCACATGCCGTGTTCCCGTCGCTCGCCACGCATCTCTGGAAAACCCGCTTCAAGTATATCGACAATGTGGAGCATGAGGCCACGCTGATGACCTGTCTGCTTGCCGGAACAGGAGCCGGAAAATCGTGCGTGCAGATGCCTATCAGTTATGTGATGGAAGACATCCGCAAGCGAGACCGGGAAAACCTGGCAAGGGAGAAAGCATGGAAGGACGAGGTGACCCGAAAGGGTGCCAACAAGGACAAGAGAAAACGACCGGAGAATCTCGTGATTCAGGAGATAGATGCCGACATGACCAATCCTGCTTTCGTAATGCGAACGGCAGAGGCGCAAGAGCATTTTCTCTATACTTCGCTCAATGAAATAGACCAGTTTGATGCACTCCGTGGTCAGGGCAACCAGCAGTTCCGCATCATGTGTCTTGCCTTCGATCCAGCCAACCAGTATGGTCAGACCCGCGTGGGCACATCCAGCGTTACGGAGCGCGTCACCATCCGCTTCAACTGGAATGCATCTACCACCATCCAGAAGGGTTTGCGCTACTTCTCCCGTGTGCTCACCGATGGTCCTATCTCGCGTATCAATTTCTGTACGATACCCGAAAGAGAGATAGGAGCCGAGATGCCCGTCTATGGCTATTATGGTGATGATTTCCGTGAGGCTCTGCGCCCTTACATCGAAAATCTCTGTAAGACGAGCGGACTGGTGGAGTGTGATCAGGCCTTCCAACTCGCCCTGAAACTGAAGGAGGAGAATGCCGATTTTGCCCGCATGACGCAGAACCGCATCTACGAGAATCTCAGTTTCCGAGCCAATGTCATTGCCTATCTGAAGGCCTGTGTGCTCTACGTGGCCAACGGTTGCAAGTGGGAGCCGGAGATGGATGAATTCATCCGCTGGAGCCTGCGCTACGACCTCTACTGCAAGATGCGTTTCTTCGGAGATGCCATTGCCAAGGCCGAGGATGGGGGCGTGAAATCGAGCCGCCGTGGACCAGCCAATCTCCTGCAGTTGCTGCCTGATGAATTCTCCTATCAGGAGGCAATGGCCATCCGATTGGAGTATGGATTGGGACAGAAGGGAACACGAGTGATGATCAACAACTGGGTTCATCGGGGATATATTGAGCGGAAATCGTTCCAGTCTGCCAGTCAAGCTAAGACCGATGTCAATTTCAGTAATGTCAGTTTTGAAAATACCTATTTTATCAAACTAAAATATAGAAAAGATGGAATTAATATTGAAAAGAATTGCTAAGAAAAAAGAATATACCATCGGACGACTGTATATTCTGGGCGATGAGGATATGGAAGTGGGTGTCAACAACCGCGGAAAGTCGGTGAGGACCCTGAAGAATCCCGACCAGCTCAATCGCCAGACCTATTTTTGTGATACATTGGAACCTACCTGGCGCAATCTCTTGGGCGTGAAATTGCCGCCGCAGCTGGTGAACGAATCGTTGGGACGCCAGTCGAGCAAGAAGGCTCGCAAGGTAGTGGGTCTGACGGCCATTCCCGAGGGCAGTTACCCGGTGGTCATAACGAAATCGCCCCGCTTCCGTCGCTGGCTTCCGCTGCTGGTGGGCGTGCCGGGATTTAGTGGCATACGCATACATAGCGGCAACATGGCGGCAGATACGCGGGGCTGCATTCTTGTGGGTGAGAACACGATAGTGGGCAGGTTGACCTCCTCTCGTGCCACGCTGACGAAGCTCATCACCACCATCATGGCGGCGAGCGATCAGGGCGAGGCGGTCTGGATCACCATCGTCTGAATCTTATTGTTTACTTCACTAAAATCTTCTTGACGGCACCATTGCTCATCTTTACGATGTTAATGCCCTTGGTCAGCTGAGCTTTGCGGGTACCGTTGGCGCTATAGATAGAAGTAATTTCTGCATTCTTGAGATTGTCGGAGGTATTGCTGATACCGTTAGTGATGTCCTCAATCGCTTTCTTGGCAGCTGCAATAGCTGTCTTGAGCGTATTGATGTCATCATTGGAGGTATTGAAAGTACCCTTGGCAGTCTCCTGCAATGCAGTTTTGATAGCGCCCAGAACAGATTCCTGATCGTTCAGCTTCTCGTTCTTGAGCAGGTTTGCAGCCTCAGTGAAGAGGGAAGTATATTCTGCATAGACATCCTTCTGGTTGGTAGAAATGAAATACCAGTCGTTGTCTATAGAAGGCTCCAGACTTGCCACGTATTTCTCACCGCTGACGCTGAAGTAGGCAGTTTCTGTACCACCAAATAATTTATTTCTACTTTTAGTGAGTTTATAGCTATTCTCTGTAGAACCTTCAAGGATGGTGAAATTTGTTGCATCTCTGCTGTCAGATACCTCTATATACCATACAAGGGGATGCCATGCAATGGAATATTCCAAGAACAGGCGATCTTTTGACTCATTATCGCAAGTGAAACTACGGGTTTCATCGCCATTAATGGTCCAGACGTCCGCATTCTCGATATTCTTCACAGTAGCAGTCTTGCCGGTGATATAAGTTTCTGTAGCCACGTTGTAGATGTAAGCCTTCTGACCATTACCAACGAGTTTTACAGGTTGGAGCCAAGAGCTTTCAGCAGCAGGAGCGAAAGTTTCATTCTCGTTGCTACCATTTTCATTGCCTTCAACAGTACCATTTTCAGTACCTTCAACAGTACCGTTTTCTGTGTTACCTGAAACATTCTGCGCAAGAGCAGTTGTGCCTACTGCCAGAAGGGCAGCGAGCATCATACCTTTGGCCATATTAGCCAGTGTGTAAATTTTCTTCATTTTTACTTTTTTAATTATTTATTATATTGAATACAATTCTTACCTGTACATGGGATATCATTCTTTCCTGAATGGGAGATACAAATCCCTTGATATGGACTATAAATCTCTGTTTACTAAGAACTTAAAGATCATATCGTTTACTTTCTGGCTGCAAAATTACGAAAAAAACTCGGAGAAACCAAATAGTTTCTAAAAAAAGCTCTTTTAAAGGTAAAAAAGGATAATGAAATGACAAATGAGAAAGACAAATGACAAATGAGAAAGACGATGAAATTAGAAATTAGAAATGAGAAATGGCGTTGAAAATGAGGAATGAGAAATCTCATGAAGAAAGCCTCGGATAAAAAAATACTCCCAGAGAATTCTCTGGGAGTATCGCCTCGCATAAAAACTATCTCACGACAGAAAATACGCCAAAAAACAAAATGCTATATCTTAAAAGTTTAAGCTTATTTAAGAGGGATATCTTACAAATCCCAGCCCACTGCACTGGCACCAAGTACCGCAGCAGAGCTGCCATCGAGTGTAGAAATCAAGAACTTAGCCTTGCCCTTGAAAATCTTCAATACACTCTTGTCGTAAGATTCCTTGAGAGGCTTCATCAGGAGGTCACCAGCCTTGGTAAGACCACCGAAGAATACGAATGCCTCAGGAGAACTGAACGCAGCGAAATCAGCGCAAGCCTCACCCAGCATCTTGCCAGTGAAATCATATACTCGCTTAGCCAAAGCATCTCCCTTACCAGCAGCTACGCTGACATCATAAGAAGTAATGTCTTCTGGCTTCATATCGCGAAGTAAAGATGGCTCATCGCTCTTCTCGAGGAACTCACGGGCTGTGCGAGCCACACCAGTAGCAGAGCAGTAAGCCTCCAAGCATCCCTTACGGCCGCAACCGCAGAGACGACCTTCCTCGCCGCGAACCATGACGACATGGCCCAACTCGCCTGCGAAACCATCGCAGCCATAGACCATCTTGCCGTCGATCACAATGCCGGAACCAACACCTGTACCGAGTGTTATGTCGATGAAATTCTTCATACCGCGAGCCGCACCGTAGGTCATCTCGCCCAATGCAGCAGCGTTGGCATCATTGGTAAGAGCCACAGGCAGACCACCCAGCGCATCGCTGAAGAGCTTAGCCAAAGGCACTACACCATCGTGAGCCCAAGCCAGATTAGGAGCGAACTCGATAGTTCCGCTATAGTAATTGCCGTTAGGAGCACCGATACCCATCGCCTTGATCTTGTCGATACCACCCACGGTATCGATGATAGGCTGGAGAGCCTCCACGGCAGCCTTTACATAGTCATTTACATCATCATAACCACCTGTCTTGATAGCAGTAGTAGCTTTTATTTCGCCACGTGCATCTACGATGCCGAATACGGAATTGGTACCTCCCAGGTCCAAACCGATTACATATGGCTTAAGTGCATTCTCTGTCATGTTTTTCTTTTATTTAGTTAGAATTATGGTGCAAAGATATAAAAAAGTTTGTAACAAACAAAGTTTTACTCGAAAAAATTACAAGATATGGCCTTTTTTTTGTAACTTTGCGCCTTGTTATGAATTTAGTGTTTCCGATTCAGATAAATATACTTGATTTTATATTCAAGGGAATTATCATAGGTGTGATTGCCTCAGCCCCGATGGGACCTGTTGGCATCTTGTGTATCCAGCGCACTTTGAACAAGGGCCGCTGGTTTGGTTTCGTGACGGGTGTCGGTGCCGCTTTCAGCGATATCGTGTATGCCCTCTTCACGGGTCTGGGAATGAGTTTCGTGATGGACATTGTCAATAATGCCCAAAACAAGTTCTATCTGCAGATTTTCGGAGGTCTTCTGCTCCTGGTGTTCGGCGTATATTGCTTCAAGAGCAATCCTACGAAGAACATGCATCAGAGCAGCAAGAGGCAGGGCACGCTCTGGCACAATGCCATCACCGCCTTCTTTGTCACGCTCTCCAATCCGCTCATCGTGTTCCTCTTCATGGCCACCTTTGCCCAGTTTGCCTTCGTAGTGCCGGATATGCCGCTGGAGATGGGCGTGGGCTATCTGAGCATCATGTTCGGAGCGCTGCTGTGGTGGTTCGGTCTCACATGGCTCATCGACAAGATCAGGGGCAAGTTTGATACCAACGGCATCCTTATTATTAATAAGGTAATAGGAAGTATCGTGATCATCTTCTCGCTCATCGCACTCGTCGGAACCGTGTTCAATCTCTATCATCTCCCGGAATTCTAAGGGAGTATGTATAATTTCTAATTTGGAATATAACATTTCTGATTTGAAATATAACATTTCTAATTTCTAATTTAAAAAAGATGTTTGTAGCTCAGGAATTAAAGAAGAAAAGTATAGCAGAATACCTCCTGTACATGTGGCAGGTGGAGGATATCATCCGTGCCTGCGGCTGTTCGCTCCCGGTTATCAAGAAGCACTATATCGAAAATTTTGATTTCACTCCGGAACAGAAGGAGGAGGAAATCGACTGGTTTGGCAATCTCATCCGCATGATGAATGAGGAGGGAAAGCGCGAATCGGGACATCTCAATATCAACAAGGTGCTGCTCCAGGACGTGATCGACCTGCACGGCATGCTGCTGCAGAGCACCAAGTTCCCTATCTATAATGGCGAATATTACAAGGTGCTGCCATTCATCGTGGAACTGCGCAACAGGGGCGACAAGGACGTAAACGAGATAGAAACCTGTCTGGATGCCCTCTACGGAGTGATGCTGCTCCGACTGCAGAAGAAGCCGATTACCCCGGAAACAGAGCGTGCCATCAAGGAGATAACCACCTTCGTGGGACTGCTCAGCGACTACTATATCAAGGATCGCACCGAGGGATTGAAATTTGACGACGACGACATGTAGTTATACATTATTATATATACATTTTAAAATCATATAAATCATAGATGAAAGAAATAGAAAGAAGAAGAACGTTTGCCATTATCTCTCACCCGGATGCTGGTAAGACAACATTGACCGAGAAATTCTTGCTTTTCGGTGGACAGATACAGGTGGCTGGTGCCGTAAAGAACAATAAGATACGCAAGTCTGCCACTTCCGACTGGATGGACATCGAGAAGCAGCGTGGTATCTCTGTATCTACTTCTGTGATGGAGTTTGATTATCTCCCAGACGGACAGTCTGGCGAACCATATAAGGTGAACATCCTCGATACTCCGGGTCACCAGGACTTCTGCGAGGATACCTACCGCACACTTACTGCCGTGGATTCTGCCATCATCGTGGTGGATTCTGCCAAGGGTGTGGAGGCGCAGACCCGCAAGCTGATGGAGGTGTGCCGTATGCGCAATACGCCGGTTATCATCTTCATCAACAAGATGGACCGCGAGGGTCGTGATCCGTTCGACGTGCTCGATGAGCTGGAGGAGGAACTCAAGATTTCCGTTCGTCCGCTCTCATGGCCTATCGGACAGGGCGCCCGATTCAAGGGTGTGTATAATATCTACGAGCACCAGCTCAACCTCTTTACGCCTAACAAGCAGCGCGTAACCGAAAAGGTGGAGGTGGATGTGCAGTCTGAGGAGCTCGACCAGCGAGTAGGTGAGCGCGAGGCTGCCCAGTTGCGCGAGGAACTGGAACTGGTGGATGGCGTTTATCCTGAGTTTGACGTCGAGACCTATCGCTCTGCCGAGGTGGCTCCTGTGTTCTTCGGTTCTGCATTGAACAACTTCGGTGTGCAGGAACTCTTAGACTGTTTCGTTCAGATAGCTCCATCTCCAAGACCTACCAAGGCAGAGGAGCGCATGGTGGAGCCTGAGGAGCCTAAGTTTACGGGTTTCATCTTCAAGATTACTGCCAATATCGACCCTAACCACCGTTCCTGTATCGCATTCTGCAAAATCTGTTCGGGCAAGTTTGTGCGCAATCAGCCTTACTATCACGTGCGCCTCGACAAGACCGTGCGTTTCTCTTCGCCAACCCAGTTTATGGCGCAGCGCAAGAGTACCATCGACGAGGCTTATCCGGGCGATATCGTAGGTTTGCCAGACAATGGCATCTTCAAGATTGGTGATACGCTGACCGAGGGTGAGAAGATTCACTTCCGCGGTTTGCCATCCTTCTCTCCACTGCTCTTCAAGTATATCGAGAATGATGATCCGATGAAGAGCAAGCAGTTCCAGAAGGGATTAGAGCAGCTGATGAACGAGGGTGTGGCACAGTTGTTTGTCAACCAGTTTAATGGTCGCCGCATTGTAGGAACCGTGGGTCAGCTTCAGTTTGAGGTAATCCAGTATCGTCTGGAGAACGAGTATAATGCCAAGTGCCGTTGGGAGCCAGTTCACTTGCATAAGGCATGCTGGATAGAGGCCGACGACGAGAAGGAATTGGAGAGCTTCAAGAAGCGCAAGTACCAGTACATGGCGAAGGATATCGAGGGCAGGGATGTGTTCCTGGCCGATTCAGGCTATGTATTGAGCATGGCGCAGCAGGACTTCGAGCATATCAAGTTCCACTTTACTTCGGAATTCTAATAATATAAAAGGATAACTTTTTAAAGAAACAATAAGAGATGATAGATGAAATGGCAGAAAAACCGGGCGCAATAGCCAAAATGGTAGCGTGGCAGAAGGAGCATATCTCCGACCGCCAGATGACGCTTATCCTGGCTTTTGTCATCGGTCTGCTTGCCTCCGTTGCCGGATTTTTCCTGCATAGTATCGTGCACGAGATACAGATATTGCTCACTTCGGGTTTTGAGAAAAGCACCTACAATCTGCTTTTCCTCTTGTTCCCTATCGTGGGCATCTATCTTACCTCGCTCTTTATCAAGTATGTGGTGCGAGACAATATCTCTCATGGTATCACGAGAGTGCTCTATGCGATTTCTACCAAGCAGTCGAAGCTGAAGGGGCACAACTGCTGGTCGTCTGTAGTAGCTTCTGGTATCACCATTGGATTCGGTGGATCAGTAGGAGCCGAGGCGCCGATTGTGCTCACGGGTTCTGCCATCGGAAGTAATCTGGGACAGATATTCCGCATGGACAAGAAAACGATGATACTGCTCGTAGGATGCGGTGCGAGTGCCGCCATTGCTGGTATCTTCAAAGCCCCAATCGCAGGTCTCGTCTTTACCCTTGAGGTGCTGATGGTAGATCTCTCGATGGCCTCTTTGCTGCCTATCCTCATCTCCTGTGTTACGGCCACCTGTTTCAGTTATATCCTGATGGGCGAGCAGTCACTCTTCGATTTCACGCTCACCAATCCGTGGGAGCTCGACCGTGTGCCGGCGTGCATCCTGCTGGGCGTATTCTGCGGTTTCGTGAGTCTCTACTTCATGAGAGCCATGTCGGCCTGCGAGGGATTCTTCGCCCAGTTGAAGCAGTATCCGTATGTCAAACTGCTCTTCGGAGGCATCATCCTGAGCAGTCTCATCTTCCTCTTCCCATCGCTCTATGGCGAAGGATATTCTGCAGTCAACATCCTGCTGAAGGGTAAAACAGAGGCCGACTGGGACATGGTGATGAGCAATTCGCTCTTCTATGGTCACAGTCAGTTGCTCGTGCTATATATCGGACTGGTAACCTTCACCAAGGTGTTTGCCACCTCAGCAACCAATGGTTCCGGCGGTTGTGGTGGAACCTTTGCTCCATCGCTTTTCATCGGCGGTTTTGCAGGCTTCTTCTTCGCCCGCATCTGGAACATCTACAAGTTAGGCGTTTATATTCCGGAGCAGAACTTTACGCTGATGGGCATGGCAGGCGTGATGACGGGCGTGATGCATGCACCGCTGACGGGCATCTTCCTGATAGCCGAACTGACAGGCGGTTACCTGCTCTTCATCCCACTGATGATCGTGTGCATCTGCTCGCTGCTTACCATTAGCATCTTCGAGAGCCACAGTATCTATGCGCTCCGACTGGCAAGGGAAGGCAAGTTGCTTACCCACCATATCGACAAGGCTGCCCTCACGCTGATGGGTATGCAGAGCGTGGTGGAGAAGGACTATCATCCGGTAAGTCCTGACCTGCCGATGGGTAAGTTGGTGTCAGAAATCAGTCGCAGCAACAATAATTTCCTTCCGGTAGTCAATCAGGCTGGCGTCTTGCTGGGCATCATCGATATCACTCGCATCCGTCACATCATCTTCCGTTCGGAACTCTACACGCGCTTCAAGGTAAAGCAGCTGATGCTCCAGCCTTCAGCCGTGCTCAGCGATCACGAACCGATGCAGGAAGTGATGAAGAAATTTGACGAAACTGATGCCGCGCAGTTGCCTGTAGTGGATGTGAACGGCGTGCTGAAGGGATATATCAGCCGTACCCGCCTTTATTCGACTTATCGCCAGATTGTGGCGGACATGTCGGCGGAGTAAAAGGGAATTTAGGAAATTAGAAATTAGAAATTGCAAATTTTAAATTACTAATTAGAAATTACCTTGACAAAGTTCCGATATTTGTAAACTTGCATTTTTTTTAAACAATAGGAAAATGGAGAAAAAAGATTTAAGAATCGTATTTATGGGAACCCCGGAGTTTGCGGTGGAATCCCTCAAGAGCCTTGTAGAAGGCGGATATAATGTGGTGGCTGTAGTAACCCAGCCCGACAAACCGGTGGGTCGTCATCAGGATACTCTTCAGCCTTCGCCGGTCAAGCAATATGCCCTCTCAAAGGGCTTGCCAGTATTGCAGCCAGTGAAGATGAAGGATCCGGAATTTGTAGAGCAGTTGCGCAGTTATCAAGCCGACCTGCAGGTGGTGGTAGCTTTCCGAATGCTGCCAGAAGTGGTATGGGATATGCCTCGCTTCGGCACCTTCAATGTGCATGCAGCTCTTCTTCCTCAGTATCGCGGTGCTGCCCCTATCAACTGGGCTGTCATCAATGGTGAGACGGAGACAGGCGTCACCACCTTCTTCCTCGACCACGACATCGATACCGGTCGCATCATCATGCAGAAGCGTTTCCCTATTCCGGAGACGGCAAATGTGGAGTATGTTTACGACGGACTGATGCATCTCGGTGCCGAACTGGCGCTGGAAACCATTGATGCGCTCATCGGTGCCGACGGCAACATC
>OIZS01000646.1_pt1 | contig 13868 bp, 13 predicted proteins | sample 1588641 | NCBI WGS metagenome assembly OIZS01 (sample SAMN03283240) | human gut metagenome | biome: human-associated habitat; material: feces | host: Homo sapiens | place: Peru | collected 2012
CGCAAGTGCCGGATAGGAACGGCAAAATTTTTTACACTTCTATTACTTCTTTATCGCACATCAGTAAAGTCTCAGGGCATGAAGCAGCTCATGGCTGGCGGCGGTGTCGCTCTGGTGGGCATCACCCTCATTCCTCTGCTGTCTGGTCTGTTCGGCTAAGAGCCGCAGGCGGGGTTTCCCGCCTGTACATACGCAATCGCTCCATCTCTGCTGTGGATAACAGCCCTTTATCATAAGGAGCGCATTGCGGTACGAATCTCCACCCATCAATGAAAGGCGGTGTCTTATGCAGTTTTTGACCCACATTATTTTCCTCCTGAACCTTCTCAAGACCCTTATCAACCACTTCAGCTAAGGACGGTGACTACTGAATGGAAACCGTTCTTAAAGCCATTGCCGACTGGATCAAAGGCATCCTGACGGCAGGCATCATGTCAAATCTCAGCGGGCTGTTCGATGATGTGAACACGCAGGTCGGCAACATCGCACAGCAGGTGGGCACCAAGCCCTCCAACTTTGAACCACGGGTGTTCGCCATGATCGAAGCCCTTTCCCGGAACGTGGTGCTGCCCATTGCGGGCATCATCCTGACCTTCATCGCCTGTTATGAGTTGATCGAAATGATCACCCAGCACAACAACATGGCGCAGTTCGAGCCTGCCCTCATCATGCGCTGGATTTTCAAGACCGCTGTGTCGGTGTGGCTCATCAGCAATACTTTCGACATTGTGATGGCGGTCTTTGACCTGACACAGAAGGTGGTGTCCGATTCCAGTGGCATCATTGCCGGAAATACCCGTGTCAACGACATTGGCTTGTCGATGTTGGAAGCCAGCCTGATGCAGATGGATGTAGGACCCCTGTTCGGGCTTTTCCTGCAAAGTTTCTTCATCGGCATCACCATGCGGATCTTGAGCATCGTGATCTTCGTCATCGTGTACGGGCGCATGATCGAGATTTACTGCATGGTAAGCCTTGCGCCCATCCCCATGGCGACCTTCGGCAACCACGAGCAGAGCCACATGGGGCAGAACTACCTGAAATGCCTGTTCGCACTGGGCTTTCAGGGCTTTCTCATCCTCATCTGCGTGGCGATTTATGCGGTGCTGATCCAGAGCGTGGCGATTTCCGGGGATGCCATCAACTCCATTTGGAGTATCGTGGGCTATACCGTCCTGCTTTGTTTCAGCCTGTTCAAGACCAGCTCCGTGACGAAATCCGTTCTCGGAGCGCATTAAAGGAGATGCTTACTTGGCTGCGTATATTTCCGTGCCCCGTGATTTGACCAAGGTCAAATCCAAAGTGGCATTCAACCTGACCAAACGGCAGCTCGTCTGCTTTTGCACAGCGGCTCTCATTGGGGTACCGCTGTTTTTTGTACTCCGAGATTCCGGCGGCAACACTGCCGCTACCCTCGGTATGATGGCGGTGATGCTGCCGGCGTTTTTCCTTGGGATGTACGAGAAAAACGGTCAACCTATGGAAAAGCTGCTGTCGTACTATGTGCAGTCCCGGTTTGTCCGCCCGAAGATTCGCCCCTACAAGACCAACAACTACTATGCACTGCTTATGAAGGGAGGCATGACTCATGATTCCGTTTTGGAAAAAGACCGGTAAACACAGCAAGCCGCAGTCTGCGCAGAAGCGCAGGCAGAACGCAAAGCCTGCTGTGCCCCGGACCGCCCAGCAGTCCATCCCCATGCAGCGGATGTTTGAGGATGGCACTTGCCGGGTGAAGCCGAACTACTACACCCGGACGATCCAGTATCAGGACATCAATTACCAGCTTGCCCAGCAGGAGGACAAGACCGCCATTTTTGAAGAATGGTGTTCTTTCCTCAACTTTTTCGACAGTTCCATCAAATTTGAGCTGTCCTTCGTGAACATGGCAACCGACAGCACCGAGTTTGAAAAGAGTATCCGCATTCCGTTCCAGAAGGACGGTTTCGATGATGTTCGTGCGGAGTATTCCCAGATGCTGCGCCAGCAGCTTGCCAAGGGCAATAATGGTCTGACCAAGACCAAATTCATCACCTTTGGTGTGGAGGGCGAGAGCATGGCGCAGGTCAAGCCCCGGCTCGACCACATCCAAAATGATCTGCTGAACAACTTCCACCGGCTGGGTGTGCAGGCAAAGCCCCTGAATGGTGTCCAGCGGCTGAAACTCATGCACGATATGTTCAACATGGACGGCGCATCCAAGTTTCACTTCGAATGGAAAGACCTCGTAAAAAGTGGGCTTTCCGTGAAGGATGCCATTGCACCCACCGCCTTTGCCTTCAAAAATTCCCGGACGTTCCAAATGGGCGGCATCTTTTGCGCTGCCAGCTTTCTGAGCATCACGGCATCCGACATCAGCGACCAACTTTTGAAGGATTTTCTGGATATGGACTCCAGCCAGATCGTCACCATGCACATCCAGTCCGTTGACCAGAACAAGGCCATTAAAACGGTCAAGCGCACCATCACGGAACTGGACCGCAGCAAGATCGAGGAACAGAAAAAAGCTATCCGTGCCGGATATGATATTGACATCATTCCGTCGGATTTGGCAACCTACGGCAGAGATGCAAAAGCCCTGCTGAAAGAATTGCAGAGCCAGAACGAGCGGATGTTCCTCGTCACCTTTCTGGTGCTGAACACCGGGCGCACGGAGCAGGAACTGGAAAACAACGTCTTTCAGGCATCCAGCATTGCACAGAAGCACAACTGCAACCTGTGCAGACTGGACTATCAGCAGGAGCAGGGGCTGATGAGCAGCCTGCCGCTGGCTGACTGCCAGATCGAGATTCAGCGATGGCTGACTACCAGCAGCACTGCCATCTTCATCCCCTTTACCACGCAGGAACTGTACCAGTCTGGCAAGGAGTCCCTGTATTATGGGCTGAATGCACTGTCCAACAATTTGATTATGGTGGACCGCAAAAAGCTGAAAAACCCCAACGGCCTGATCCTCGGCACTCCCGGTTCTGGCAAGTCCTTCAGTGCAAAGCGTGAGATCACCAACGCTTTTCTGGTGACGGATGATGATATTATCATCAACGACCCCGAAGGCGAATACTCGCCGCTGGTGAATCGTTTGAAGGGTCAGGTCATCAAAATTTCGCCCAACAGTACCCAGTTCATCAATCCCATGGACATCAATGCCAACTACTCCGAGGAAGATAACCCGCTTTCCTTGAAAGCTGACTTTATTCTTTCGCTGTGCGAACTGGTGGTGGGCGGCAAGGAAGGGCTGCTGCCGGTGGAGAAAACCGTCATTGACCGCTGTGTGCATCTGATCTACCGCAAATATTTTGCGAACCCCTGCCCGGAGAATATGCCCATCCTTGAGGACTTGTACAATGCCCTGCTCCAACAGGACGAGAAAGAAGCCCATCATGTTGCCACGGCTCTGGAAATCTATGTGAAAGGCTCCCTGAACCTGTTCAACCATCGCACGAATGTGAACGTCAATAACCGCATCGTCTGCTACGACATCAAGGAACTGGGCAAACAGATGAAGAAACTCGGTATGCTCATCGTGCAGGATCAGGTATGGGGGCGCGTCACGGCAAACCGCAGCAGCGGAAAGTCCACCCGGTATTATATGGATGAGATGCACCTGCTTCTGAAAGAGGAGCAGACTGCGGCGTATTCCGTGGAGATCTGGAAGCGTTTCCGCAAGTGGGGCGGTATTCCCACGGGGCTGACCCAGAACGTGAAAGACCTTCTTTCTTCCCGTGAAGTCGAGAATATTTTCGAGAACAGTGACATGATCATCATGCTGAATCAGGCGGCAGGAGACCGGCAGATCCTCGCAAAGCAACTCAACATCTCGCCCCATCAGCTTTCCTATGTGACCCACTCCGGCGAGGGCGAAGGGCTGCTGTTTTTCGGCAACGTGATTCTGCCGTTCGTTGACCGTTTCCCGACTGATTTGGAACTGTATAAAATAATGACCACCAAGTTAGGTGAGGTTTCGGAGGGCGCACAGAAATGAGCAATCCGAAGCTGAACATCAAAGAGGAAACGTCTGCCAAAAAGACCCGTTCTCCTCCGAAAAAAGCCAAGGTAGAGCAGTCGGTGCCCAAAAAGAAAAAGCTGAAAACCGATGCAGATAAAGCTGCGGAAAAGGCACAGCATCTGCGGTTTGGCAAGGCGGAACTGACCCCGGACGAGTTGAGCCGTTTGAGCAAGGCACAGAAGCGGGAAATGTACGCCGCCCATGCCGCCCGGTCTGCGGTGCACCGGGAGGTTGACCAGTACGAGGATGACAATGTGGGCACGCAGGCTTTGAGCGAGGGCGAAAAGGCGGTGGGAAATATCCGGGATATTTCCAAAAGCCGCTATGCCCGCAAACTTAAAAAGAAAGCCAAGATGCAGGGCAAGAAAGGCTCCAAAACCGCAAAATCTTCTGCACAGGAGCCGTCTGCGCCACAAGATGCAGGTGCATCTGGCACCGGCGAGGGCGGCTCCAACTGGCTTTCCCGCTGGAAACAGCGGCAAGAAATCCACAAAAGCTACTATGCCGCCGCCCGGTCGGGCACGGCGGCGCAGACCGCAGGCGGCAAGGCGGCATCCAACGGTGCATCTGCTGCCCGGTCCGGCGTGGAACAGGCGGTAGAAAAAGGTAAAACCGCCGTCAGCACTGCCGTAAAGGGGCTGATGAATGCTGCCAAGGGCAACGCACACGTTCTGGTAATCGTGGGCGTTTTTCTTTTGCTCATCCTGATGGTGATGTCCGGCTTTTCCTCCTGCGGCATCCTCTTTTCCGGCGGCACACAGGTGTCCGGGCAGACCATGTACTCTGCCGAGGACAGGGACATCCGGGGTGCAGAACAGGACTACAAAAAACTGGAAAAAGAGTTGGACAAAAAGATCAAACGCATCCCCACCGACCACCCCGGCTACAACGAGTACCAGTACCACCTTGACCCCATCGAGCACGACCCATGGCAGCTGACTTCGTTGCTGACCACCTTGTATGACGATTACACTCGGTCAGAGGTGCAGGGCAAGTTGAAGGAGACTTTCAAAAAGCAGTACAAGCTGACCACATGGGTGGAGGTACAGATACGGTATAAGACCGTGTGGGTCATCAGTCCGGCAGGAATCCCTGTTCCCACGCAGGTGCCTTATGAGTATCGTATTTTTCACACAAAGCTGGTGAACAAAGGGCTGGAAGTCGTCATCCGAGAGGAACTGGACAACGACCAGTGGAAACGGTATGAGATCTTTCAGGACACCTTGGGCGGCAGACCTTATCTTTTTAATGGAGGCTTGCCGCCCGGTGGCTCGGATGGCTCCGGCACACCGGGCATCGGCTATACCGTTCCGGCAGAAGCTCTGACCGACAGCGAATTTGCCGCCATCTACAAGGAAGCCCAAAAGTATGTGGGCACGCCCTATGTGTGGGGCGGTTCTACCCCGGAAACCGGGTTCGATTGCAGCGGTTATGTCTGCTGGGTCTACAACCAGAACGGCTACGATGTGGGGCGCACCACCGCCAACGGTTTGTGGAACAAGAGCCAGCACATCAGCGAGGCCGAAGCAAAGCCCGGTGACCTTGTTTTCTTCGAGGGAACGTATGATACCCCCGGAAAAAGTCACGTTGGAATCTACCTCGGAAATGGGATGATGGTGTCCGCTGGCGACCCCATCAAGTACGCAAACATTCACTCGTCCTACTGGGAGAAGCATCTCGCCGGGTTCGGACGGCTTTCAAAATGATTGGAGGAGTTTTATGAGCGAAAAATCGGATAAGCTGCGGGCGATGCTGGAAAAAGAGAAGGAGCGCCGCATCAAACTGAACAACCGCATCGAGATTTTGGAACGGCGCATTCAGGAAGAGGATTCCGCCGAGGTCAACGAGATGGTGCGGACCGCAAAGGTCACCCCGGAACAGCTTGCCGCCCTGCTGCGGCAGTCGGCAACCGCCACCCCGAACCCGGCTGCGCTGTCTGCTGTGGGTGCAACTTTTGAGAAGGAGGTCGATACAGATGAAGATTAAGAAACTGGGTACGCTGCTGGTATCGGCGGCACTGTGCGCTGGCATGGCGGCTCCTGCCTTTGCCTTTGAGGGCGAAGCTGCCCCGGTGGAACAGCCGATTCTGCCGGAAATCGTGGAGGAGGATGTTGTCACCGTCACGGACGAAACCTCTGGTGCCCTGACCCCGGAGGGCAATCTGACGCTGGTAGACGATTACCACACCAACTATTCGGATGGTTCCGGGCAGCAGTTCATCACGCTGGTATCGAAGTCGGGCGCGACATTTTATCTGGTAATTGACCGTAATGCCAAGGGGCAGAACACTGTCCACTTTATGAATCTGGTGGATAAAGCCGACCTTCTGGCTCTGATGGAGGAAGAAGCTGCCGATGCCTACACTGCGGAGAAAGAAGCGGCGGCACAGGCAGAACTGGACAGGCTGAAAGCCGAGGAAGAAGCCAAGAAAGCCGCAGAGGAAGCAGCAACCGCTGAACCGCCCAAAGAAAACAAGGTGACGAAGTACGCAGGCGCATTTCTGGGCGTAGTTGCAATGATCGCACTGGCTACGGGCGGCGTTTTCTATTTCTATCGCCAGCAGATGCAGAAGAAAAAGGCAGAAAAAGAAGCCCTTGACCCTGATGCAGATTACACCGAGGACAAGGGCGATTTCGATATCCCGACCGATGTGCCGGATGAGGACGAAGCCCCGGACGAGCAGGACACTGAACCCATCTGATTTCAAGGCGGCGTTTGCCGCCGTACATAGAAAAACGATTCAAATCGTCCAGATCGGAACGATGTAGTTGTCCCGGTCGATCACACCGACTTTGGGCTTCATGCAGACAATGGCACCTTTTCCGCGCGGAACGGATGCCTTGTCCAGCAGCGAAAACACCTTTGTCAGCTCCGTTCCGGGGTTGGAAGTCTTTTTGATCTCGATGGGATTCAGGACACCATCTTGCTCCAGCACAATGTCGATTTCCTTGGCATCCTTATCCCGATAATAGTACATGAACGGCTCCCTGCCGGTATTCAGATAGGTCTTGGCGATTTCGGAAACGACATAGTTTTCGAGGATAGCCCCATTCATAGCCCCGCATTCCAGAACTTCGGCACTGCTCCACCGGGTCAGGTAGCAGACCAGTCCGGTATCGTAGAAATAGAGTTTCGGAGTTTTTACCAGACGCTTCAGCAGGTTGTTAGAGTAAGGGTGCAGATAGAAAATGATTCCAAGCGTTTCCAGAATGTGCAACCAGTCTTTAGCCTGTTTCTGGTTGATGTCCGCATCCTGTGCAATGTCCGAAACGTTCAGCATCTGAGAACACCGAGCCGCAACTGCCGTCATAAAACGCAGGAACTTCAAAGCATCAATCGCATCCGAAAGCTCTTTGACATCACGCTCGATATAGGTGGACAGATAGCTGCTATAAAAAATCTGGCTGTTCGTGTTCTTCCCGCTTGCGATTGCCGGCATAGACCCTCGATAGATTCGCTCAAAAATGCCTTTGGTATCTACCGGCTTACTCTGGTTCTCTCGCTTCAGAAGTGCCTCCAAATCTACCCGAAACGGTTCTACTTCAGCTCCGTTCAGTTCTGACTGCGAAAGAGGGGTCATGGACAGCACAGCAACACGCCCGGCAAGGGATTCCTGTACACCGCGCATCAGCTTGAACACCTGCGAACCGGTCAGCCAAAAGGCACCCGGCTCCTGATGGGTGTCGGCATATACCTTGATATAGGTGAATAGCTCTGGGGCGTACTGCACCTCGTCAATCAAAACCGGAGGCTTGTGCAGCTGCAAAAATAGCTCCGGGTCATTTTTTGCCAGTGCCCGATCGTTCAAATCATCCAGTGATACATAGCCACGGGAACTGCCCTCCATAAGCTTTTTCAGCATAGTCGTCTTGCCAACTTGTCGGGGGCCCGTCACAAGAACGACCGGGTATTCCTTCGTGACCTGCTCCACAACTTTTTCCAGACTTCTTTGAATATACGCCATCTCATTCACCGCCTTTATGCTTCGGCTGATTTTTCTTACAATTCTATTTTAGCCGAAACGGTTGTAACTTGCAAGCACATTTTGCAATCCATAGAAAATTATAGAGGAGTTGATGCTTATTGTCTTATCGCTTAGTCATCAGTGAAAAGCCCTCGGTGGCTATGTCCTACGCCAAAGTCCTCGGTGCCACCAACCGCAAAGACGGTTATCTGGAGGGTAACGGCTATCTGGTAAGCTGGTGCGTTGGTCATCTGGTGGAGTTGGCACCGCCCAATGTCTACGATGAAAAGTTCGTCAAGTGGAGCATCGCAGATTTGCCCATCCTGCCGCAAAAGTGGCAGTACCTCGTGTCCGCATCCACCAAAAAGCAGTTCGATATCCTGAAAGACCTGATGCACCGCCCGGATGTAGACAGCATCGTCTGTGCGACGGACGCGGGGCGCGAGGGCGAATTGATCTTCCGCCTTGTCTACCAGCAAGCGGGCTGCAAAAAGCCCTTCTCCCGCCTGTGGCTGTCCAGCATGGAGGAAAATGCTATCCGGGAGGGGTTCGCCCACCTGAAACCATCAACTGAATATGATGCGCTGTACAACGCTGCACTCTGCCGGGAATGCGCCGACTGGATGGTCGGTATCAATGCGTCCCGGCTTTTTTCGTGTCTGTACGGTCAGCCTTTGGCGGTGGGGCGTGTTATGACCCCGGTGCTTGCCATGACGGTGGTGCGAGAAGCCGCCATTGCCGCCTTTGTGCCGGAGAAGTTCTACACGGTCGCCCTGACTCTCGCAGACGGCGGCACCGCATCCAGCAAACGGTTTGCACAGAAAATGGATGCCGAGCTGTTGCTATCCAAATGCCGAAAGGAGGAGCGTGTCACGGTGCAGAAGATGGAGCGCAAGGAAAAGTTCGAAAGTCCGCCGCCACTCTATGACCTTACCGCATTGCAGCGGGATGCCAACCGCCTGCTGGGATTTACGGCACAGCAGACCTTGGATTACGCCCAAAGTCTTTACGAAAAACGGCTCATCACCTACCCCCGCACGGACAGCCGCTTTTTGACGGAGGATGTGGCGGCATCTCTGCCGGGACTTGTGGCGGACACGGGCAAGGCGTTTGCCGTGGAGGAACCGCTTCCCATCCATGTGCAGCAGGTCATCAACGGCAGCAAGGTCACCGACCACCATGCGCTGCTGCCCACGAAAAGCATGGCAAAAGCAGACCTTGCCGCACTCCCTGCCGGGGAGCGGAATGTCCTGCGGCTGATTGCCGCACGGCTGCTCTGCGCCGTAGGTGAGCCGCACCGCTATGCAGAAACCACACTCACCACCATCTGCACCGGAGAGGAATTTACCGCCAAGGGCAAGGAGGTTCTGGAGGAAGGCTGGAAAGCGGTGGAGCGCAAGGTGCTGGCAGACATCCTGAACCGAAAACAGGAACCCACCGCCCTGCCCAATGCGGCAGAAAACGAGTGCGGCATCCTCAATGCAGAGCTGAAGGAGGGTCAAACGTCCCCACCGAAGCATTTTACCGAGGACACCCTGCTGCACTCGATGGAGACCGCCAGTGCGGACAGTATGCCGGAGGGTGTGGAGCGTCAGGGCATCGGAACCCCAGCGACCCGTGCCGCTACTATCGAAAAGCTGGTGGCGAAAGGTTTTCTGGAACGCAAAGGTGACAGGAAAACGAAAGTGCTGCTGCCAACCGACAAGGGTAAAGCCCTTATCACCGTAATGCCCGAAGAAATCCAGTCACCGGAAATGACCGCCGACTGGGAAACGAAACTGTTGCGCATCGAGCGCGGCGAGATGGAGCTGGAAGAATTTATGACCGAAATCAAAGATATGATCTCCTCGCTGGTCAATACCACCGAGGCTATGAAGGGAGCAAATGTGCTTATGAAGAACAAAATCGTTGGTGTCTGCCCGAACTGCGGCAAGTCTGTTGTGGAGCGCGAAAAGGGCTATTTCTGTGAGAACCGGGAGTGCCGTTTCGTGCTGTGGAAGGACAATGCGTTCTTCAAGCGTCTGGGCAAGCGGCTGGACGCTCATGTGGCGGACAAGCTGCTGCGGGATGGTCGCATCCGCCTGAAGGACTGCCGCAGTGCCAAGGGCAAGACCTACAATGCTACCGTCCTGCTGTCCACCGAAGCGGATGGCCGCAGCAAGTTTTCTCTGGAATTTGAGGGTGGCCGCTGATGGATCAGAAAACGGAAGCCCTCTATCTCATCAACGGAGACAAATTTCTGCATCTGCGTGAAAATGGCGCAGGGGTCGGCTTTGCCACCTACAACTGCGCCACCGGTGAACCGCAGGAGTTTGGGCAGATCTCCAAGCAGAATCTGCCTCCGGATGGTCGCAATGCCATTCCCGCCGCCCGGAACTGGTATCTGTTTGAGCTTTCCAGCGATATCCGCAAGGCAATTCAGGAGGTCAGCTTGCAGCACCTCGATACCATCCCACAGTCTGGTGTCCGCAGGCGGCGCATCTGGGATGACCCCACGATTTCCAGAGATGATGTTCGGCTCATCAACAGCCATTACGATGACCTCTACCGTGTGCCGAATCATGGCGTGATTCAGGTTGACCGCTCGGACGGCAGCAGCTACACGGCGCGTGTGGAACATCTGGATGATTACCATTTTGATCTGGGCGAATACGGAAACGTCTATCACATCTGTCAGTTTGGCGAGATGATGGAGCGCAGCGGTTCGACCGCCTATCCTGAGATTCAGACGCAGGATGAGCAGGGTGCATGGGAACTGGGCGGCAAGGGCTATCTTGCTGTCCAGTCCTGCGAGGATGGCTGGGATTATACCCTCTATCACAGCGATTATTCTGTGATGGATGGCGGGCAGATCGACGCACCCGAATTGACGATTCAGGAAGACCGGGAGCAGATTCTGGAAGCGCACCACATGGAAAAGGGGCGGCGTGTGCTGAAGGACTATGACCTCATCATGGACAAGGTTGCCGAAGCCGAAGAACTGGGGCTGTCTGACCGTCCTTCCACACTGGAAAAGCTGGCAGAACTGGCTGGTGCAAAAGAAAAATGCGATGCCCCGGAATGCAACCCTTTTGGATGTAAGAAAGCGAGGAATTTCCATGAACTTTGACCACGAAGAACTGATGCTGATGATGCTTTACAACACCGGCACCCGGCTGGGGCTTATCCATGAACTGCGGCTCATGCAGTGCTACCTGATGCCGGATGAAACTGCCCTGCGGGAACTGTCCGAGGGCGTTATCGAAAAGCTGAAACTGCTGACCGATGCGGAGTTTTCCAATCTGGAATTTTCCCCGGACTGACTTTTGCCGCCTGCAGGCGGCGTACATAAGGACTACCAATTTCTTGAAAACATGATATACTTATTGCTGTACCTTGTTTCCATCAAGGCCCGTGGGAGATGATTGTAGAAATGAATAAAATAACATTAAAAGAAATCCGTTTCAAAAAATTAAAAGGGTTGTCAAACGTAACCATCAAATTCTCAAAGCCTCTAACAGCTATTATGGGCGTCAATGGGTCCGGAAAAACAACTGTAATACATGCATTAGCATGCTTGTACAATCCAGACGGGAACGGTGAGAATCATATATTTCCTGAATTTTTTACTCCAAATACAGATGCTTCATGGTCTGGCAGTGAATTGGAAGCCGTTAACGAAATTATTGGAACCGATGGTGTTCCTACATTGCTTCCACCTAAAAAGTATTACAAGGCGTTCGACCGCTGGGCACCACGTTATCAGACTCGTCCAAAGAGAAACGTATATTATATTGGAATAGAAACCTGCCTCCCGGATATTGAAAAGAAAAACCAAACAACAAAAATTTCATATGTTTCTCAATGCCAAACCAGCAATGTGGCACGAAAAACAATTCAAGGTGCAGCGGGCATTCTAAACAAAAATTATACTGCATTGATGGACAATTGCTATAAAGGAACTCATTTTCCGGGCGTTGAGTTAAGCGATGGTCTCAAATACTCATCACTTAGCATGGGGTCAGGTGAGCAGCGCACAATTAAAATTCTTGAAAAAGTCACTCGTGCAGAAAAATATTCACTAATTTTAGTCGATGAACTTGATTTGCTACTTCATGTATCTGCTTTTCGGAAATTAGTTAAAGAACTCAATAGAATAGCTGTTGAGAAGAAATTACAAATTGTATTCACAACTCACTCATTAGAAATTCTTTCTATGTCTGAATATATCGGAATACAATATATTGAAAATGTAACGTCCCCCACAGGATCAGCAAACTCATTCGTTTATGATAGACTCAGTGAAGAACTGATTTATAACATGTCCGGCGAATGTAATAAACCCGTCAAAATATATGTGGAAGATTCCCTTGCGAAAGATATTGTTCACGAAATTGTTAGAGACTTGCAAATGACATTTCTTGTTGAGATTTGCAAATTTGGCGCAATCGAAAACGCTTTCACCCTTGCCGCAAGCTTTATCATAGAGCAAAGAGATACTAGAAACATCCTTATTGTCACTGATGGTGATAAATACTGTACTGATTCCGAAAGGATGGATCACATTGAGAAAAAATTATGTGGGACAGAAGATGATGCTGAAGACAAACGTCAGGCAGCACTTCAGTTGATTCATCAATTTTCCTTACCCACTAGCACCCCACCAGAAAAATTTTTACATCAAATAATATTGGAAACATTTCCTCAAGATAATAGTATCTATCAAGCTGCTCAAGCGATTCAGGGCGTTAATGATTCGCATGAATGGATTAGTAACATTTGTGATCGATTGGATGAAAGCCAAGAGACAATTATCAGAGAAATTTTTAAATACGCAAGCAGCCATGAACTGTTCCTTTCTTATATTGACAATATAAAGACGTGGCTGAGCCAACACCAAAACATCTAACTGTCTGAAGGTACAATCAAAAGCTGAGATTGATAGTCACTGTGCATCTTCCGAGCCTGTGTTTTTCGCCAACTGATTTTTGCCGCCTACAGGCGGCGTACATAGAAAAAAGTTACAAACCCTAAAAGATGCGGTCTTGATAGCATCACTCCGTTCGTGTTATACTATTATTACTTTACCATTTCAGATTCAAAACAGAAAGCGAGGAAAGCCAATGGACAACGAACGCCGCTCCCCCATCGACCGACTGCTTTTTGCTACCTTCTTGAAGGGTCGTACATCTTCCCGTGACCTTTGGGATGAAAAGGGTGAGATGTCCCCTGAAGATAACCAAAAGATTGTGAACGAGACCAACGAGATCATCAACGATGATTCTACCTACCCGTTCATCAGCTATCTGACCGATCTTCTTGCAAAATCCAAGCCTTCCGATGCCGCTGTCAAAAAGCTGCATGATCTCATCGACCAGATTGCCGCAGCCACCGGGCATGACAGCATCGATATTTTCCGGGTGCTTCTGGCGAAGCTGATTGAAAAGCCCGAAGAACAGCAGACATTCGACACTCTGCTGGAACTGGCTGAAAAGATTGCCGCAAAACACTAAAATAACTTTACATGGAATCCATGGCGAGTGACCTATATGGTTGCTCGCTTTTTTCTTTACCCTAAAATCGGAAGGAGGAACGCAATGCCAAACAAAACCGAAGAATATCTTGCCCTTGCCCAGCGCACGGCCAACGGCCTGACCCGCTACTGGGAAAGCTGGACGGACTATCTGACCACCGCATCCCGGCTGTACAAGTACCCCTTTGCAGATCAACTCATGATCTACGCCCAGCGCCCGGATGCCACCGCCTGCGCCGACTTTGACATCTGGAACAACCGGATGAACCGCTATGTGCGCCGGGGTGCCAAGGGCATCGCCCTGCTGGACGAATCCAGCGGATTCCCCCGGCTGCACTACGTTTTTGACGTAAGCGACACCGGGGTGCGCCGCAATTCCCGTGACC
>OIZS01000647.1_pt1 | contig 13864 bp, 16 predicted proteins | sample 1588641 | NCBI WGS metagenome assembly OIZS01 (sample SAMN03283240) | human gut metagenome | biome: human-associated habitat; material: feces | host: Homo sapiens | place: Peru | collected 2012
CGAGCCGTTCCACTCAAGGTCGGCGACGATCACCACGACCTACGTGACCGTCAACAGGACGCGCAACGAGAAGGCCGCGGGCGGCATACGGCACGCCGATGGCGGCATCCGCATGCACGCGCACGGAGCCATCGTCGACGCGCCGGTGACCGGCTACCCGCTCGACTGGGTGGGCGAGGACGGCGCCGAGGCAATCGTGCCGCTCACCAACCGAAAGTACTCGGAGCCGTTCGCGGCGACTATCGCCGAGCAGATGGCAAAGCTCGGGGGCCAGCGCGGCGACGTCTACAACATCTACCTCGACGGGTCGGCCCTCGAGGTCGACGAGCGCGTCGCGGAGGCGCTCAGGGCGCTGGTCTCCGAACTCAAGAGGACCGTCAGGACCGGAAGGGGGTAGCAGGTGGCATCAGCGCAGACGACCAGGGGAGGCGTGACGTACTACACCGTCAACCTCTCCACGTCCGTGTCGAACGTGAACGACACCACGGACCGCATCTACTGGACCGCCACCGTCGACTTCGGAGACTGGTACTACTACGGCGTGCGCCTGCACGTCAAGGTCGGCGGCGTCTGGCGCGCGTCGGGCGACGGCTACACGACCTCCTCCTGGAAGCGCGCCGTCACCGTCAGTGGGTACACCGACGCGGAGCGCAAGGACAACGACTACGACGTCTGGGTCGAGGCGTACACCGAGTCCGTGGCAGTCAACGGCTACGGCGGGGTCGGCGCGACGACCTCCTGCGGCGAGGGCGCCAGGATCGGCAAGGTCCCGGCATACGAGCCCGCGGCCCCGACCGACCTCAGGGTCACGCGCTCGACCGACGGGACAACCGAGCTCGAGTGGGTCAACCATCCGGACGACGATGCCAGGAAGTACTACGACGGCATCAACGTCTACCGCCATACCAACGGCGGCGACACCGAGAACCCCTACAACAGCGTCACGATCTCCAACTGGCGCGACACGTCGACATCGGCAAACAATTACTACGACTACGACGTAAGGGCGCGCTGGCGAGGCGGCACGTCGGAGAGAACGAGCTCCGTGCGCGTCTACAAGACGCCCTCCCCACCGGCATCGGTCTCGCTATCGCGCTCCGGCGACGGCGAGGTCTCGCTGGTCGTCAGGGGTCCCGATATCCCGTTCTGGATTAGCGGCTTCGATGTCCGCGCGACCTCCGACGGCGGCAGGACCTACAAGCCCCGCGCCCTTACCGCCGACAGACAGGAGCCGGGCGTCTGGACCATGACCGACCCGTCTGCCGTGGCGGGAGAGAAGGTCGTCTACGAGGTCCGCACCTACCGCGAGGAGCCCGTGGCGGGCGCGGGGGACACCGTCTTCTCCGCGTGGACGGCATCCAACGCAGTGGCGACGATCTGCCCGCCGTACGCGCCCGCCGTCTCCGGGGTCGACCCCGCCTACCCGACTGGGTCGACGGCGACCATCGGCTGGACGCGGAACCACCCCGACGGGACAGCCCAGACGGCGGCGCAGATTGAGCTGGTCGGGCCCGATGGCAAGACCGTCCCGCACCACATCACCGGGCCCGCGTCGACGACATCCCTGAGCCTGTCCGCGAAGGGCACCTACCGGCTACGCGTCCGCACCAAGGGCGCCGACCCCTCATGGGGAGCGTGGTCGGAGTACGCGGTGTTCAGGGTCGCCGACCCGCCGCAGGCGTTCTTCACGACCCCCGCGGAGGACGGCGAGGCCGTCGTCGAGCTCCCGCTGCGCGCCGCCTGGACCGCTGTCGACGAGACCGGCATCACCTACCAGCGCCTGAGGCTGCTGCGCGGCGGCTCCGCGGTCATCGACACATCGGTCGACGCGGGCGCGCGGTCGCACGAGATCGCCTCCGGCCTGGAGAACAGGTCCGCGTACGTCCTCGAGCTCACCGTCCGCGGCGGCTCGAGCCTGTCCACGACCGTCACCCGCTCGTTCTCGACCGACTGGCTCGCCACGCCCATCGTCAACGTCTCCTACAGCGACGCGCTCGCAGCCGTCGTCACGGTGCGCGACGGCATCTCGGAGTTCTCCGTCAGGGACCACAAGCTGCGCGGCCCCATGGCCATGACGCCCGAGGGCAACATCCGCATCAGGGGCGGCATGTCCATAAAGGGGACGCGCGCAACCGTCCACAGCCTCCCGCCGTGCGCCTCGTTCGATATCGAGCGCGTGCTCGCGGACGGCTCGAGGCTCCTGCTCGCGAGCGGCCTCAAGTCCGGGCAGAGCGTCATCGACCGCCTGCCGCCGCTCAACGTCGGGTTCTCCTACGTCGCGCGCGGCTACGCGGCCTCCGGAACCACCTCGACGACCGAGGTGGGGACCGTGTGCCCGTGCGACGGGTTCGCCCTCAACTTCGGGCCGGACGCCTCCGAGGTCGTCGTGGGCGACAGGAACATGGGCGGCCCGCCGCAGTACTCGGCGAGCCCCGAGCGCGAGCGCGACCAGTTCCACTTCGTCGGCGGCGGCCTGCCCATGGGGTTCGAGAGCGGCAACCTCTCGATGAAGGAGTCGATGGAGTTCACGATCGAGGAGGACGACTACCTGCGCGTCCGCGGCCTGTTCGGCCGCTACGGAAGCGCCTGGGTGCGACCCCATCTGGGCGACCGCGGCTTTGCCGCCGTCACGGGGACGCTCACCAGGTGCGCGCCTGAGGACTACAGGGTGTCCGTATCGACGAAGAGGGAGCGATGGAGGGAGCCCAACGGTGTCGGATGATATCTGGCTCGCGTCGTTCAGGACCTCCTACCGGTACGCCCGTGTTTCGCGGTCGACCGGCCTGGAGACCGGCGCCATCGAGTGCTTCACCGGCGGGAGCATCAGCCGCAACCAGGACACGGACACCTATGAGTCCGCATCGCTGGACTACGTCGGCAGGCTCGACATGGGCAACGACTTCGTGCGCATCTACCTCGACGCGGAGGACCCGATCTCGGGCGCGTCGCGCACCGTGTGCCTGGGGACCTTCGAGTGCTCGACGCCGTCCCGCACGGTGAGCGGCGAGGTGGCGACCGGCATCGCGACGCTCTACGGCAGACTCCACGACCTCGCGAAGGACGACTTCGACGAGCCGTACACCGTGCCGGCCGGCGCAAACGCGGTCTCCGCGGCCAAGGCGATCGCGGAGGGGTGCGGGCTCGAGGTGGTCGCGGAGCCGAGCGACTACACGCTGTCGACGGCATGGGTCTTCGGGATCGCCGCCACGGCGGACACGCCGGACAACAAGCTGGGCGCGGTCAATAGGCTGCTCTCCGCTGCAGGATTCAGGAGCGCGTCGACCGACGCCTACGGGCGCGTGCTGTTCAGGCGTTACCTGGAACCGGCGGCGAGGCCGATCGACCACACCTTCTCAGAGGGCGAGGACTGCCGGGTGCTTCCCGACCTCACCGACGAGCAGGACGACTTCGACGCGGTGAACGTGGTGCACGTCGACTTCGCTACCCAGGGCGAGAGCGTCAGGGGAACGGCCTCGGACGACAGCCCGCAGAGCGAGTGGTCGACCGTCTCCACGGGCCGCCGCATCGTGAAGCGGTACCAGTACAGCGACCTCCCGTCAGGGGAGAGCGTCATCGCCGGCGGCTCCTACCCGCTCGCCGGAGACGGCACCCACGACAGCGCGACCTTCAGGTGCAGTGGCGGCGGGGGGACCATCGAGACCGTCGGCGTTTCCGGGTGCCCGATCGGCGGCATCAGCCAGGCGATCCGCATCACGAAGGGGTCGGGCTCCGGTGAGATCGGCGTCGCCCAGGACAAGATATTCCTCAAGAAGGGCCAGCCGTACACCGAGTCCGTTTACCTCTACGCGTCGCAGAGGGTGCAGGTGAGGGTCCAGCCAATCTGGCGCGAGGACGACGGGGGAGAGACCGCGACGGTTGCCATCGGGCCAGGCTGGACGAGGCTGTCGTTCACGGCCACCCCGGCCAAGTCCGAGGAATACAGCGCGGGCTACATCTACCTTGCCGCTAGCGCGCCGACCGGATCGTACATCGACGTAGCGCAGGTCAAAGTCGAGGAGGGCGTTGTGGCAACGCAGTTCGCGGTCGAGGCTGCGAACGAGAAGGCGGCGAGCCTGCTCGCCACCGAGTGCTCGGTCATCCGCCGCCCGACCATCACGGCGATCTTCAACCCGTCGGCGGACGTCTACTCGGCGTGCACCATCAGGCTGCCGTCTGTCGGGATCGAGCTCGCCCGCGCCTGCATCCGGAAGATGGACCTCGAGCTCTCGATGGGATGCCCCATGAGGATCGAGCTCCGCATGTACATGAGGGGTGATGCCTCGTGAGCGCCATGCCGTCCCTGGCCGCGGACCTTGCCGATATCGTCGCCGGCCCTTCGGCGCCCGGCGTCTCGATCGCCTACGGCACCGTCGTCGCGGCGGACTCCAGGACCGTCGACGTGCGCATCGGGGGCTCGGTTGTCGCCGGCATCTGCATGACGACGTCCTGTCGGGGCGCGGCGCCCGGTCAGCGCGCCATCCTCATTGGGTCGCCGCCGCTCTGGACGGCGATCGGGATCATCGCTTGATTATCGTGCGGGCGCAGGCCCGCGGAAGGGAAGCCGCATGGCCAACAACAGCGACGGGTCCGCCGTCTACGAGGTGAAGGTCGGGGAGGACGACTATATCGACGGCCTCGACGTGACGGAGAGCGACGGTAGCATCACCACCTACCTGTTCCGCCCGGCAAACTACGACGAAGTCGAGGCGGCGCGAAAGAGGGCCGAGAGCGCCGCGTCGCTGGCGAGCAGCGCCGCAGGCACCGCAAAGACTCAGGCATATGACGCCAACGTCGCCGCCGGAGCTGCCAGAACGGCCGCCGCGAGGTGCTCGACTGCCACCGAGAACGCCAACGCCGCCGTTCAGAAGGCGAATGCCGCGAACGATACCGCAAGCGCCTCGACTGCGCTGGCGAGCAATGCGGCCGCCGCGGCCAACGGCGCGGCGTCTCATGCCGAGGCCGCAGCGAACCAGGCGCTGCAGATCGCGAACTCGGCGGCGCAGGGCGCCGGCGGCGAATCCGATATCGCGGAGCTGCGCCGCCAGAACGGCCAGCTCGCGACGATGCTCGCCGACGCGACGGGGAAGTTCATCTACATGGACGGGACCGTCTACTGCCCGGCATCCAAGGCGTCGGTGTCCGGCGACACGGTGTCGTTCGGCGGCACGTGCTCGGTCTCGGGCAGCACGGTAACCCTTGCCTAAGGAGGATAAATGGCAAATGCAAAGACACTGGTCGTCGGCGGCCAGCCGCTCAACGTCATCGACGATACCGCGCGCAGCAACGCGCAGACGGCGCTCAACAACGCCGAGTACAACCGCCAGGGCCAAATCGGCAAGTACGGCGGGCAGAGCATCGCCACCATCCTGGCGGGAGAGATCGGCAGCGGCAGCGTGTACGACGCGCTGCACAAGCGCATCGTGGCGAACAACTTCTCCGGCCTTCGTGTGGGCGACTACATCGACGTGCCCCTCGTGAGCGCGTCGAACGTGGCGGCGCAGCAGTCCGTGCGCTTCCTCCTGGCGCACTTCGACCCGTACTACTGCTGCGGCGACAACAGCAAGGGCCACCACATCGCGTTCGTGGCGTCCGCCCCCGTGGTCGTGGCAAAAACCGTGACAGGCGTGGCAAACGACAGCTTCCTAATGTGGAACACCACCAACACGAACCAGGGCACCGCCGACCAGAAATGCCCCTACCCCAACAGCAACCTCAAGGCGTGGGAGACGGCCTTCGAGGCCTGCCTGCCCGAGGGCCTGACCAGGTACCTGCTGACCCAGCGCGTCCTGCTGGAGGAGCGTTACAGTGCAAGCGGCGCGCTCAACGACTCCAACTCGTGGAGCTGGCAGGATATCGGCAAGGTGTTCTCGCTGTCTGAGATGGAGGTGTACGGCTGTCCCGTGTGGGGGACGAAGGGCTACAGCGTCGGCTTCGACTGCCAGTGGGACCTGTTCCGCGACACCGCTCACCGAATCAACGGAAATCGGTACTCTTGGTGGCTGCGTTCCGTTGCGTCGGGCTCCGCGTCCGACGTGTGCTATGTCAGCCGCAACGGCGATGCCAACTGCTACTCGGCGACGCACGTCTGGGTTCGCCCCCGCCCCGGCTTCCTCGTCGGCTAGCCAGCCGAGTGCTCTATACTCTGCTTCTAGGCGACCGCCTTGCGCGGTCGCCTCCTGCCCGCGCAGCGGGCCGTTTTTCTCGCCACGATTCCCAGGAGGTGCCATGAGCGGCGTCTACCAGCGAAACCGCGAGGTTTCCGAGTACAAGTTCTTCACGCAGGCCATCGCCATCCGCGTGGAGGTCAACAAGTTGATGGCGTCCTCCTCGGTAGTGCCCAAGGCCTACAGGCTGCTGAACGCGGTGCCGACCGTGGAGACGGCGCGCAGCATCGTGTACAACGTCAACCGCGCCGACTGCTTCTACCCCAACACCTCGTTCAACGCGCTGGAGAGGAAACGCTACCTGACGCTGGCCATAGCGGACTGCGAGCAGCTTATGCTGGACATGCAGTGCCTCATGGATATCGGCCTGCCCGTGAACGCCAACCGCTTCGAGGAGCTGGCGGCCATGGTCGAGGAGGAGATCAAGCTGCTGAAGGGCGCGCGCAAGAACGTGCGCGTCACCGGTAAGAAGTCCACCGAGGAGCGCATAGCCGAGGCCGAGGCCGAGCTAGAGCGCCAGCGTTCGCTATAATGGACGGCGGTCGCGCCTTGTTTATCGGTACAATTGGTGGCTGCGTTCCGTTGCGTCGGGCTCCGCGTCCGACGTGTGCTATGTCAACAACAACGGCAATGCCAACTACAACTCGGCGACGAACGTCTGGGTTCGCCCCCGCCCCGGATTCCCTTATTGCCAGACCGAGTAGGCCCCAGGGCCGAAAGCAGAGCGCGAAGAGGAAGGAAGGCGCGACCGTCGGGCATGCGCCCGTAAATACGCACCCCGCGAGGGTGGCCGGACGCTGCTTGCATGGCGCGGCGCTCCGTGGCTTCGCCGCGTTTCATGGCCATACCTCAAGCGGCTGCCAGAGCCACATTGCAAGCCGCGCGGGGTGCCTCCTGTGAACTCCGAGCAAAGGCGGGCGGCGCGCCGCAAGCGCCGCGAGGAGAAGCGCGCGCAGGCCAAGGCCGAGCGCGTCAAGGCGTGCACGCTTGATACCGTGGCCGACCTCAACAGCCTGTGCAAGGCATCGAAGCAGGCCGCGCGCGGCGTGATGTGGAAGGCATCCACGCAGCGTTATATGAAGGACTACCTGCGAAACGCGGTCAAATCGAGGAACGACCTTCTGGAGGGCCGCGACATATGCCGGGGCTTCATCCGCTTCGACCTGTGGGAGCGCGGCAAGCTGCGCCACATCAGCGCCGTGCACTTCCCAGAGCGAGTGATTCAGAAGTCGCTTTCTCAGAACGCCCTCGTACCCGCGATAGTCCCGACGCTCATAACGGCCAACTCCGCCAACATCAAGGGGCGCGGCACCGACTACGCCCTGAAGCTGCTCAAGCGCCACCTGGCCGACCACTGGCGGCGGCACAGGCGCGAGGGATACATCCTTTTGGGCGACTTCTCAGATTACTTCGCCCGCATAGCCCACGAACCCGTCAAGCGGCAGGTGTCCGACGCACTGCTCGATCCGCGCGTGGTCGCCCTCGAGCACCGCCTGATAGACGCACAGGGCGAGGTGGGCCTGGGTCTGGGCAGCGAGCCGAACCAGATATGCGCGGTGGCCCACCCCAACCGCATCGACCACTACGTGACCGAGATGCTGCGCCCCGAGGCCTACGGGCGCTATATGGACGACTTCTACCTGATCCACGAGAGCAAGGAATACCTCCAGGTGTGCCTGCTGCTGATAGGGCGCAAGTGCGCCGAGCTGGGTATAGAGCTGAACCAGCGCAAGACCCGCGTGGTGAAGCTCACGCGCGGCTTCACGTGGCTGAAGAAGCGCATCTTCTACACGGAGACGGGCCGCATAGTCGTGAAGCCGTGCCGAGACTCCATAACGCGGGAGCGCCGCAAGCTCAAGAAGATGGCCCGCATGGTCGCCGATGGCGTCATGACCCCCGAGCAGGTGGAGCAGAGCTACCAGAGCTGGCGCGGCGGCATGAAGCGGCTGGACGCGCACCGCAGCGTTTTGGCCATGGACGCGCTGTACCGCAGCCTGTTCGAAAATCTCGCGCGGGAGGGGGGGGTGCTCAATGCAGGCCAACCCGAGGGACGATTCAAGCGGAAGCAAGCCCTCGCAATAGCGGAGAACCGGCAACTCAAAGCAGCGGCCTAAGCGAAGCGGCTGCGAAATAACAGAAGCATCGAAGGCGTGCTGCGGCGCGCCTTCTTTCTTTGCGCCCATCAAAGCGGCCCGGCAATCTCACGGCGCTAATACGATGGCGACACATTCCCCGACAAGAAAGGAGTCCGCATGGACACTGAGGAAGACATGCCGCGCCCCAACGAGCTTCAAGACGGCACCATGGCCGAGGTCAACGCCCTGCGCGATCTGCTGTCGCAGATTGGCGACCCCGACGCGGCGCACGACGCGGGCGTTATCGACGATGACGAGTACGTTGAGCGGAAGGCGCGAAAGCTCGCCTACACCGCGGCCGTCGCCGCCTACGGAAAGGGTGAGGCCCCGGACGTGGACAAGCTGCTTGAGCAGATGCGCGAGAAGGTCGCCGAGCCCAGCCAAACCGAGACCAACACGGCAAACATCGACTACCTGATGATGACGGTCGGGGGTGAACAGTAATGGCGGGACGCGTCAAGGCTGCAACCACGGCGGCGCACTCGAAGAACTATGACAAGGTGAGGCGCTACTACGAGCGCGGTCTCTGGACCAAGGCCATGGTGCATCGAGCCGTGGCCTGCAAGTGGATCACATGCGACGAATATGAGGAGATCGTCGGAGAAGAGTACGCGGAGGAGGCTTAGGGTGCCGGCGCTGAGCATCGGGGAGGCAACGTCGGTCCTCTCGGCCGCCGTTGTGATTGTCACGTTCTTCATCGGGCGCGTCTCCGTATCCAAAACATCGTCTGCCAAGGAGCAGCGGACCGAAGACAAGCTCGACAGCCTTTGCGGCGACACGAGCGAGATCAAGGACGGCGTCAAGGAGATCAACCGCAAGCTCGACGACCACGGCGAGCGCCTCACGAAAGTCGAGCAACAGGTCATCACCTTGTTCAACCGGCTCGACCGCGTCGAGAAGAATTACGACCTGCATCACGGTATCGGCGGGTCAGATTAGGAGCTGAAAAATGAAAATCAACTGGGCCCTTCGCTTCAAGAATAAGCAGACGCTCGCGGCATTGGCCGCCACCGTAATCAGCGCAGCCTATCAGGTGCTCGGAATCCTCGGAGTCGTGGCGCCTATCTCCCAGGGGTCGCTCATCCAGCTCGTCGGAATTATCCTGACCGTTCTCGCCGGCTTCGGCGTGATCGTCGATCCGACCACCAAGGGCGCGTCGGACTCGAAGCGTGCCATGTCGTACAGCGAGCCCCATGCCGCATATGACGCCAAGGCGGTTGAGTAGGCCATGGCCATCACACAGCGCGAGGCCTTCGCGCAGGTCATGGAACACCTCGTCTCCCATGATGGGGGCGGCGGTCACGGATACTCGCAGGCCAACCGCATGGGGGACGGAACGACCGAGACGATTTGTCTGTCCGACGGCACCACCGTCACTATTGCCGGTGGCGATCGCGACTGTTCCTCGGCCGTAGTGACCGCCCTCCGCGCGGTCGGCGTCAATACCTTCGGAGCCTCGTATACCGGAAACATGCGGGAGCAGCTGCTCAAGACGGGCCTATTCGGCTGGCGTAAGATGGGCGTCAAGTCCGCCCAGCGTGGAGACATCTACCTCAACGAGAAGTGCCACACCGCCGTGTGCGTCTCTCCCTATGGATCAGCTCGCGGCGACCTCTTGGCTCAATTCTCCATTTCTGAAAAGGGGACAGTCACCGGCACCAAGGGCGACCAGACCGGGCGCGAGTCCAACATCAAGGCGTACTACAGCTATCCATGGGACGGCACGCTCTACTGGCTTGGCGACGGAAAGACGCTAAACGGGTCCAATACCGAAGTCGCGGACAATACGGTCCCGAGCCTCGGAGACACGCGATATTTCGGCCCGAAGATGGCCAAGGAGCTGCAACGCCAGCTCGGCACGACTGCCGATGGCGTGATCTCCGGTCAATGGCCGGCGAATGAGCGATACCTTTGGGCATGCGACCGCGGCGTAATCGAGTACGTCAAGGGCGGGGTTGGCTCGAATGCCGTCCGCGCCCTGCAGGACAAGGTTGGATGCAAAGTCTATCCCGTGGTCGGCGGTGTTCAGGCGCGACAGATGGGTTCGGGAACGGTCTTCAAACACCAGCAGTGGCTCATCGCTCAAGGTATCTCGTGCGGATCATCGGGTGCGGACGGATACCAGGGCCGCGACACCAACGTCGCCATCGGCCAAGCGCTCGTCAAGCAACTCTATCGATAGGTGTGCATATGAATCCATTTGATATCTGTTTTATTGTCGGCGCTGCTGCAGGACTGCTGACCGGTCTTCTCGGATGGGCAATCGTGCGCGTCGGCAGCCAAAAAGACTTTAGAAATTGATAGATGCAGCCCCTCCCCGGCATGATGAACTGCCGGGGAGGGGCTTTATGCATTGCCAGATATCCGTCAATATCCGTTCTGCAATGCAGTTTCAGTGCGGTGAGAGCGTGTGGAAACATAACTACCTGCGATTTTGCTGCTACAAGGCACTCCATAACATCACGTTCAAGACTCTTAATCCCAAGGTCCAGGGTTCGACCCCCTGACGGCCCACCAGAGAACTCGCAGGTCAGCGCTTCGGCGCTGACCTTTTTTGTTTTCCGAGAAGCCAATTCATAACCGTCCGTTACCGTTTGCGTTTTACGCCCCCTGCCGTTTATGCGCGGCAGGGGGCGTTTTATGCATTTAGCAGGTAGCGGACCTAGGGAACGCCGTTTTAGAGCGTTTTGGCACTTTGACCGGTGCCATTAAAACCGCCGTCCGCGCCGCCGCCCTCGACGATCTGCAGGGCGCGCCCGACCTGCCTGGCGGCCTTCTCGCGCTCCGCGAGACCCGGTTTGATGTAATGGCGGTAATCTGTCCCCAGGTCCGTATGTCCGTGCAGATCCATGATGCTCAGCGGGTCGACCTCGGTCGCCGCCATGATGGTCTCGGAGGTGTGGCGCAGCGCCTTGGGCGGGATATACCGCAGGTCATGGCGTGCGCACATGCGCCGCCAGGCGCGCACGAGGTTATCGCCGCGCATGTTCACGATGCGCTGCCCGCTCCACTCGCGAACCTGCTCCGTAACCGAAGTGCCGCCCCCGACGGTTATGGATGGGCGCAACTCGTCCATAATCTGGTGCAGGCGCTCGCGGCCCGCTAATAAAACCGGCACGGTCCGCACGGAATGGGCGTTCTTGGTCTCCTTCACGCCGTCCTCGTCCGTGTACGCGCGGCAGACCTCGATGTACTCCGAGACGGTCGGCTGGCCCGTGGCGAAGTCGTAGGTCGTGGTGACCTTGAGGTCGCACGGGCGCACGGCCAGTGCCTCCTCCTTGCGCAGACCGCTCAGCCCCAATATCAGGTAGGCGTTCATGACAAGATCGGCGCGGTCGTCGCTGGCGGCGAGTTTGCGCAGCGCCTCGGCGGCCTCGGGGATGCTCCACGGCTCCACGGGCGCCTGTTTGGCCTTGGGGGCGATGACGCGGCGGCGGAACGGCTCCACCGTCACCCATCCGTCGTCGAAGGCGCGGCGCATGACGGCTCGCAGCGTGGTCTTGGTCTTTGCCGGCGCGCCCGAGCGCTCGATGCAGCTGCGCATCATGTCGTGGGTTATCTCCGATATATCGACGCTCCCCAGGACGGGGGAGATGTAGTTCTCCATCTGGCCGTCGTACTCGCGCAGGCTCGCCTTGGATCGCGGCTTGCCGCGGTTGCTGGGGGAGTCGCGGAAAACTCCCCAGTAGTACATGTCGAGCGTCACGCCCGCGTGCGCCGCCTGGGACACGCCGAGCTCGCGGGCGAGCTGGGCGATGGCGATATCGGCCTCGGTCTCGGTGCCGTACACGGTGCGCGACACACGCCGCACGTGGCCGTCCGCGCGGAAGCCCGCCTGGACGCGGATCACCCACTTGCCGGGCGCGACCTCGCGCTTGGAGCCGAGTTTCGACCTCGAAGTATCGTTGCTTGCCATATAATGGTCCTGCCTTTCCCTTTTTGCCGGAGGGCATATGCCCCGTGCGGATCCGCCAAGATTGCCGCACGGGGTTTCTTTATGTCTTGAGCAGTCGCTGCGTTTTCTACAACAACTTAATCAGCCGCCTGCCTATTTTGCTGGGGTCAGCAAAATAGGAAACAACTGGTGTTTTGGTGCGCCGGTTGGAGGTTATTCCGGAAAAACCTGAAAAACCCTGCCGCGCCGCGGGTCATAATCGAAGTGAACAACATTCCCGCTCCTGGAGGTGCCCATGGCTCGCTACAGCGTCGGCGCATACACGTACGAGGACGATTCCCTCGACACGATGATCTACGACGGGCTCACGGGCATCCCGTTGAGCTTGGGGTACGAGCTCGTGTCGCAGGAGCGCGGAGACACCGTGAAGGTCGTCGCCCTGGGCGTGAAGGACGACGCCGCGGGCCCCGTCCCGTTTGCGACGCTCAGACCGTGCGCGTACTCCCTAGCATCCGAGTACGACGTGCGCGCCGTGAGGTGCCCGCAGACCGGGCAATGGGTCCTCATCGGGTACATGGGCGTCTAGGGGAACCCCGCGATCTTCTCGTCTAGTCAAACACGAGATATAGCTTCGTTGCGTTGCTGCCGTCTTGGAAGTAGTCATACATATAGCATGCACGGCACTTCCTTTCTTTGTATTCGGTAAGTTGCTTGTATACCTTATGGTTGCTTGCGTTTATTTCTACGAGCGGCTCCTTTCCCGCCAAGATCCTAATATGGGGCTTTGCGGATGAACCCTTTGGTGTCGGGATTATCTCGAAGCTCGGTGTAAAGCTGAGATCTCCTATTGGTGGCGTTCCGGCAATCCAGTTGTGTTCCGTAACGTCTATCCACACTTCATTTGAGGTCTCATGGAGCTCGATTCCGGTTCGGTTTTGCCTGATTTCTGAAATCCTCGCCCTGTATCGTTCCTCCTTTATTTGTAGTTCGTTCTCTTCTGAGAAGGGAACGGGCTCGGTTGTAGCTTTTTGTCTTTCCCACCACTGCTTCAGGAGTCGCGGATCCGCGGTCATGGTGACAAGTTCGGGAATCCCCGCGGAGTACATTCTGATCTTCTTAACTTTGACCTGAAACTTAAATCCGGCGGCGACCATTTCCTTGAGAAAGCCTAGGCATGACGACGTGAGCCCAAATGTGCGTCCTTTATAGGCAAGAGGCGTGTCACCAAATGCGCCGGTATCGGTGGTCGTCCCGGTCGACTTGCTGTGAATAACCGTGTCGAATCCGAGCGGGGCTACGTAAAACACTGCTCCTTTTTTGACCCCTTTAAACACTATGCCGAGATACGTGTAAATGACTTTCTCTGTATCGCCGTCGATATCTATGACGCGCGCGGCGGGGTGCCTACCATTTCGTGCGGACATGGCAGCAGAGTCGGACATGCCTTCCGCGGTAGGAGTGCGTGCGCTTGCCGACGCTCCATTGCTCGTCAAAATCGCTTTAACTATTGAGCTGAAAAGGCCCATTGGTACCTCCTGACCTTGCTATGCGGACCTTATTTGATCCGCTTCCAGCCCTTCGATTTCAGGCGCTGCAGCCTGATTTTGGGACAGCTCGGCCTGGTCGCGTGCCGTCTCCAGTATCTTCGAGCGCCTCTTCTCGGTGCTCTG
>OIZS01000648.1_pt1 | contig 13861 bp, 10 predicted proteins | sample 1588641 | NCBI WGS metagenome assembly OIZS01 (sample SAMN03283240) | human gut metagenome | biome: human-associated habitat; material: feces | host: Homo sapiens | place: Peru | collected 2012
GAGCCACTTGATGTCATCCAGTGAGAGTTGTTTTTGAGTCCACTCGATGGACTTCAGGATTTCCGGGCGGAGTTTTGAGGTTTCGGGTTCGATGAATGAGGAGACATATTCGTCATGGTTTCCCATTACGCATGGGATATCCCTTTCCCGGATGATTTGGATGCATTCGGCGGGGTTTGCGCCGTATCCGACGACATCTCCCAGGCATACCAGGAGGTCGCATGACAGCTTGTCGAGGCGTGCAAGGATGGCTGTCAGTGCCTCCAGGTTGCCGTGGACATCGCTGAAAAAGCCGATTTTCGTCATAATATGGGAACTCAGTGGAAATTACATTAAGGCATTGCCTGACAATGAACGGGATAAAATAAGCCCGAATCCGTGGATTAGCGTTCCTTGCGCGAGGAAATTGCGTGGGAGTGCGCCTGCCCTGCGCCTTCCGCGCGGGCGCCAGGTCTTCCACCCCTGTACGTTCTTGTCTTGGACTTGCCTGATGCGACGCACCCTCTACTATCTTTTTCTGGCTACGATACTGGTATTCTTCGGAGCCTTCTTCCTCTTTCCCGTATGGCAGATTCTGCGGGGAGGGCTGACTGACGGGAGCGGGCGGCCCACCGCATTCTACATCCTGGAGACCTTCAGGAATCCGCTCTATCGCGCCGGGCTGGCGAACTCCTTCATAATCGCGGGTGGGACGACCCTCCTGTCGCTGCTGATAGCCATGCCACTTGCGTGGCTTGGGGACAGGTATCTCTTCTGGGGAAAGAAGCTGTGGAGCGGAATGCTCCTCATGCCGATGATTCTTGCGCCATTCGTAGGGGCCCTTGGAATGCAGTGTGTCTTCGGCCGATACGGCGCGCTGAACCAGGTACTTGTGAACATCGGGGCGGTCTCCGCGGGGAACGAGCCCGACTGGCTGGCGGGGCAGCTTGGGGCAGTCATCCTGCTGGAGGCGCTGCACCTCTTCCCAATCCTCTATCTGAACCTCACGGCCGCATTCGCAAACGTCGACCCATCGCTGCTGGAGGCGGCAGCCGACTACGGATGCACGGGATTCAGGCGCTTCCGCAAAATCACCCTGCCCCTCATAAGGCCGGGCCTCTTCGCGGGATGCACCCTGGTCTTCATCTGGTCCTTCACGGAACTTGGGACGCCGCTCATGTTCAACTTCGAGCGGGTTACCCCAGTCCAGATATTCCTTGGGATAAGCGAGATGGGTCACAATCCCATGCCATACGCGCTGGTGGTGGTGATGATGAGCGCAGTCGCAATCGCGTATCTTGCCGCAAAGCTGCGATTCGGGAAGGACGCATACGCGATGTCGGGCAAGGCGGCACGCTCCTCCCAGGCAATTCCACTGGCCGGCTGGAAGAACCTCCTTGCCGGGGGCTTCTTCGCATTCGTCGCCCTGGCGGGCATACTTCCCCACCTGGGAGTGCTGGGGCTGGCCGCGGGAAAGGGATGGTATCGAAGCGTCATCCCAATCCAGGGGACCCTCGAACACATCCAGGCCGCGCTCGGGCACAGCCTGACCGTCCCCAGCATCGTCAACAGCCTGCGTTATTGTTCATTTGCGCTGGTGGTGGCAATGCTCCTGGGGGTCTTCATCGCCTGGGCAGTCGTGCGGGGGCGCCATTCGGGTGCGTGGCTTCTTGACACCCTGGCGATGCTTCCGCTGGCGGCTATCTTGCAATGACGCAGCGCGGGCGCTTCTTCCACTTCCTCAATCCAGTGGAGAACCCGACGATTCTGCTGGTGATTTCCTACGCCATTCGCCGAATACCCTACGTGGTGCGGTCGGCGGTGGCGGGGCTTCAGCAGACCTCGGTCTCATTCGAGGAGGCCGCCGCCTCATTGGGGGCGCGCCCACACACCGTTTTCCGGCGGATTACAGTCCCGCTGGTCTCCGCAAATCTCCTGGCAGGGGCAATCCTCACATTCAGCTTCTCGATGCTGGAGGTCTCCGATTCCCTGCTGCTGGCGCAAAAGGCCGCATTCTATCCCATCACAAAGGCAATCTACGACCTGTCCACATTCCTCGGGGAAGGCGCCTCCGTGGCGGCGGCGCTTGGATTGTGGACGATGCTTTTCCTTGGAGCATCCTTCCTCCTGGTGGCGTCGCTCCTGGGAAAGAAACTTGGGGCGGTATTCAGGTAGGCGATTGTTTATAACTACTTGATATATAGATACTTACGATTTCAAGGAAAAGTGGTTTCTGAAGGCGGCTTGATATTTTGCGGGATTTGCATATAATATCCGATTTACCAGGGGTCGCATCTGTTTTTCATCCACATCCCCCCTGCAACCCAAATAGGAGATTCACAAAAGAAGAAGACATTCACCCTTATCGAACTGCTGGTGGTGATTGCGATCATCGCAATCCTGGCCTCCATGCTGCTGCCCGCCCTCTCCAAGGCCCGCGAGAAGGCCCGCGCCATCAGCTGCACCAACAACCTGAAGCAGCTCCAGCTGGGCAACCTGCTCTACGCCAACGACTTCGACGACTACCTGCCTCCCTGCGGATACGACTCCGCAGGTTCAGTCGACGACCTGCGCCCCTGGTCGGAGGCCATGTGGTCCCTGAACAATCCGAGAATGCATACCTGGTTCACCGAGAACCCGATCATCCCCGGCTGCCCCATGACCGGCAAGGAGTGGGTTGAGAAGGACCCGGCGTCCAACGTCCTTGGCTCCGAGGCTGACAAGTCCAGCTGGCACAAGGTCACCCTCTGCCCCAGCTGCCCCACCAGCGACCGCCTTTGCGGCAACCTCGGCTACCAGGCAAATGTCGGCATGAGCTTCACCCAGATGAAGGCTGCGTGGTATGGCCACTTCTTCCACGGCGCAGAGTACGAGGCCGGCTGGTTCACTGGCACAGGCTGGCACCGCGTCAGCTCCATCAAGTACTCCTCGATCCATGTCAACCTGGTTGACGGCTCACGCTGGCCCGGCGCCGACAACTCCACCACCAACCTCACCGGCCCCAGGGGCATCTGGTACAACCAGTACAAGGGCGCGGAATACTTCCGCCACGGCCGTGCAATGAACATGTCCTTCACCGACGGACATGTGGAGTCCGTGCCACTTGACAAGGCCCTCAAGGACAACCCCGACGCAGGACAGAGATACATCGTCACCGACTACTACTGGTTCCCGGGCGTGGACGTCTGGGGCGGTGACAAGATGAAGTAGAGAGTAGGGAGAAGAGGGTAGAAGGTAGTGCGTGGTCACTATGCAGTGGGCTTCCGTTGAGCACGGCGATTCCGCCGTGCGAGGCGCGCCCGAGCGCGCCATCCACGCACTACCTTCTTCTCCCTCCTCCCTTTTCCCTACCTTAACAGGCGCGCCCGAGCGCGCCAGCCACGCACTACCTTCTACCCTCTCCTCCCTTCTCCCTACTCCTTGCAATTCCCGTGCCTTTGAATATATTAAGCCGTTTTTCTAACCAGTGCAAAGATTTGCAGTCAATCAGCGAGGAAATTTAGATAATGAGCCAGCAGCACACCAAGTCAGAGAAGCGTGCCCGTCGCAAGCGCTATGAGGAACGCGTCCGTCAGCGCATCAACGAGGCGAAGGCCGCCGCGAAGAAGAAGTAGCAATTTGATTTTCCTTGCCAGGGGTGCCTGGCGGAACCGGGGCACGGCATCCATGTTCGCCATTTCCGTGGAGACGCGGCGGGGCGAGCCAGGGGTCGTGCCCTTCTTTGTTTTACGGACTAGCCGAGTGGGCGAATAGAGAACGAGAACAGCAACCAGATTGAGATTGATTATGGCAACAAGAAAGAAGGCATCGGTGAAGGAGTCGTCGTCGGTCGAGGGAGTTTCCTCTCCGAAGTACGTCTACAGATTTGGTCGTGGTGAAGCCGAGGGCAATGCCGAGATGAAGAACCTTCTTGGCGGCAAGGGTGCGAACCTTGCGGAGATGAGTCGTCTTGGGCTGCCTGTTCCTGCGGGATTCACGATTACCACCGAGTGCTGCAACGAGTATTTTGCCCAGGGCGGCGACTTCCCCGCCGAGCTGAGCGCCCAGGTGGAGTCGGCGCTGGCGGCGGTCGAGAAGCAGATGGGTCGCAAGTATGGCGACCCATCCAACCCGTTGCTTGTCTCATGCCGAAGCGGTGCCAGGAAATCCATGCCTGGCATGATGGACACGGTCCTGAACATCGGGCTTTCGACAAAGACCATTCCCGGGCTTATCAAGCAGACCAAGAACGAGCGATTCGTCTGGGACTCCTACAGGCGTCTGATCATGATGTATGCGGACGTTGTCATGGAGAAGGCCGAGGGGATTGACCCCATTGACGGCAAGGGCATCCGCAAGCTTCTTGACGACATGCTTGCGCAGTACAAGTACATCAAGGACTACAAGTCCGACACGGATTTGACCACCGATGATTTGCGCGACCTTTCCAGTGCCTTCAAGCGCCGCATCTTCGAGGTCCTTGGCACTGAGTTCCCTGACGACCCTGTCAAGCAGCTTTGGGGCGGCATCGGCGCGGTCTTCAAGAGCTGGAATGGCGCGAAGGCGGTCTCCTACCGCCGCATCGAGGGCATTCCCGACACCTGGGGCACTGCGGTGAACGTCCAGACGATGGTCTTCGGCAACATGGGCGACACCAGTGCGACGGGCGTCGCCTTCACCCGCAACCCGGCGACAGGCGAGAACAAGTTCTTTGGCGAGTGGCTGGTGAATGCCCAGGGCGAGGACGTGGTGGCGGGCATCCGCACCCCGAGCCCCCTGAACAACGAGACCAAGAACGACCGCAACCGCAAGATGAAGGCGATGTCCGAGGTCATGCCCGAGGCCTACAAGGAGTTGTGCGGCATCCGCGAGACCCTTGAGAAGCACTACCATGACATGCAGGACTTGGAGTTCACCGTCGAGAACGGGAAGCTCTTCATGTTGCAGTGCCGCGTCGGCAAGCGTGGCGGCAAGGCGGCCGTCACGATGGCCCTTGACATGCTGGCGGAGAAGCTGATTGACGAGCGGACCGCAGTGATGCGCGTCCATCCGAACCAGGTCATCGAGTTCCTGCTTCCGATCATCGAGCCCGCCGCCGAGCAGCGCACGAAGCTGCTGGTCCAGGGGCTGCCCTCGAGGCGGTGCGACTTGGCAAGAAGGCGATCCTCGTCCGCGAGGAGACGAATCCCGAGGATGTGGAGGGAATGCGTTGTGCGGACGGCATCCTGACTGCCCGTGGCGGCATGACCAGCCATGCGGCGCTCGTCGCCCGCGGCTGGGGCAAGTCCTGCATCGTCGGCGCAAGCGACATGGTTGTGGACGAGGCGAACAAGACCCTCCGCATCGGGGACAAGATCCTCCACGAGGGCGACATCATCACCATCAACGGCTCCAAGGGCTTTGCATACGAGGGTGAACTGCCCCTCGTGCCCCCCACCGCCGGCGCGGACTACTCGAAGTTCCTGAAATTCATGACGCTGGTTGACAACCACCGCACCATGGGCGTCCGTGCGAATGCCGACAATCCGGAGGATGCGCAGCGTGCGAGGGAGTTTGGCGCGGAGGGCATTGGCCTCTTCCGTACGGAGCACATGTTCTACGGCACAGGCAGCGCCCAGCCGCTCTTCCTGCTCCGCAAGATGATTCTCTGCGTGGATTCGAAGGACCGCATCTCGGTCCTGAAGGAGCTCTTCCCCGCCATGAAGAACGACATCAAGCAGACGATGAAGGTGATGGGCGAGTATCCTGTCACGGTGCGCCTGCTGGATCCTCCGCTGCATGAGTTCGTCCCCCACTCGAAGACAGGCCGCATGGAGCTTTCCCGCGCCTTGAACGTGGCCGAGGACGAGATTGTGAAGCGCATCGACTCGCTTGCCGAGTCGAACCCGATGATGGGGCACCGCGGCGTCCGTCTTTCAGTCACCTACCCCGAGATTACGGAATTCCAGGTGCGCGCCATCTTCCAGGCGGCCGCCGAGATCTCCGTCGAGGAGAACCAGAAGGTCGTCCCCGAAATCATGGTTCCCGTGACCTGCGACGTCAGGGAGCTGCGCTACGTGGCCGACATTGTGAAGAGGGTGCACGCGGAAATCAAGCGTCGCTTCGACTTCAAGGAGTTCGAGTATCACCTGGGCACGATGATTGAAATCCCGCGCGCGGCACTCAATGCCGACAAGATGGCGGAGGTGGCGGAATTCTTCTCCTTCGGCACAAACGACCTCTCGCAGATGACATTCGGATTCTCGCGGGACGACATCGGCGCGTTCATGAACGACTACCTCAACAAGCACATCATCGACGCAGACCCGTTCCAGACAATCGACGTCGACGGCGTCGGGCAGCTTGTGGAAATAGCCGCAGAGAAGAGCCGGAAGGTCCGCCCGAACATCCAGCTTGGAATCTGCGGAGAGCAGGGCGGAGATCCCGCATCGGTGGAATTCTGCTACAAGGCAGGGCTCTCATACGTGAGCTGCTCCCCGTTCCGGGTTCCAATCGCCAGGGTCGCCGCCGCACAGGCAGCCATCAAGGCAAGCGAAAAGTAGGGAAGCGGACCCGCCGACGACCTTCCTCCCCGCCGTGGGCAGAGTTCGCGCCTCTGATGCCTACTCCGCCCACGGCTATTTATCCTGCCCCCGCTATGCGGTTCGCCGCCTAAAAGCGAGGGCAGTTTTTTTGTTGGGGCGTCTTGATATTTCCTGTTTTTTCCGAAGAATACCTGACATGAGGTAATACCTCTTTTATCAACCACCAAAGGAGAGTGTCATCAATGAAGAAATCCTTCACCCTTATCGAGCTTCTGGTCGTCATCGCGATCATTGCGATTCTTGCCTCCATGCTGCTGCCTGCGTTGAGCAAGGCCCGCGAGAAGGCCCGCGCCATCAGCTGCACTAACAACCTGAAGCAGCTCCAGCTGGGAAACCTGCTCTATGCAAACGACTACGACGACTACCTGCCGCCAGTGGGGTATGACACCGCAGGTACAGTCGACGACCTGCGTCCATGGACGCCGCCGAAGTGGTCCTTGGACAACCCGAGAATGCATAACTGGTTCACCCAGAATCCAATCATTCCCGGCTGCCCCATGAGCGGCAAGGAGTGGGTTGAGAAGGATCCCTACGCAAATGCCCTTGATTCCAGCGAGCCCGACAAGTCCAGCTGGCACAAGGTCACCCTCTGCCCCAGCTGCCCCACCAGCGACCGCGTCACCGGCAACCACGGCTATCAGGCGAATGCCGGCATGAGCTTCACTCAGATATCGAATGCCTGGTCTGTGTACTTCTTCGACGGCGCGGAATACCAGGACGGCTGGTACACTGGCGCGGGCTGGCACCGGGTCAGCACCATCAAGTACTCCTCAATCCATGTCAACCTGGTTGACGGCGCACGCTGGCCGATGAAGGGGTGGTCTGTCCCGGCGAATAGCTACGTCACTGGTCCAAATGCTATCAGCAGCTACAAGGAGGTGTACTTCCGCCATGACCGCGCCTTGAACATGTCCTTCACTGACGGACATGTCGAGGCCACACCATTAGACAAAGCCGACAAGAACCACGAAAGTGGCAAGACGTACCTTGTCGCAGACTACTACTGGTACCCGGGCGTGGACGTCTGGGGCGGCGACAAGCGGAACTAGCCGCGTCTGAGTAATAGACGAGAAGGCGGGCGATGCGGGGCATGCCCCTCGTTTCGTCCGCCTTGCTTTATTAAAATGCACAAGTTATAACATGTTGATTATGAACAGGTTATAATGTTCTAGTCTTTGTTGGGCGACTTTTTCTCTTTAACCTCCCTTGATATTCGTTGTTTTTTTGGGAGAATATAGAGCGAGAGGTAAGACCTCTTATTTCCCAACCCCAAAGGAGACCACATCAATGAAAAAGACATTCACCCTTATCGAACTTCTGGTCGTCATCGCGATCATTGCGATTCTTGCCTCCATGTTGCTGCCGGCGCTGAGCAAGGCCCGTGAGAAGGCCCGCGCCATCAGCTGCACCAACAACCTGAAGCAGCTCCAGCTGGGAAACCTGCTCTACGCCAACGACAATGACGACTACCTGCCGCCAGTGGGATACAATGCCCAGGGCACGTCGCCTGACGACCTGCGCCCCTGGATCGCGTCTGCCTACTGCCTGCCCAGAGAGAGCCAGTTCACCTGGTTTACCCAGAATCCGATCATTCCCGGCTGCCCCATGAGCGGCAAGGAGTGGTGTGACAAGGATCCCTACGCCAACTCTCTTGACACAGGCTCCGAGGCTGACAAGTCCAGCTGGCACAAGGTCACCCTCTGCCCCAGCTGCCCCACCAGCGACCGCGTCACCGGCAACCTGGGTTACCAGGCGAACGTCGGCATGAGCTTCACCCAGCTGGGCGACCAGTGGTACGGCCAATTCTTCCATACTGATGCATACAAGCCCGGCTGGTACACTGCCACAGGCTGGCATCGTGTCAGCTCCATCAAGTACTCCTCGATCCACGTCAACCTGGTTGACGGCGCCCGCTGGCCGCTGACTGGCTGGACTGACCCTGCGACCACCTATGTCACCGGCCCCAGGTCTCTCTGGATGTACAAGGAAGTGTATTTCCGCCACAGCCGCGCACTGAACATGTCCTTCACTGACGGACACGTCGAGGCGGCGCCCCTTGACAAGGCCCTCAAGGACGCTCCCGGCACAGGCCAGAGATACATCGTCACCGACTACTACTGGTTCCCGAACGTGGACGTCTGGGGCGGCGACAAGCGGAACTAGCCGCGTCTGAGGAATAGACTAAGAAGGCGGGCGACTCGAGGCATGCTCCTCGTGTCGCCCGCCTTTTCCTATTTCAGGATATTGTGTTTTGGCGAGGGCTACAGGTCTCCCACATCCAGCTGGCAGACCCTCATCACCTCCGATTCGGTGGTCCATCCCTTTTGGACCTTGAGGAGTCCGTCGTCCCGGAGTGTCCTCATGCCGTTTTTCTTTGCGATTTGGTTGATGACGGAGGTATCCTGCCGTGTATTGATGGCGGTCCTGAGTTCATCGTTGACAAGCATGAGTTCGAATATGGCGATACGGCCCCGGTATCCGGAGCCCATGCAGTTGCGGCACCGTTTGCCCCGTGGTTCTTCGGGGGTGGGCTCTCCGAGCCATCCCTTGCCGTTGCATTTGAGGCAGATTCTCCGGACGAGGCGCTGGGATGCGACTGCCAGAAGCGCGGAGGAAATCAGGAATCCCTCGACCCCCATTTCTATAAGGCGTGAGATTGCGCCCGCTGCGTCGTTTGTGTGGAGGGTCGAGAGCACCAGGTGTCCTGTGAGGGATGCGTGGATTGCGATCTCGGCGGTCTCGCGGTCGCGGATTTCTCCGACGAGCACCACGTCGGGGTCTTGTCGGACGATTGCCCTGAGTCCGGAGGCGAAGGTGAGCCCGATGGAGGTCTTCACCTGGATTTGCTGAAGCCCCTCAAGCTGGTATTCCACAGGGTCTTCGATTGTGATGATCTTTCGGAAGTCGGCGTTCAGCTGCTTCATGATGCAGTAGAGCGTGGTGGTCTTTCCCGACCCCGTGGGCCCCACAATCAGAATCATGCCGTGCGGCATGCTGTAGACCTGCTTCAGCTGTTCCATCGTGTCGGGGAGCAGCCCGACCTTGTCAAGCTCGAAGACCGAGGAGTCCTTCTGGAGAAGTCGGAGGACAATCGACTCGCCGTGCATGGTGGGGATTGTGGAGACACGGACGTCGATGGCGTTCATTCCCGCGCCGGTGAGTTCGATTCGCCCGTCCTGTGGGAGCCTTCGCTCCGCGATGTTCATTCCGCTGAGGAGCTTGATTCGGGAGGAGATTGCGGGGAACTGGCTGATGGGCGGCCGGAGGACGGTCTGGAGGAGTCCGTCGATTCGGAAGCGGATTTGGACATCGTGTTCATTGGGTTCGACATGGATGTCGCTGGCGCCGGTCTCCTGTGCGCGAGTGAAGATGTCGTTGACCAGTCGGACGATGGGAGCCTCCTTTGCGAGGTCCCTGAGCGCCTGCTCCGAGTCCCCGTCCACCCCTGCGAGATTCTCGTCCGGCCTGTCATAGACCGAGGAGAGGAACCGGTCCACGTATGAGCGCCGTGTGAGGATGAACTCGACCTGCACCTCGAAGAGATTGCGCCAGGTCTGGGCGAGATGCCCCACATGGTACGGGGATGCGACTGCGATCACCGTCTTGTCAGCCGTCCAGAGAATTGGGAGGCAGACCTCCGAGTTGAGGAAGTCGTATGTGACATCCGGGCAGAAGGGGATGTCCCTGGCCTCCTGTTCGTCAAGGATTGGGAGGCCGGAGGCCTGGGCGTAGATTTTCAGGAGGCTCTGGTCGTCAAGCTTCCCCTCGTCGACGAGTGCCTGGTCCAGCTGCTGTGTCCCGACCTGGATGGTGTCCTTGTCGGCGACCTTCAGCTGCTGTGCGACGAGTTCGCGGACTCTATCCGCCAGTTCTGTTCCCTGGATGCAGGTTGTGAAGGGGTTGTCGGGCATTTTGGGGGTTCGGATCGCGTTCAGTGCCTCGTGGGATCAGTACTTTTCGTCGTTCTGGTGCTTTGCGATCTCGTCAAGCGAGGCCTTGTAGCGCCGGATCAGTTCATCCTGGAAATTGTCGTCGTCAATCACGTTCACCGTGATAAGGACGAGGACTTCCGTGCGTGTGGTCTGTCGGCTGTCGTAGCCGAAGAGTGCGCCGAGATACGGGATGTCCCGGAGGAACGGGATTCCGCGCTTTGCGATGGTTTCGTTGTTCCGGACCATCCCCCCCATGAGGATTGTGGTATTGTCCTTGACAGTCATCACCGTCGAGATGTCCTTCTTCGTGAAGTTAGGCGCGTATGTGCTGTTCGTATTGGTGGAGGAGGTGGAGATGGCGGTCACCTCCTGCTCGATTTCAAGCCTGACCTCGTTGCCGGCGGTGATGCTGGGCGTGACCGTCATGATGACGCCGATGTCCTTGTATTCGTAGTTGGTGGAGGTGTTGCCGCTGGAGCTGGTGTAGCTGGTGGACTGGGTGGGGACCGCCACCTCTTCACCTGCCTGGAACTTGGCCTCCTGGCCTGAGACGACCACCAGCTGGGGCTCCGAGAGAATCTTCGTGCGGCCTTCGCCGGCGATTGCCGTGACTACTGCGAGGGGGTCCTTCGCCTTCTGGATGATCAGCCCGAGACCTGGCGAAGACCAGTTGTTGATCGAGTCGATGATTGACGCATCGGTGCCTCCGAGCTTGCCTCCGAGCTTGCCGGCGCCGGCCCAGCCGCCGGAGGCATTCCAGTCGCCGTTCTTGACGAGCTTGCTGGCCGCGTAGCTGACGCCGAACTCCGTGGACTTGTCAAGGGTGACGTCGGCGATTATCGCCTTGATGGAGACCTGCCGCGAGGGCACGTCGTGCCGTTCCAGGAATGCGCGGATGAGCGCCCAGGTGCGCGGCGTCGTCTTGATGGTGAGCCGGTTGCTCTCCTCGTCCGCGAAGACGGTGACTTCCGTATCGAAGACCGATGTTCCGATCTTGTTGTTTTCGTTCTCCTTGTTGTTGTTGCTGCTGCTGCGGCTGGTGCTCCTGGAGTTCCTGGTGGAAGTGCTTGTGGTATTGCGTGTGTTGCTGGTATTCGACGTGGAGCTGGAGAGGCTGTTTGCAGAGGAGCTGCTGGACATGCCCCGGCTGGAGTTGCTGGAGGAGTTGCTGGAGGAGATGACGATTTCCGTGTTGAAGAAGGTCCCCAGGGCATCCGAGAGGCGGGAGACCGTCGTGCGCTTCACATTGTAGAAATAGATTTCCTCCTTGTCGAGGAGGTCGCTCCGGTCAAGGGCCTTCACCCACTTGCCAACCTCGTCGACCACCTCGGGAAGCGCTGCGGAGACGACGATGCATCCCATGCGGGGGAGGGCGGCCACCTTGATGGCGCCTCCGGAGGAGCCCGTGCCCGTCGCGACGGGATAGCCGAGGACGGGGAGGAGGGAGTTGAGTTCCTCGCCGATGACGGCGGCGTCCACCTCCGTGCACTGGAATGTTCCGCAGGGCCACTCACGTTCGCCCTTGTTGTCAATCCGTGCTATCAGCTCGCGGAGCTTCTCGATGTTTGCGGGGGCTTCGACGATGACGAGGGTATTGGAGTCCGTCAGGTCGGTGGTGGATGCGCCTTCAGTCATGAAGGGCTTGATGAGAGTGGCGACATCGGCGCTCTTCTTGTATTTGATTGGGATGAAGTCGACGACGACATTCGGCTGTCCTTCGGTTGCGAAGAGCTTGCGTTCCCGCGCCATCTTGTCGAAGGGCAGGATGTGTATGAAGCCGTTGTTCATGGAGGCGTATGCACCCGAGAGCCAGAGGATGTGCTCGAATGTGGCCCATGCGTCTTCGGCGGTCATGGAAGTCTCCACGGAGAGTGTGACGGCGCCCTTTACGGCCGGGTCGATGAGATAGCTGAAATTGAGGAGCGACGGGCTGGCGAATGACGCGACCACCTCGGAGAGGTCCGCGGCATTGAATGCGAGGACGACCTCCACCTTGGTCTGGGGGTCGGGCAGGCTCTTGATGAGATTGTCGGGATATGGCGTGGTGGCGAGTTCGTTGTCATTCCTGCTGGAGATTCGCGTCGGCAGGTCTGCGGTGCGCCTGCTGAGCGCGTCGTCCTGTGGCTTTTCCTCCTCTTCGACCTGGATTGAGGTCGTGTCCAGTGTCTTTGCGACATGTGTGAGGGTGTTGTTTCCGAAAGGCAGGGGGCGTGGTTCGCCTGTTGCAAGCTCGGGGCCCTTTGCGCCGCCGGTGGCGCATGAGGTCATCAGGAGCATTGCGCCGGTCGCCAGAGTCTGCAGAATCTTGGAGATATGTCTAGGCATCTTCATGCTATGAGGTGTGGAGATGATATTCAGTGGAAATCCTTCGCGGTGGCCGTGGCGGCGTCGCTATCTTGTGGGTGCGTTTGGCGAGAGTCTAGGCGTTGTGTCCGCGCCAGGCCTTCTGCGCCTGGGCGCAGTATTGTTTTGCTGGCGGACATTCTGCTCGACCTGGTTTCTGATTTGTTCGCTTCGGTCCGTGGGCGCCCCGGCTGGAGCGTTAGTGGCGTTCGTGGCGTTTGCGGTGTTGGCCAGCGGCATCACGTCATCCATGCCCGGCGGCGGCGGCGGCATCCCCGGGTTGTTGGCGGCCCTCTCCTCCTCGCGGCGCTGCGCCTCCTGTTCCTGCTGGGCATTGCGCTGGCGGATGGAAGCCTGGCGCTGGTCCTCCTCGGCCTGGCGCTCCTTCTGCCTGGCGGCGGCGGCCTGGACTGCATCGTCACGCCGCTTCGTGGCATCTGCCCCGGCGTAGTTGATGTAGAGCTTGATTGTCTCGCTTCCACGGACGACCTCCACCATCTTCTGGGAAGGGTAGATCGCCTTGAGGATGTATCCTGTCTTGTTGATTGGGTCACCCTCCTTGAAAATCAGCTTTTCGGGCTGCGTGCCCTCCTCGGTTTTCTGGGCCTGCTGTGGCTGGTTTCCGCCCTGGGGGCGCCTGGCCTGGGCGGTATTCGTCCTGCGGCGTGCCGCCTGCTGCTTGCTTCGGAGGACTGCCACGGGCGTCGGGTAGCTTCCGACGGGGGAGATTTGCGCGATGCCCACGAGTTCGAACTCGAAGTTCTGTCCTGCCAGGGCTGCGGCCGCGGCGGCCGCCTCCGCCTCCGCGTCACCGGGTTCCGCTTCGGCTCGTGTCGGCATGAAGAGCGACTCCCTCCAGAGGTCTTCCAGGGATGCAGATGCCGGCAGCGCGTCCGGGTGGGCCGTCTTTTCGGTCTCCTGGGGCTTCTGCGCATTCTTTTCTGCGGCGGCGGCGGGGGTCTCCTTGGCCTCCAGGCGCGAGGCGGGCAGCGGGGCGGGGGGCTTTGCGGTGAAGACCTTGACCGTCCCGATGGCGGTCGCAAC
>OIZS01000650.1_pt1 | contig 13843 bp, 9 predicted proteins | sample 1588641 | NCBI WGS metagenome assembly OIZS01 (sample SAMN03283240) | human gut metagenome | biome: human-associated habitat; material: feces | host: Homo sapiens | place: Peru | collected 2012
TGAAGATTGTGGACAATGCGGCTGAGGCCCTTGCCAATCTAATAATGAATATGGTGCGTGTATCCGATCCTGATACCGTGGTGCTTGGTGGTGAGATGGTTGCCGATGGCTATCTGCTCGATTGTATCAAGGGCAAGCTCAATAAGGTCACTATGCGCTTTGTAACCAATGGGGTAGTGATGACGATGCTCAACCCTCAGTTTATCAACCTCCTTGGGGCCGGTGCTGTGGCAATAGATGGTATGTCTGAAAATATATAACAACTAAATACACTAAACTTATGAAACGATTTGTATTGTTCTTCCTCATGCTGTTCGTAGCCATTACGTCGGTAGACTCAAAGCCCACTGAAGGCCTGCGCCGTGTACTTGCCATATCTGAAGCTAACACTCCGCATCAAGGCTTTTGCGATGCGGCACACAGGTGGTTTGATGCCCATTCGGCTGAATTAGGCATAAAGGTAACTTATATAGCCGATCTTAGCAGAACAAAGAAAGGATATCTCGACCAGTTTGATGCCATTGTGCAACTTAACTATCCTCCCTATGCCGCACCTCATGCCTGGAGCAAGGCGGCAGCAGCCGACTTTGAGCGCTATATCGACGAGGGGCATGGTGGCTATGTAGGATTTCATCATGCCTCGTTGTTGGGCGACATCTTTGGAGCAGGCAATATGTGGCAGTGGTTCAGCGACTTTATGGGCGGCATACGCTGGAAGGGATATGTATCAACTCTTGCTGATGCTACCTGTTGTGTAGAAGACGCGCGCCATCCGGTTATGCTTGGTGTGCCCGACACATTCCGCATTACAAAGGACGAGTGGTATACTTACAACCATTCGCCGCGCCCTAATGTGCGTGTTCTTGCCCATGTAGACGAAGCAAGCTACACACCTGCTTCGGACGTGAAGATGGGCGACCACCCCGTAATATGGACCAACGAGCATAAGCTGGCACGCAATGTCTACTTCCAAATAGGCCATTCTGCCGAATTGTTTGACAATCCGTCGTTTGTTAAGATGTTCTCCAATGCCGTGCGTTGGAGTCTCGGCGACAATCTCAATGCGTCTTCCAATATATCTGCCCCAACCGGACATGCTGCCGACTATGCACCTGCTCCCAGATTTCGTGCCTTGCTGTTGTGGAACCCTACGGCAGAAGAGGCCCATGTGCAGTTTGCCAAGGATGCTCAGCGTTTCTTCCATAAGCTAACCTTCGGCGATGGATATCGACTTGACGTTACAACCGATTTTCATGCCTATGTGGACAGTCTGCAACTGTATAGTGTCATAATTATGGCAAATGCCCAGCCTAAGGGCGATGCCGATCGTGCTGCCTTTCAGCATTATATGGAGAATGGTGGAGGCTGGGTAGGTTTTCATGCCGCAGGCTACAACGACAAGCATACCAACTGCTGGCCTTGGCTTAACGAGTTTCTCGGATGTGGGGTGTTCTATTGCAATAATTGGCCACCACAGCCAGCACTTGTAGAGAACGATCGTCCCGACCATCAGGTAATGTCTACTTTGCCTGTTAGCTATGTTGCTCCGGCAAGCGAGTTCTACCAATGGAATCCTAGTCCGCGTCAAAACACCAACGTGGAGGTGCTGCAATCAATATCCCCAAAAATGTATCCCTTTGGTATAAAAGATGTGGTGAAGTGGGGCGACTTTCCCATTGTATGGACTAACACCAAGTATCGTATGATATATCTCAATATGGGGCATGGAGACGAGGGTTTTATAGATGCTACACAGAATCTGCTCTTCACCAATGCTTTTCGTTGGGTGGTAAGCCGTGACCCAAAGGGCAATCCTTTTGTCAACAAGTAATCCACACCACTTTAAACATTTGCTACTATCTGTTAATATCTGTTGTGTTCGCACACACAGCCTTGCTCTATATCAATAAAACGGCTAAAAGATGCTAAATAAATGGTGAAATGTTTGCGCACACAAGAAAAGTTAGTACCTTTGCATCGTCAAAAGGTTAATAGATTGTTTAGGTTAGTAGTAATAGATTTAGGTTTTTAGTTATTAGGTTTAAGGTAAATTGAACGATTGTTTAACAGGTAACGATGAGAGTCCGTGAGGATTTTCATTCCTACGAAAAGATTTTTAGTTAAACATACGCATGACGGCGCAGCTCGATGAGAGTTGCGCCGTTTTGTTTTAAGCCTCGTTTCAACATCGTATCACGCTCATTTTGGCACAGGAACGAGCCCATTTAGATACATTATCACGTTATTTGGGGCATAATACCACACATGTGGTATACCAAATAACCATATTATGCTATTGTGTGACAGGTAGGTTTGTCGTAACTTTGCAATCGTGAAAACAAGATAATTGAATCACGATAAATAATAACAATTAAATAAAGAAAGGGCAAAAACATGAGCAACAAGAAACTACACTTTGAGACACTCCAACTCCACGTAGGTCAGGAACAGCCAGATCCGGCAACCGACGCACGCGCCGTGCCTATCTACCAGACCACAAGTTACGTGTTCCGCAACTCGCAGCACGCTGCCGACCGCTTCGGTCTGCGCGACGCAGGCAACATCTACGGACGTCTTACCAACTCTACACAGGGTGTCTTCGAAGACCGTGTGGCTGCCCTTGAGGGTGGTGTGGCTGGTCTTGCCGTAGCTTCGGGAGCTGCCGCCGTGACCTATGCCTTGCAGAACATCTTGCAGAATGGCGACCACATCGTAGCCGCCGACAACCTTTATGGAGGCTCGTTCAACCTCATAACCCACACCCTCACCACACAGGGTATAACCAATACCATCGTCAATGTAAATGACCTTGAGGCTCTGGAGGCTGCCATACAGCCCAACACCAAGGTGGTGTATGCAGAGACATTCGGCAATCCTAACTCGGACGTAACCAATCTTGAGGCTGTGGCTGAGGTGGCACATCGCCACAACATACCATTCATTGTAGACAACACCTTCGGCACACCTTATATTATACGTCCTATCGAGCACGGAGCCGACATTGTGGTACACTCTGCCACCAAGTTCATCGGCGGACACGGTTCGAGCCTCGGCGGTGTGATTGTAGACGGTGGAACATTCGACTGGAAAGCCAATGCCGACAAGTATCCAACGCTTGCCAAGCCCGACCCCAGCTATCATGGAGCCGTATTTGCCGACGTTGCTGGCAAGGCTGCCTTCGTTACACGTATACGTGCCGTCATCCTTCGCGATACTGGTGCAACCATCTCACCGTTCAACGCATGGATTCTGCTTCAGGGACTTGAGACCCTCTCGCTCCGTGTGGAGCGCCATGTAGCCAATGCGCTCAAGGTTGTGCAGTATCTTGCCAACAACCCCAAGGTAGAGAAGGTCAACCATCCGTCGCTGCCCACACATCCCGACCACGAGCTGTACCAGAAGTACTTCCCCAACGGCGGTGGCTCTATCTTCACTTTCGAGATTAAGGGCGGACAGGAAGCAGCGTGGAAGTTTATCGACCACTTGAAGATATTCTCGCTCCTTGCCAATGTTGCCGACGTCAAGAGTCTGGTGATACACCCAGCCACAACCACCCACTCGCAGATGTCGCCGGAGGAACTTAAGCAGCAGCACATTACCCCGTCTACCGTACGTCTAAGTGTAGGTGTGGAGCATATCGACGACATTATCGACGATTTGCAGCAGGCGTTCGACGCCATTTAAGGAGCCATTCGATGCCGATTAAGCCGACATTCGATGCCGTTCGATATGTATAACAATTAAAAAAGATATATTATGACCAAGATAGCAAAGAAACTAACCGAGCTAATCGGCAATACACCGCTGCTCGAACTTGACGCCTTTTCGCAGAAGCGCAATTTGGAAACGCCTATCATCGTAAAGGTTGAGTTCTTCAACCCGGGCGGCAGCGTTAAAGACCGCGTGGCACTTGCCATGATTGAGGATGCCGAGCGCAGCGGCAAGCTGCGTCCCGGCGCAACCATCATCGAGCCTACAAGTGGCAACACGGGTGTGGGTCTGGCGCTTGTGTCGGCCGTCAAAGGATATAAGCTCATTTTGACAATGCCCGAAACAATGAGTGTCGAGCGCCGTAATCTTGTGAAAGCTTACGGCGCCACTGTAAAGCTTACGCCGGGCAAGGACGGTATGGCAGGGGCGATACGTGCTGCCGAGGAGCTGCGCGACGCTACACCAGGCGCCGTCATACTGCAGCAGTTTGAGAATCCAGCCAATCCGCAGCGCCACTACGAAACCACCGGTGTGGAGATTTGGAATCAGACCGATGGCAAGGTTGACATCTTTGTGGCTGGTGGGCACCGGCGGAACGGTGTCGGGCATCGGCAAGCGCCTTAAGGAGAACAACCCAGCCGTGCAGATTGTGGCTGTAGAGCCAGCCTCGTCGCCAGTGTTGAGTGGTGGCAAGAGCGGTCCGCACAAGATTCAGGGCATTGGTGCCGGCTTTGTGCCAAAGACCTACAACCCTGATGTTATCGACGAGGTGCTGCAGGTGGAGAACGACGACGCCATTCGCACGGGTCGCGAGCTTGCTGCCGAGGAAGGTCTGCTTGTGGGCATAAGCTCGGGTGCTGCGGTATACGCTGCCACACAGCTTGCCAAGCGTCCTGAGAACAAGGGCAAGCGCATCGTGGCATTACTGCCTGATACGGGCGAGCGTTATCTGTCTACTGTGCTGTATGCCTTCGACGAATATCCGCTGTAAAAGCAAGGAAGCCTTAGTGACGATGTTACAAAGCCTTGGTAACATCGTTACTAAGGCTTTGTTGGCTGGTCAGTAAGGCTTAGTTAGAACGGCGGTAAGAAATTATCTGCCACTCTGCAACCATCTGCAACCATCTGCCACCCTATCTGCCACCGCACAACTATAAGAGTATCAATGTGTTATAAGGATATTTTGCCAAAGGTTGCAGATGGCAGATAAAAACAAAAACTGTTTTCGCTAATTGTTTTTAGGTATTGCTTTATTGTATGTTTTTGCTTAATTTTGCAAACTCAAATCAATGACATATATATCCTAACAAATATATGAAAACTAAAACATATCCAGGCAAGACCATTGGAACATTGCTTATCGTCTTGCTTCTTATGCCCCTTGGGCATGCGCTTATGATTATTATGGAGCACTACCTTGCTCCAACTGTACTTCACTATTCGGCTTTTGCCATGGGCTTCCTCGGTCTTGTCATCACCATTTGGGGTGTCTTTGTCAAGGGCGACACACGCCAGACGTGCTTCGGCTTGGCTGGTTCGGTGCTCTTCTGGACCGGTTGGGTAGAGTTTCTGCTTGCCTATTATGCCCAACGCTACGGCGTACACTGCGACCTCGTGGGCAACGGCATCGTCGAGACCGTTAGCCATTATGTCAACGGAGTGGCTGTAGACCATAGCTTTACCATCAACGGCGAGCCGCTTGAAAGCTTCTCCCGTGCCGAGCTTAAGGAACTGCGAGGCTCGCGTCCCGAGTATCTCATAATGCCGGCAACCTTCGGTATGTGGATGATGTTTGTGGTGCTCTACTTGTTCTGCACCCGCAACGGCTGCCTCTTCCTGCACTGGATACAGAAGCGTTGCGGCATTAATAATAATGTGGAGCTGCGTCCGATGGCTTATCATCCCAGCATCGTTATGTTTATGGAGTGGAACATTATGATGTGGGGCTTGTACCTCTTGCTTATGTTCTGCTACGACCCCGTGTTCCTTGGCGACCACCATCCCGTAACCTACATCGTTGCGGCGGTATGCCTTATTGGTTCGGTGCTGATGTTCAAGAAGCATCTGCGCATAGCCAACTGGGGCAGAAGCATCCGCATGGCTTATGCCACGGTCATTGTGTTCTGGACCTTTGTGGAGGTGGCAGCGCGCAACGGCATGTTCAAGGAGATTTGGGTGGACCCTATGCACCACATCGTGGAAATGGTGGGTGTGCTCGTGCTGTTCGTGGGGCTTGTTGTGGGCTATTGGCTGTATAATGCCAAGGATAGTCAGGAGGTCAAGGAGCAGTAGTGCGTTGGCTCATCCACTATAGTGCTGAAATCATCATTTATTAGTATTGTGGGTTTGGTTAAATGTTGCGACCTTTGCACCCGCAAAACAGTAAACAATAATTATTCAACAGAAAAGAAATGAAGAAAATCTTTACTCTCCTTGTTGCCATACTGTCGGCAACAACCATGATGGCACAGATGCATGGTGCTTTGAAGTTTGTTGGTGCCTCTACAATGCAGGTATCTACCCAGAACCTCTCAAGTCCAAGCGACACCATATCATTCGTTATGAACGATATGACATCAGGCGATATAACGCTGCCCGAGATGAAGGGTATGGCTACAATACCGTCGTTCACCATCAAGGGAGCCACCTTCTCTATGGGAACCAACCACGTTGTTGAGTTTGCCGACCAGCAGTTTGCGTCTACCGTAACAGTTAATGGTGCCGAGAAGAAGATAACAGGCACATCGCTCAGCGGAACCTATAATATGGCAGACAACTCGTTCTCGCTTACAGCCGTGTTCACTTATGGCTCAATGCCTATGCCTATAACATACAGTGTCAAGGGCTACTACGTAAAGGCAGTGTCTGGCGCCATAAGCGTGACGGTAGGCGGTGCTTACACATACGACAACTCTAACGTTACGTACAACCTGCGCAAGTATAAGGATGGCGACGTGGAGAAGCTCGATGTAGAGGTGCCTTACTATACCCTCGACAACACCGTTATGGGCAACCTCAGCCTGGGCAAGTATGTTGTAAAGGGCCTTCTATACGACGAGGCAAAGGGTGGTTTCTACCGCGACTATGCCAACGACGGACTCTCCTTCCACTTTACAGCCGTTAAGGGCGACAAGAAGACAATGGATGGCGACTATACTTTCAACACCGAAAAGCCCAACAACATCCTCGTTAAGTACAACGGCACATCGGTAGAGCAGATAGTCAATACATTCCAGATAGGTACCATGCCTATGGGCGTTGTCTCTACCTTCAGCACCAGTACCACCGGCATCAACGGTGTACACGTAGCTAATAAGCCTAACGACGGCAAGATGTACAACCTTGCAGGACAGCGTGTGGGCGACGACTATAAGGGTATTGTGATTGTAAACGGAAAGAAATATCTTAAGAAGTAAATGAACATTCGTACATTCTGCCATGCAGTGTGGGTGTCTTTGGTTGGCATTTGCGCCATTGGGCTTACATCATGCACCGGCATCTTTGACGACATATACGATCAACCACAAAATGAGCTGGCCCCTGCAAAGGGTCAGCTTATTGTTGATGCTACAAGCTGGACCAACTGGTACTACATCGACCTCAAGCACTTGCAGCAGCTAACAGAGGCTGGCGACGACAAAGCCTTGCTCAAGGCGCAAACCGAGCACGAGGCTTGGCCAATACCGATGACGCTTACCGGCGAGAGCGACGGCCACTCGGGACAATACCTCTACTGGTTTGACGTGCTTGGAGAGGGTATCGACCACAACGAGTTTCGCTCGTACACGCCGTGCGACGCCCAGCCCGAACCTGCCGAATGGACCTTTGCAATACACCGCAACAACGTGCGCACCAACGGCGGAGCCGTATTGAAGACTCAGTATACGTCGATGGACCAGTTGCCCCAATCGAGCGAAGCCTTCAAGAACGAGACGTTTGTGGAGGACGAGTGGAGCGAGAAGGAGGTGTGGGACAATCAGGACCAGATGCTCTTGGGGCTTGTACCCTCGCAAGGCATAAACATCAACACCGTGCTGTCGTCGTGGTTAGAGTTCAAGTTTAATATTCCGCCCGATTATATTCCCGACAGCCATGTCTTTATTTTGCGTCTTAAGGACGGCACCTATGCCGCATTGCAGCTTGCCAACTATCTGTCGCCGGCAGGCAAGAAGTGCTGGCTCACAATCAATTACAAATATCCGTATTAATAGACATATATGGTCAAGAGATACTCTTTGCTCTTTATATCTGGTTGCCTGCCACTGCTCGCTGCGGCTCAGGTGCAGCACGGCTCGGTTGTTGCAGAAACCCAACTCGACTCCATCTTCCGTCAGTACGACCTCGACGAGGTAGTAGTTACAGGCACGCGCACCCCGAAGTTTCTTAAGGACACCCCCATACAGACACGCGTCATCACCTCTGCCGACATTGCCAAGCTCGACGCCACCAACGTGCAGGACCTCCTTCAGCAGGAGTTGCCAGGTGTAGAGTTTTCGTACTCAATGAACCAGCGTACCCACCTCAACTTCTCTGGATTTGGCGGACAGAGCATACTCTTCCTCGTGGACGGCGAGCGTCTTGCCGGTGAGACAATGGACGATGTAGACTTTACGCGCCTTACGATGGACAACGTGGAGCGCATAGAGATTGTAAAGGGTGCGGCATCGGCACTTTACGGCAGCAGCGCGTCGGGCGGCGTGATAAACATCATCACCAAACCTCAACGGACGTCTTGGCAAGCACGGCGAGCAGCGCTACGGCGCAACGCTCGGACTGAGCGGCAAGCATTGGAGCAACCTGCTATCAGCCAACTATAATGCCAAGGACAACTACTCGGTAGAGAGCGCAGCCAATCCTGTAACACGTGTAATATCAACCATATATGGCGACAAGACCGTCAACACACGCGAGCAACTGACGTGGACCCCGTCGTCGGCGCTTAGCTTTACGGGTAGGGCAGGCTACTTCTTCCGCGAGACAACCCGCACCATAGGGCAGCCCGAACGCTACCGCGACTTCAGCGGCGGATTGCGTATGAACTGGACTATGTCGGCTTTCGACCAGTTGCGCCTTAACTATTTGTTCGACCAGTACGACAAGTCGAACTATCAAACTGTGCGCCGCCTTGACATACGCTCGTACAGCAACGTGCAGAACACGGTGCGTGCATTGTATAGCCACGAGTTTGAGGGAGGCGACGTGCTTACCGTCGGTTCCGACTATATGCACGACTATCTCTTTAACCCCTATCTTGAGGGGTCATCGTGCGAGCAAGATTGCTTCGACGTGTTTGCCCAATACGACTGGATGGTAAGTAACAAGGTGGAGATAGTGGGAGCCTTGCGGTACGACTACTTCTCGGATGGAAGCCAGTCGAACGTAACGCCAAAGCTCAATCTGTGCTATCGTCCCACACGCCGTCTGACGTTGCGTGCCGGATATGGCATGGGCTTCCGCGCCCCGACGCTTAAGGAGAAATACTACAACTTCGATATGGTAGGCATCTGGATTGTGGAGGGCAACAAGGACCTTAAGGCAGAGAAGAGCCACAACTTCAACCTCTCTGCCGAATACGTCCGCGGCCATTACGACTTTACGGCATCCGTATACTATAACCTTGTGCATAACAAGCTTTCCACGGCGGCGCCCTACTTCAAGTCGGCCACCGACAAGTTGCCGTATCTTCCCTATGCCAACCTCGACAACTACAGCGTGTGCGGAGGCGAGGTAGGGGTGCAAGCCCGTTGGGACAATGGCTTGTCGGCACGCTTGACATACGCCTACACCAAGGAGCACCTGCCCAAGGACAAGGAGGGCAACACCATAAACAACCAGTACATCCCGGCGCGCGAGCATGCGCTCAATGTGCGTGCCGACTACGACCACCGTTTCTCCAAGCATTATGCCTTGAGCCTCGGCATCAACGGCCGTGCTATGTCGGGCACAAGCAACGTGGAGTATAAGAACTACTACGATGTGGCTGAGGGTACGATAAGGGTAGATTATCCGGCGTATACCATGTGGAAGCTGTCTGCCACACACACAATAGGCAAAGCGATAAAGCTGACAACAGCCTTGGACAATCTCTTCAACTACCGTCCAAAGTACTATTATCTCAACTGTCCGCTTACTGATGGCATAAACTTCCAGGTTGGAGTGTCGATAGACATAGACAAGTTCTAATTTTTCTTTTCTTTCTACAATAATTGCAGCATTGGTACGTTATAAATAATGTAATATTACACAATACATTATTAAGATAACGTACCAATGATTGATTATATTAAAGGCGAACTGGCAGAGCTTACTCCGGTTCAGGCTGTTGTGGAGGCATACGGTGTAGGTTATGCCATGAATATATCCCTTAACACATACGAGGCAATACAGGGCAAGAAGGACGTAAAGCTGTATGTACACGAGAGTCTTGTCACTGGCGGCCGCGACGACAGCTACACCTTTTTTGGCTTCGCCTCCAAGCAGGAGCGCGACCTTTACCGTTTGCTTATAACCGTGTCGGGTGTAGGTGCCAACACAGCACGTATGATTCTTTCGTCGGCGTCTCCAGCCGAACTTGCCAATGCCATATCCACCGGCAACGAGCGTCTGCTTAAGGGTGTAAAGGGCATCGGACTTAAGACGGCGCAGCGCATCATCGTCGACCTTAAGGACAAGATACTGTCGCTTGGCATTGCCCAGGAGGTATCGGCAGGCACCGTGGCAGGCTCTACCATCCCCGTCGACGTGCGCGACGAGGCTGTTGCAGCCCTCACCATGCTTGGCTTCTCGCCGGCTCCTACCGCCAAGGTTGTCACCGCCATACTTACCGACGACGCTTCGCTTACGGTAGAGCAAGTGGTGAAGCTGGCGCTCAAGCAGATAAAGTAATCTTGCTTGCACACAATAATATATATACAAATACGTTATTATATAATTAATTGTATACCAACAATAGCGTCAGTAAAAAGGATTAATGAATTTGCTCAACAATATAATAAAGCCATTACTTAACTTACATATCCGTGTCTTTTCGGTTCGAACGTTAGTCGTCGTCCTTGTGATGTCGACCATAGCTGCGTATGCCATGACGCAGACACCTCTGCGCTTGTCGCAGCAACGCAGGCGCGCGGCGGCAGAGCAGCGTAGGGCTGCCGATGCCACCCAGAAGCAAGCCGATGCCAAGAACCATAAGGACACGCTTGCCGTAACGGCGCAACCGTTGCTTGCCGACGACGACTCCATACCCGACTCGCTATTGCATCCGCGCTGGCAGATACAGCGCACGCTGCCTATAACTCTCGACGACCTATCGCAGGGCGCCGCCGACCTCAAACGCCCCGACAACCTTAAGCAGCAGGTAGAGTATAACGACTCTATCGACCGATACGTCATTGGCTCCAAGATATCCGATACGTACATCAATGCCCCGGTGATGATGACGGCACAGGAGTATATGAAGTGGAGCGAGCGCAAGCTGATGCAAGACTTCTTCCGCAAGAAGAACGACGAGATATACCAAGCCAAGGGCAAGGAGAAGTTCGACTTTACCGATATGCACTTCGACCTCGGTCCGGCAGAGAAGATCTTTGGTCCGGGTGGTGTGCGCATCAAGACTCAGGGTACAGCCGAGCTTAAGTTTGGCGCAACGATGAAGAACATCGACAACCCGTCGCTGCCGGTGCGCAACCGCAAGACCACCACTATGGACTTTGACGAGAAGGTGAACCTTAACCTCAACGGACGTGTTGGCGATAAGGTAAACCTCAACCTCAACTATAACACCGACGCAACCTTCGACTTTGACGCCCAGAGCCTTAAGCTTAAGTACGACGGCAAGGAAGACGAGATAGTGAAGCTGGTTGAGGCTGGCAACGTGTCGTTTCCCTCCAACTCGTCGTTGATAAAGGGAGCCTCGTCGCTCTTCGGTCTGCGTACCGACTTGCAGTTTGGCAAGTTGAAGCTACAACTCGTGGCTTCGCAGAAGAAGTCGTCTACCAAGAGCGTGTCGTCAAAGGGTGGCAAGCAGTTTACCCCGTTCGAGATAGCTGCCGCCAACTACGAGGACAACCGCCACTTCTTCTTGGCGCAGTACTTCCACGACCGCTACGACGAGTCGATGCGAAGTCTGCCCAACCTTACATCCGGAGTGAAGATAAACCGTGTAGAGATATGGGTGACCAACAAGACAGGAACCACCGCCAACACCCGTAACATCATCGCCCTTACCGACTTGGGCGAAAACCGCACTGTGTCTAATCAGCAGTGGGGTGTGACGGGGCAGCCCGTACCGTCAAACGCCGCCAACTCGGAGTACTCGTCGATGACGTCGCAGTATGTTGCCGCACGTAATATTGACGAGACATCAACCGTGCTCGACGGTATACCGGGATTTCATGGAGGCAGCGACTACGAGAAGCTTGAGAAGGCCCGACTGCTCAATTCGTCCGAGTATACGGTCAACACGTCGCTTGGATATGTATCGCTTAAGACACAGCTGCAAACCGACCAGGTGCTTGCCGTGGCATACGAGTATACCTACGGCGGACAGACCTATCAGGTGGGCGAGTTTGCGAGCGACATCACCGACGCCTCGCAAGCACTCTTCGTAAAGTCGCTTAAGAACACCTCCAACAATCCGCAGCAAGGCAACTGGGGCTTGATGATGAAGAACGTGTACTATCTTGCTTCATCGGTAGAGAAGGAGAAGTTTCGTCTCGACGTCAAGTTCCAGAGCGATACGGCAGGTGTATACCTTACCTATATTCCCGAGCCACAGGTTAAGGACCAGACTATCATAAAGCTCCTTGGTGCCGACCGACTGGACAACAACAATAAGGCACACCCCAATGGCTACTTCGACTATGTTGAAGGCTACACCGTCTCTAACGGTCGTGTGTTCTTCCCCGTAGCCGAGCCTTTCGGCAAGTATATGTACAACTACCTCGTCAGTAGGGGAGTGGCAGCCGACCAGGCGTCCAAGTATGCCTTTACCGAACTGTACGACTCTACCAAGACTGTGGCAAAACAGATAGCCGAGAAGGACAAGTATGTGCTTATGGGCCAGTTCCGTGGCACATCCGCCAACGTCATATCTACCGGAGCCTACAACATTCCGCAAGGTTCGGTGGTGGTAACGGCAGGCGGTATAACCCTTGCCGAGGGTACCGACTACTCGGTAGACTACTCGGGCGGCGAGGTGACAATACTCAACCAGAGCATCATCGACGCCGGAACACAGGTGAACGTGTCGCTTGAGAGCAACACCGACTATGCCCAGCAGCGCAAGACGATGTTCGGTATGAACTGGGAGTACGACTTCTCGAAGAACTTCCAGCTGTCGGGTACCATACAGCATCTGTCCGAACAGGCGCTTACCAACAAGGTGAATATGGGCAGCGAACCGCTAAACAACACCCTGTGGGGTCTTAACATCAACTGGAAGAAGGAGAGCCAGTGGCTCACCAACATGCTCGACAAGTTGCCCTTCCTGCACCTTACGCAGCCCTCGCAGATATCGTTTACGGGCGAGTTTGCCCAGCTTATAGCCGGACAGAGCAGCGGAACGCAGGACAACGCATCGTATATAGACGACTTTGAGGAAGCCAAGAACACTATAGACGTAAGCACACCGACGTCGTGGATATTGTCGTCGGTGCCGTCGATGTTCCCCGAGTCGTCCGACAAGAGCACGTTGCGCTCTGGCTTCAACCGCTCGCTAATGGCGTGGTACTACATCGACCCACTATTTACACGCCGCTCGTCGTCGCTCACACCAGGGCATATCAAGAGCGACCTCGACCAGCTTAGCAACCATTATGTGCGCGAGATATACGTAAGCGAGCTGTTCCCTAACCGCGACCAGAGCGCTTACAACGGCTCAACATCAACCATCAATGTGCTAAACCTTGCTTATTATCCCAACGAGCGAGGCCCGTACAACTTCAACCCCGACCTCAATGCCGACGGAACGCTCAATAATCCGCAGCAGCACTGGGGCGGCATGATGCGCAAACTCGACACCAACGACTTTGAGGCAGCCAACATCGAGTATGTCGAGTTTTGGATGCTCGACCCCTTTATCTATACCCGTCAGCAAGGACAGGCATCCGATTATGGCGGCGACTTCTACATCAAT
>OIZS01000652.1_pt1 | contig 13824 bp, 11 predicted proteins | sample 1588641 | NCBI WGS metagenome assembly OIZS01 (sample SAMN03283240) | human gut metagenome | biome: human-associated habitat; material: feces | host: Homo sapiens | place: Peru | collected 2012
CATGCTGCGAATGACACGTGCCAGCAGGTACATAGGGGTGGAGGCTCTTACGGTGGTGACGTCGTAAGTCTCTATAAAGTAGATGACATCGCGGATGGCGTCCAATCCTTCTTGGATGGTGTAGTTGATTTCATGATGAACGGTTCCGATGTGTTCTGCCACCAGTCTGGCTTTAGCCAAGTCGGGAGCTCCCTTTAGTCCTACGGCGAAGGAGTGAAGTCGTGGCCAATAGGCTTGGGTCTCGCCACCATTCTCTACACGTGTGGCAGAGTATTTTTCGGCTATGGCAGAGATGACCGATGAGTCGAGACCACCGCTGAGCAGCACTCCGTAGGGCACATCGCTCATCAACTGGCGTTTTACCGAAGCCTCCAAAGCATCATGTATCTGGTCGACTGCCGTCTGCTCCTGTGGTGTAGCCTCTGCCAATTGTTCGGAAGCCTTCTTGTTGTCGTCGATATGGTATTTCTTCTGCATGGCGGCATATTCAAACCAGTCGCGTTTGTAGTAGCGCTTCATGCCTGGAGTCTTGCTGTAGTAGTAATGTCCAGGCAGGAAAGGTTCGTAATGGTCGCATTGTCCTTCGAGGGCCTTGAGTTCGGAAGCCACCATCACCTTGCCGTCGTTGTCGTAGCCTATATAGAGTGGTATTACGCCAATGGGGTCGCGTGCTATCAAAAACTCATCGTGCTCTGCATCGTAGAGAGCGAAAGCAAAAATACCGTTCAATTCTTCAAGCATTTGGCAGATGCGGGCATGTACAGCATCCTCGCCTTGATAGATCAGTGTGGCGAAGTCGGTGTCGGCGCGCATTTCGCGATAGAGCGATAGAATAACCTCGCAGTCGCTGCCTGTCTGGTACTGGTAATGACCAGCAAAACGTGAGCGGATGTTCTGGTGATTGTATATTTCACCATTGACAGCGAGTACTTGCTTCTTGTCGGGAGAGAAGAGTGGCTGGCGACCACTCTCTGGATCTACGATGCTTAGACGCTCATGTGCCAAGATGGCGGAACCACCACAGTAGATGCCGCTCCAGTCTGGTCCGCGATGGCGGATTTTCTGACTCATACGTAGTGCTTGCTGTCGCTGTTCGGGAGTTTGCTCCTGAATGTTGAAGATAGATACGATACCACACATAATATCTTTTCCTTTCTTTTACGGTTGTTTGTAACACTTTGCTAAGTATTTGGTGCAAAATTACTACAATTTGACATAATTAAGAAAGGAATACTTACTATTTGTGCTTGTATTGTGCGTTAAGTATTAGTCTTGAAGCTATTGTTGCTGTATTGCTTTCATTTTGTAACTAAATTACTGCTTTTGTATTACATATTGAAAGTTTACTTGAAAAATAAGAGAAAAATCAAAGAGTCTTAAAAAACAGATGCCGACAGTTCGGGGGAACTATCGGCATCTTTGCCATTGCCTTCAAAGGTGTGAAGGCTTTGTGATTTAATCAAGAAATAACTTAAAAACCCAATATGCGTTTTTCATTATGGCTGTAGGGTGAAACCTACAACAAAGTATGCCTTCTGTGTGCTTGGGTTGGCTGCTACCTGGGCAAAGACAGGGACCGAGAAGCTGTCGGTAATCTTCAGATCCTTGGTGGCCTTTACCGCCACGTTGGTAACGGCAAATCCTGATGCGTCGGCATAGATGGATGTTGCGTAAGGCACAGCGCCTACTGTACCCTGCCAGTCAAGACCGCCAAGGCGGAATGGCACTGTGGCTTCTACATAGGAAGAATAAGCACGGTCACCACTGTTGTTTTCTCCATCTGCACCGGCAAAGTTGGTGAACCAGTTGAGTGCCACAGGGCCGAAGTCGTAACCTACGTTAGCCTCAAACACATGAGCTGTCTTGTGGGCATCGTAGAGGAAGTAACGGCCGTCGCCAGTATTAAACCAATAGTCTGTTACACCAGCGTGGAATCCACCAGTCTGGTAAGCCAAGGTAAGGTCGAACTCCTTGGTGTCGTCCCATTTGGAGAGACCTACGCTTCCCCATGCAGAGAGTGACAAACCTTTCCAACTCAGACCGAGTGTAGGCTGCAATGACACGTTGCCTAAGTCCTGACCACGCCAGATGTACTGACTTACTATATCGGCCGAAACATTGGCCTCAATCTTATCCTGTGCCTGTGCACCCGTGGCGCATACCGTCAATGCGAGTGCCAACAATCCAATCTTCTTCAAACTTTTCATACTCATTTACTTTAATGTGTTAATACTCGGTTTACTTTAGATTGTAGCAGCTGCCCATCTTTTCAGAATCGCAGCAGCTGCCCAATCTTTATTTTTTCTCGTTTACGCCAGTTGCCACAGATTAGTTGTAGCAGCTCTCGCCGTGCTCGTAGATGTCGAGACCTTCTTCCTCGATTCGCTTGTCTACACGCAGACCAGCAATCTTCTTGATGCTCCAGAAGAGGATGATACCTGCAACAGCAGCCCAAAGGTCGATACAAATGATGCCGAAGCACTGTGCGCCGAAGAATCCAAAACCGTCACCATAGAAGGCACCACCGTCGATGGCGAAGAGACCTGTCATCAAGGTACCAAAGATACCGCATACGCCATGTACAGAGCTTGCACCTACAGGGTCGTCAATATGGAGCTTAGTATCGATAAACTCGATAGAGAATACCAAGATGATACCTGCCAAGAGACCGATGATGGCAGCACCCAATGGACTAACCAAGTCGCAACCTGCTGTGATGGCTACCAAACCAGCCAAGATACCGTTTAGAGTCAATGAGAAAGAAGGCTTGCCATACTTGATCCAAGAGGTGAACATGGTTCCAAGACCACCACAAACGGCTGCTAAGTTGGTTGTCAGGAATACGTGGCTGATAGCTACACGGTTTACTTCGCCAGAAGCGGCAAGCTGAGAACCAGGGTTGAAGCCGAACCATCCGAACCAGAGGATAAATACACCGAGAGCTGCTGCCATGAGGTTGTGACCAGGGATAGCTGTGCTCTTGCCGTTGCGATACTTGCCAAGACGAGGACCAAGGCAGATAGCACCCACAAATGCCAATACGCCACCTACGCTGTGAACAATGGCAGAACCTGCGAAGTCGTGGAAAGCAGCACCAAAGGTGTTCATCATGAATGAGCCTGCGTCTGCGTTGCAAAGCCAGCCGCCACCCCATGTCCAGTGACCCTCTACAGGGTAGATAATCAATGAGATGAAGAATGAATAAATGCAGTACATGGAGAACTTGGTACGTTCTGCCATAGCTCCTGACACGATGGTGGCGCTGGTGGCGCAGAATACGGTCTCGAACATCAGGAAGCCCTCTACTGGTAAGTCGCCTTTATAGAAGGTGAGGTCGCCAAAGTTAGGCATTCCGATAAAGCCAGCTCCGTCGCTGCCAAACATAAATCCGAAACCTACGAACCAGAAGAGCACCGAACCGACCATGAAGTCGACGAAGTTCTTGAACAAGATGTTTGCGGTGTTTTTACTACGGGTAAAGCCCGCCTCGCAGAGGGCAAAGCCCGGCTGCATGAAAAAGACCAACATGGCTGCCAACAGCATCCACACGGTATCTAATGAAATTCCTAAATCCTGTACACTCATATCTTTTTACTATTTAGCGTGTAGTGTTTTAATATTTAATTTGGTATGTGCCCACACTACACAAGATTCATAAAATTTTAAGAAAACATTCAATGTTAGTCATAACTGTGATGAGGTAACTCTTCCCAATAATCACTAACAAGTCACTAACAACTATTTCTCCTGTTCGGCATTATAGAGGGCGATGTCGCCTCGCTCGCCTGTACGAATACGGATGGTATCCTCTACAGGGATAACAAAGATGCGACCATCACCAATCTCGCCTGTGCGGGCAGCCTCTTGGATGGCATTGATAGTTTTCTCTACGTTCTTGTCGCGTACAACTACATTCAGCAGTACGCGCTCGATACTGCTTGTGTCGTACATCACGCCACGATAGATGCGGGCCTGTCGCATCTTGCCTTCGCCACGCACATCGTAGTAAGAGAACCACTCGATGTCGGCTGCAAGTAATGCTTCCTTCACATCCTCGAACTTGGTCTTACGGATGATTGCTTCAATCTTTTTCATAACTAATCTCTCCTATTATTATAGATTTATAACTAATTGTTTTGTTTATTTTATGTAAATGTAGCATTGTGTACGTTTACGATTGCAAAATTACGACATTTTGATAGTTATTTAATGTTGTTTGCTTACTTTTTGATGTAAAAATGTTAATCTTCTTTCAATAGGAAACTATTTTAGTGTATTTAGTATGCAAAGTGAAAGTAAATAGGTGTATTAATGTTTCATATTGATATTTTTCGTCGTTCTCTCGTTAGTAGTTTCCTTTTGGGTGGAATAGTTGTGCATAAGTTTCCGTTTTCGATAGGTTAAATGATTACTGGAATAGACTTGGCATCAGTTTCGGAAAAACATCATGACCGAGATGTAACGATTCTGGCTGTGCAATAAGATATGTAAACTCTTAGCAGAAAGATTCTTGAAACAAGGTACAAGGGAGAACGTGGAAAGCGTGCATGGTTAGCGAAGGCTTGATGGTTTTGAGGTCGAAAATTTGGAGTGCAACTGAAAAAGTTGTATCTTTGCAACCTAAAAAATAAAAACATGGGAAGAAATAAATACTCTCAGGCAGAAATCACCCAGATAGGCAAACTGCTGCGACTCAAGAATGCGGGCAATCGTCTGCAACAGAAACAGATACGTCACGACTTACGTGTAGACTATGAATTTAATATCTCTGACTTTAATGAGCCAGGCAAGGCCTTTGGCGAACAAGAATTGCAAGATGCCATCAGTCGTGGAGCCATTCAGATACTCGATGATGCCACGATAGAGGCGATGAAGGCCAAGCGTGCTCGTGATAAAGCACGTGATGAGGCTGAGCGCCAGCAGCAGGCCATTGCCGATGGTGAGCAGACCGATTGGAAAGAGGCGATGAAGCAGTGGGAGGAATATTATAAATAAATCAAGATATGGCAAAAGTATTGATTAAGACAACAGAAGGCGACATCAAGGTGCGTCTTTACGATGAAACACCACTTCATCGTGACAACTTTTTGAAATTGGCTAAGGAAGGATACTTTGATGGTACGCTCTTCCATCGTGTCATCAAAGACTTTATGATACAAGGTGGTGACCCAGAAAGCAAAAATGCACCTAAAGGTAAGATGTTAGGAACGGGTGGACCAGATTATACGATTCCTGCCGAGATAGACTGTCCTCGCTTCTTCCATAAGCGTGGTGCTCTGAGTGCGGCTCGTTTGGGTGATGAAGCGAATCCTCAGCGCGAGAGTAGTGGAAGCCAGTTCTATATAGTATGGGGGAAAGCTTATAAGCAGAATGAACTCCGACAGATGGAGAAACAAATGGCGATGCAGGCAGAACAGGAAATCTTCAATCAGCTGGCACGCGACCATCATGAGGAAATCATGAATTTCAGACGTAGCCGTGATCGTGAAGGACTTATGAAACTGCAAGACCAGTTGGCCGACGAGGCTCGTAGCCGCTGCAAAGAGCAAGGATATCCTAAGTTTACCGATGAGCAGGTAAAGGCTTATACCGAACAAGGCGGAACTCCATTCCTCGACGGACAATATACGGTGTTTGGTGAGGTAGAAGAAGGTCTTGACGTAGTGGAAAAGATACAGAATTGTGAAACCCTTCGAGGGGATCGTCCCAAAAAGGACGTCGTGATGCAAGTCGCAGCGGTCAATGATTAAAGGATTATTTTTTTCAAGAATTAGAGAATTTTGGAATGTATTCTTAGTTCTTGATTAAGGGGATTATTTCTTTTCAAGAATTAGAGAATTTTGGAATGTATTCTTAGTTCTTGATTAAAGGATTATTTTTTTTCAAGAATTAGAGACTGAAGTTTCGCCTGTACTGAAGTTATAGTAGTTAAAGAAGTTATAGCCAATAGCCTTTTTGGTTGTATATTTAGCTATAAAGCATATGGCTTTAACTTCTCTAACTTCTTTAAATTCTTTAACTTCCCCATTTGCGAAAGTTGAATTAGAAATTTCAAATTTGTAGTAAAGTAGTAAAAGGGTGGCTTTAGTCATCCTTTAACTTTAATAGCTTTACCCTTTGGTCAGCAAACGTGGTTTCTTATTCAATCTCTTTTATTTGCTCATATCGAAACCTACGCGCACACCATCGTAGTTCTTAGAAATCTCACCGATTGTGCTGAGGGTAGTGTTGCCGCTCAGGGCTGTAAGCGTCTGGATGATGGTAAGCAGTTTCTTCGATTCAAAGAGGAGGCTGATGCCCGATGTGGTCTTTGTGGCGTAACCCGAAAGACTGAGCAGCAGGCGGCCCTTCAGGTCGACGGCATGGGTCTTTTCGTCGAAGGTGTAGGTGCCACTCCATGACTTGCCGTCTATCTTGGCATTAAAGGAACCATCTTCATTGAACTTGATATAGGTGTTGGAACTGTTGAAGCCTGCTTTCTGATAATAACCGCTCAACTTGTCCTCAACCTTCTTGGCAGCGACTTCGCCACCCGCTTTCGCCAGCAGATTCTCTGAAGTAAAGGCGCAACCTGGTGATTTGTATTTCCATGTGTGTGCACAGAGATCAGCCTTCTTGAAGGTGGTAGAACCGATTATGTTGTCGAGGATGCTTCCCACGATGCTTCCAACCTTGCTTGTTGAGGAGCCTGTGGTGCTGCTGTTTTCGCCAGCGTAGCCCAAGAGACCAGATATCAATGTAGCAGCCGAAGACTTTGCGTTAGCTGTATCGACAGTAGTAGTACTTGTCTTGGAAGAGTCTTTTGCTACAGCTGTAGCTGTAGTAGGCGTTGCGGTTGTTGCAGTATTGGTTGCTGTAGCCGTGGTTGTTTTTTTCGCTGTCGTTGTAGACTTTTTCTTGGTGGTAGCTTTCTTTTTCTTGGTTGTTTTTTTAGCAGAAAGACTACACATCTCGGCTGTAGATACGTTTTCAGCGACTGTTTCGCTGGCATGGCTGCCTGTGGTACATGCCATCACAAGGGCAACCATCATGAATACTTTCTTCATTTTCTTGATACTTTCTTGTTGTTTTCAAGTTTTGTTTATTCCCTCTTTAACTTCTATTACGATGAAGATTTGTATAGAGTTTTCTTATTTTTCGGATGCAAATTTCGCAAAAAAAGCGCAGATGGCGAAGGGAAAAGGTATATTTTTAATAGGTTTTTCCCTATTTTTCTTTGATTTAAGTCAAAAAAATAGGTTTCCCGTAGCATTTTTTTCTTTTTTTTCTGTATCTTGTAATAGGAATGTTTTACCTTTGCAATATTACAAATCGCAATAGGTTATGGATTATAGTTTAATTAAGGTCAATGCAGAGGTTGAGAATCTTGCACAGGACAAATGCCAGCAGATTCTTCATGACCGACGCAAAGCCCTCGCTAACAAGGTTAGAAGAAGAGCTTAAAAAACAGGAGAGATTGTTTTCTCAAAAAAACACAAAAAGAATTGACATTCCGGGAACGTCGTTTCCCGTGTAACGTAAAAGGTCCCGTTGACAGAACTTGGTTCTGCGACGGGACCTTTTATGGTTTTATTGTTTTTCTCTGGGGATGAGAAGTTATAGAAGTTAAAGAAGTTATCACTCCCTTCGGTCGTTAGAAGTTAAAGCCAACAGCTTTTTGCAGAATATTTAGCTATAAAGCATATGGCTTTAACTTCTTTAATTTCCCATTTCAGAAAAGTTCGTTGAGCTTTTATTTTCCAGCCTCTTCCTTGGTAGCCTTCATGATGACTTCCAGGTGGTTGCCTTGCTTGAGGACGATATTCTTGAGGAAGTCGCCTATAGCCTTGCCGTCGACGCTGCTTACCGTCTTCACGTAATCGGTGTGCAGGTCGATGCCGTTGATGACATAGTTGCGCAGGATGCCAGTCCAGTAGCCATTGGTCTTGGCGTCTACCGAAGCCTGCTTGGTCAGAATCTCCTTGATCTTCTGCAGGTCGCCGGTGTTAGGCTGCTCTACGGTATTCTTCAGACCAGAGAAGAAGTAAGGCAGAGCCTCGTCGAGCTTCTCGGGGTTGAGCTGTGCGCTGCCGGTCAGGCTGAGTGCCAGCTGTCCGTCCCAGTCGAGCTCCATGCTTGCCTCGGCTCCTGCATGGTAGGCTGCACTCAGCTTCTCGCGTATGTTGCGCAGATAGTCCATCTGGAGCAATCGTGCAGAGATGTCGGCGAGCACGCTTGTCTGCAGGGTGTAAGGAGTCTTGGCATACCATATCTCGGTCACCTGCGACATTGGGTTCTCCATGCTCTTGGTGAAGATGTTCTTCACCTCGCCTGTAGCTACAGGGATAGCCTTGTTCTTCAGCTTCGCTCCCTTGTTTGGAATAGAGGCGATGTACTGCTCGATGAGTGGCAGGAGAGTGGCCTCGTCGTAGTTGCCCACGAAGAAGAAGGTGAAGTCCTTGGCATTGGTGAACATCTGCTTGCCCAGTTCGAGCACGCGGTCGTAGTTGACAGCATCGAGGTCTTCGGTCTTAGGGATGCGTGCCATCTTGTTGCCCAGGTAGATGGTGCTCTGCAGCGAATCCTGGTAAACCATCTCTGGGTTCTTGCTCTGGTTGGCAAGAGCGGTCTTGATGGTGCTCAGGAGGTTGGCAGCCGATTTCTCGTCCTTGCTCAGCGCTGTCATCTTGAGGTAGATGAGCTGCATGAGGGTCTCGATGTCCTTAGGAGTAGAGTTGCCTGAGAGTCCATGCTTGAAAGGACTGACGGTGTAAGCCACGCTTGCCTGCTTACCTGCGAGGGCTTTCTCGAGGTCGTTGCTTGAGAACTGGCCCAGACCGCTGGCGTTGAGCAGCATGCCGCCCATGAAGGCGAAGGTGTAGTCGGCCTTGTCGAGTGCTGCGTAACCTACGTTGGCTGTGGCAGCAAACTGTATCTCGTTGTCCTTGTAGTCGGTCTTCTTCAGCACCACCTTGGCACCGTTGGAGAGGGTGAGGGTCTTGAATCCCAGCTTCTTGTCTTCTGCTGTGCTCTTGATCTTGCCCGCCTTAGGCTTCTGGGCGATGAGAGGCTCCTGCTTCACATTGTCCACATAGGCCTCGAGCTTCTCGTCGCGCACCTGCTTCACGATGTCGGCAAGCTCCTGCTCGGTGGGATAAACAGCACCGTCGGCCTCGCGCATCATGACGAGTGACACCAGGTTGGTGTCGGTTTCGCAAATCAACTGCTTGGCGTACTGGTTGACAGCCTCTACAGGGATGTGAGGCACCAGCATCTGATAGATCTGATATTCGTCCTCTACCGAAGGGATAGGCTCGTTGCTGGTGAAGTTGTCCACATATTGAGTGGTGAACTGTTCGTTCTTCATCTTTTCGCGATTGGTGTAAGCCTTCTCCATCTGGCTCATAAACTCATCCTTGGCACGCTGATACTCAGTGGCAGTGAAGCCGAAGTCGTGTGCACGCTTCAGTTCGCGCATCACGGCGGCATAAGCCTCCTTCATCTGTCCGTCCTTGGCAGCGCCGAAGGAAGTGAGCGCCTCCTTGGTGCTTGAGAGCAGATAGTCGCCAATGCTGGTTCCTGCCTGCAGATAAGGGCAGTCGGGCTCCTGCGATTTCTCGCTGAAGCGGGCATTCATCATGCTGGCAAAGAGGTTGTCCATATAGCCTTTGAGCAGATAGTCGACACCGTTCTTCAGCGAGTCGGGTGTGGCTTCGTGCTTCATGAAGATCTGGAAGATGCCCATCTGCTGCTCCTTGTCCTTGTCTATCACGTAGATGGCCTGGTTGTTGTCGGGCACTTCCACGGGCACTACTTTGGCAGCACTGGCAGGCACCTTGATGCCTCCGAAGAGCTTCTTGATTTGAGCCTCGATATGGTCTACGTCCACGTCGCCGACGATGATGACAGCCTGGTTGTCTGGGCGATACCATTTGCGGTAGTAGGCGCGCAGGGTCTCAGGGTCGCAGCCGTCGATGACGCTCATCAGTCCGATAGGCATGCGTACACCATACTTACAGTTGGGGTAGAGTTTAGGCAGGGCACGCTCCAGAATGCGCTGCTGTCCTACCATGCGCATACGGTACTCGTTGTGCACCACGTCGCGCTCGTCGTTGATGGCTTCCTTGGTGAGTGAGATGCCGTTGCTCCAGTCTTTGAGGATGAGCATACATGAGTCTACTGCCGATGTGCGTGTGGTGGGCACGTCGGTGAAGTAGTAAACAGTCTTCTCGATAGAGGTGTAGGCGTTGAGGTTGCGACCATATTCCACGCCGATGCTCTGCAAGTACTCCTGTAGGCTGTTGCCCTGGAAGTGCTCTGAGCCATTGAAGGCGAGGTGTTCCAAGAGGTGAGCCAGACCGCGCTGGTCGTCGTTCTCATTGATAGAGCCTACTTTCTGTGCGATGTAGAAGCTGGCTACATGCTCAGGGAAACTGTTGTGTCGGATGTAATAAGTCAGGCCATTGTCCAAATGGCCTATTCTCACATCTTTGTCTACCGGGATAGGTGGCATCATCTGAGCCATGGCCTGTCCGGCAGTAAGCAGCACGATGGCTGCAGCAAAAAACTTCTTAAGTTTCATAATAGCTGATGTTGTTTTTATATATATAATAATGTGTATTTGTCTTTCTATCACAAACTTGATACTGCAAAATTACCATAATTCTAATGACAAAGCAAGCGTTTTGAAAAAAAACTTTCCAAATGCTTGCTTTCTTAACATTAAACTAACATTCCACTAACATTTCCCTAACATTAGGCTCTGTTTTCGATAGTTGTAGAAGTGTGAAAGCTGTTCATCCAGCTACCACGATAGAGGCGGATGAGGAACAGAATGCCTCGGAAGGTAAGTTCGGTGGCCATGGCTATCCATACACCTTCCAGCCCATAGCTCTGTGAGAGAGCGTAAGCCAGGGTGAGGCGCACCAGCCACATCGTTCCTAAGTTGATGGCGGCAGGCTTGAAGGTGTCGCCAGCTCCCACGCATACACAATAGGTCACGATGCTGGCAGCAAAGAATGGTTCGGCAAAAGCCTCGATGCGAAGACAGCGTGTGCCTAAGTCGCAGATGGCGTCGACAGGTGAGAGCACTGCCATCATGCCAGGCGCAAAGAGATACATGATGAGTCCCATCACTGCCATCACGCCCATGCCGAGGCCTACGGTCATATAGGCAAACTTGCGGCACAGGTCGATGCGACCAGCGCCATGTGTCTGACCAACGAGCGTTGTGGCTGCATCGCCAATGCCATAGCCTGGCATGTAGCACAGGCTTTCGGCGGTGATGGCAAACGAATGGGCTGCAATAGCGATGTTACCCAATGGTGCCACAATCATGGTGCTGACAATCTGTGCACCGCTCATCAGGATGTTCTGTATGGCTAAGGGGATGCTTATCTTGAAGGCATTGTGTACGTATTCGCGCACCCAGCTGAAACGAATCTTGTCCTGTCGTAGGTTGAGAATCTTGTTGTGGCAAGCAGCCTGCCAAAGGTTGGGCAACGAGATGCATACGTAAGCTAAAGCAGTTCCGAAGGCTGCGCCTACGACACCCATGTGTAAGACGTAGATGAAGAAATAATTGAACACTACATCGCACAGGCAGATCAGTATGGCCATGACGCTGGGCGTGTGCATGTTGCCAGCTGCCTTGAGCATCATGCCCGACATGTGATACAAGTAGACAAAGGGCAGCACGAGGCTATAAACCAAAAAATAAGCCGATGAGTTGGTTGCGATGTCGGCGCCTCCACCCAGCCATAGTGGAAGTGGAGCATGAATGCCCACGCCTATGAGGGCAATCAGAATGCTGAAGATGATGCCACAGAGCAAGGCGTGGCGAAACACCTGACGGGCTTTGCCGAAGTCGTTGGCACCAATAAAATGTGCCACCTGTACAGAAAAACCAGTGGCAAAGGCACTCAGCAGGCTACCGATAAGCCATGTGGTGGACTCGATGAGGCCTATGCTTGCAGAAGCCTCTGCACCTAAATGGCCCACCATAGAAGCGTCGATGAAGAACATCATGACTGTGGAAATCTGTGCCAACATGGAGGGAATACTCAGTCCTACGATGAGGTTGAGCTTCTCGCTGCGGTGCATGGAGCGTCCCGCGCGAATCGATTCCATCAGATATTCTGTCTTTTTGCTATATAACATAATATGTACAAACTCTAAAGCGAGAAAAATGGCGATCCCTCCTAAAAGGAATCGCCATCTTTATGAATATGAATGTTTAATTTCTTTTTTTAATCCCAAAACACAGATCTTTTTTACCTTTCAGCAACCTCTATCTATTGGGTTTGATTTTTCGGATGAAAAGCAATATTTGCTTTTCTTTATTAACTAAAAATCTTTTTCGTCGTCCTTGAATAACAATCTCTAATTACCTTGATAGATTCTAATACCTGTCGTCCTTGAATAACAATCTCTTATTTACCTTTAACTAATAACCTATCACAATCTATTACCTAACTAAAAACCTAAAACTTATAATTCTGATGCAAAGATACGGCTAATCTTCTAAACAGCCATACTTTTGCCTGTTTTTTTGCATGAAAATAACATTTTTTTTGCTTCTATCCCCAAAATGTGTGCGAACACAAACAGTTGTTTATGGTTTGCAACATTTTTTTAGAATTGATTTTTGCATGATATCTATGGTATGAAGAACAACAGGGTGGCATGCTGCTGATTGAAGGCAAAAAACAGCCCTAAAAAATGAAAGTACTTGCGATGGCTGATGAAAGTACTCTCAACTGCCAACGAAAGTACTTGCGATGCCCAACGCAAGTACTTTCGTTTTTTGGGGCAGATTTGCTAAAAAAGACAGTATAAAACGAAAAAGCCCCGTGCCGAAGGGCACAGGGCAAAAGAGTTGTTATTTCTTAATCCATTTTCCGTTTTTATAGCATCCTTTGAGTACAATCTCAAATTTCAGCATCGAGTAGGCAGGAATGGTCAAACTACTGCTCTGCTGAGAACCATAGCCGAGGTTGTAGGGCATGGTGACCATCCAGTGATCGCCAATGTGCCCCATCTTCATAAGGGCAGTGATGAAACCATCCACCAAGTCTTTGGTTAGGAAGTTGGTGGTCTGTGCCTTCTGAACGTCGTAGTCGCCAGTGAAATTGCTGTCGAAGACATGGTCGTTCATGAGCATTCCCTTGTAGCTTACCATTACCGAATCGGTGTAGAGGGGGTTGACAGCAGAGCCCTCGCCCTGCTTCAGCTTCTGTACCACGATGTTGTCTTCCAACTCCTTGTAGGTGGGTGTAATAGGATTTTTGTTATTATCCTCATAGCCCGTCTGGTTTTCCATGCTCCATGTGCGATAGATGTACCAGTTGTTGGCTTCGCCCTCCTGCTTGGCTTTAGCGAGTGTTTCAGCAAAAGCAGTCTCGTTCTTAGCCTGCCAGTCGGCATACTCAGAGTTGCTTTCTTCATCGGTTTCGCTACATGATGTCAGCACGAATGTCGACATCATAAGCAGAAACAAATATTTCAAATTCTTCAAAATCATTGATGAGTATTTGATATTTTCTGAATTCAGTTTAGAAGTTCTTGATTTCCTTACCAAGCTTCTTCAGTACGCTGGTGATGCTTACGCGGTCCTCGATGATGCCACGAAGGTCGCTGATAGCTACACGCTCCTGCTTCATGGTGTCACGATAGCGGAGTGTCACCTTGTGGTCGTTAGGAGTATCGTGATCGACCGTGATGCAGAAAGGTGTACCGATGGCATCCTGACGACGATAGCGCTTACCGATAGAGTCCTTAGGATCGCCATAGTGTGTATTGAAGTGGAACTTCAGCTCGTCTACGATCTCGTGTGCCAACTCAGGC
>OIZS01000655.1_pt1 | contig 13804 bp, 9 predicted proteins | sample 1588641 | NCBI WGS metagenome assembly OIZS01 (sample SAMN03283240) | human gut metagenome | biome: human-associated habitat; material: feces | host: Homo sapiens | place: Peru | collected 2012
GAAAAAGACTTTAGTAGGTGGAGTTACCGCCGAATTTATGCGCGTGGATCCCCATAGTTTGAACGAAGATTTAGCAATAAATCAAGTAAAAGCGATGGCTTATGAAGCGTGAATTTAGTAAAAGGGTGAGTAAGCCTACAAAACTGTAGCTTATAAACTTTTTATAGATCTAAAATAACGGTTGGTTTTGTTTTCTTTGGAGTAAGTGAGACTCTATTTATTTCTAGTTAATTTTAAAGAGCTCATTTGTTTTAAGCGCATAAAACAGTAAAGTAACTATAGGTGGATATAGAACCATGAGAAACGGTCGGAGTGCAGGCAATTTTGTGGGCCCCGAAAACGATAAAGACCTTAGCTTACCTTCAGATCTTGCGGTAAATAGTCTTGCGCAGGAAGAAGCGACTCATCTTAGCTCTAAAGCTCAAGCGCGAGCTTCGAGCTCTAGTTCGTCACTCGCAAATTTTGCTAAACCCGCCTCAACTAATAAGCTTAGTCCTAATGAAGCTGGTAGTTATGAAGATTTGGCGGCTAAAGCGCTAGAGAAGGCGCAAAATCCTAAAGCTCAAACAGCAAACGAAACGCCGGCAGCTAGTGATAACGCATTAGGGCTGACATCTAAAGGTGCTGCTACTACTCGTAAGAGTCCAGCGCGCACCGGGACTAAACCTGGGGCTAAACGCAGAACTACTCGTTCTTCTAAAAAGCCTTCGGTTGAGGAACGTTTAAGCCGTTTCTTTAGATTGGTCTTGCTCTTTAGTGGAACTTTGATTGTTTTATCTTTGGCGGTTTTAATTTTTTGGTCGCGGGTCCTTGGCAGTAATCAGGCCGCTGATTTTAATCGTAAGACTGAGGTTAGAGATCCGGCATTTTTTAGGGCAGATGGTCGTTATACGGAAAATAACCTGCGCCTTAATATAATGCCTGCGCGGTTTGCCGGAAAAAAATTCCCGCTAGTTTATAATCGTGATGTGACTTTAGAACGAGTAACAGTAGGGCCAGGGAGTGTAGTTACCAACTATTTTTCGATTTCCCAAGCCCAGCGTAAACGCCAAACTCCAGAAGGAATTGCCACGCAGTTATGTGCAAGCAAATCTTTACGTACTGAGTTGATCGATATGGTCGACGAATACCGTTTGATTTATTCAAGTGAGGGGCAAGATCTCTATAAAATTACTTTGACAAGTTCTACGTGCGATAGGTTGCGACACTAAATTTTAAAGAGCTGGCATCATTTTAATGGTTAAGTTTTGGTAAGCTTGCGAGCTTTATCTAGAAATTTAGGCTTAAACATTCATTTTTTCTATAAATGTGCTATTGTGTAGTTGCTTGCAAAAAAAAATACTAGAAAATACGGAATGAAGGCAGGCTTAACTAAAAGCACGGAGTAATCTGTGCTTTTGTTATTTTAAATGTGCACTTTTGCTTAGAGGAGCATAAATTGTTTGGAGAGCAAGTGTTTTGTTTTGGTGGTTTGGGTAAATTTACCTTAAAATAGACAAAGCGTTGGTTAGATTTGTAAAAAAGTGGCTTTAGCTTGAGACCCGTTAGGCAACTTGGGGGCTGTTCAGTAACTTTGGTCGGCACAGCAACTTGGTGTCAGCACAGCTTTAACTAGGCCCATGGGACTTGCTTGGTCCTAAAAGCCCAAAGTGCGCTAAAGAGCATAAAAGGCGTAAGATCACGCTAGAGATTGAGGTTACTGCTAGAAGCAGGAACGGACCTTGGTTTTTACATTCCGCTTTGGGGTGAAAACGAAGTGTTAACAGATTTTTGATTATTAAATTGAGATTACTAAACGGTAGATTTAGCTAGAGCAAAACAGGTTTTAGTAAATTTCAACTTAGGATTATGACATGAATTGCATGAGTAAGTTATTAGCCTTAGGTTTAGGCCTTATTTTTTTAAACTTAATGACGTGGGCTTACGCCACGCCTACAAATGATGTTGAGTCATTAGAAAACGAATTATTAGCTTCTAGCGCCACTACTAATTTAGCTTCAACAAAGGTAGATTCCACAACTAGTGTAGCTCACCAAAACCAGAACTTAGCCCAAGACAAACAAGTTAAATTAAAAAAAATGCTGGCCTCTAATTGGTACACCGCGCAAGAATTAAGAGCACAAAAAGGCATTTACGCTGACAAATTGCCTTATGATTTTGGGTTAGGTGTGGTAACAGATGGGGACGTATCTGATGAAGGTGAAGTAAGCTTGAATGTAAAAATGAAGCAAGTGTTTAGCTTAATGCCAGCTTCGGCTCGCGATCAATTTTTAAAGAATTCCTTAGGGCAGCTTCAGGTAAGATATTGTCGTGACGCTAATAATAACAAAAAGCGTTTATCACGTGTTAAAGCCATTCATGGGGTCGTTTTTGATTATCGTGGCAAGATGTTGTTAAAACGGACCTTTAACCCTGCTATGTGTCAGACCAAGGAGGCTTAATGAAAAAATCAAGCATCCATCTATGTTGTTCTTTGGTATTTGCCACCGCTTCGTTAGCCGCTGTCGCGGACGTGGTAGACGGAGTGCCGACTGTTGTTTCTGGGGTGGCTGAAACAGGTGAAGACTTAAAGCTTGATACCACTGAGTATAAAGAAAGTGATTTGCTGACACCTGAAGTCACCTCAAATGATAGTGATGACGATCTTTTATTAAATGAAGAGTACTTAGCTAAAGTTGAAGCTAATAGCGCTAAGGCTCAAAAGACCAAAGATTTAGAACCTTTGACATCTTCAAATACTCAAGCCTCAAATTCTAACGCGCAAGTAGACTCTAAAGCTCCATCAAGTCCTAAAACCGCGCCCCTAGAGCAAGCCTCTGATGCCAAAGCTAATGTAGCTTTAGGCGCTAATTCGACGCCTAAACCTAAAGCTCAAAACGTGCCTCCAAAGCTTGAGACGCTCGATGGAGATGAACCAAATTCCGACGCCCAAGTTAAAACTTTAGATGAAGAGTTTGGAAGTGATGCGGATTTAGAGATCGATACTGAAGTTAACGTTGATGTATCCTTAGATGCCAAGGCCGAAGCTGAAACTGAAACTGAAATTAAAGCCGACCTCGATAGGGCTTTTGATAGTAAAGAAGGCCAAGAACTTGAAGCTACATCTGAAGAACAAATTCACTCTTTAACGGACGATGCTAAGGCAAGCGCCAAAGCTACTACAGAAACTAAAGATGCTACCAATAACAAGGCTACTACCGGTTCAGGGGCAGATAAGTTAGGCGCTCCTTTAGCTTCAAAAAAGTCGGAAGCAATGGCTCGTAGCTCCGAACCGCAAAATTTAGAGGCAGCTAAGGCTCAGGTTAAAACTCAGGTGGCAACTCCTTCAAAGCCTAAGGCCCAAACTTTAGATCATGAAGATGTCGCCAAACCTGAGGCTAAAACCATAGCCACTGAAGATGTAGCTTTAGAAAATGCCACAGAGGAAGGCGCGCCTTCAAACTTAAATAAAGACGAAGCTCCGGTGCAAACGGCTACTAAAGAGCAAGAGACTCCTCAAATTAAAGACGCTCTAGTTCATGAAGAACCACATGAAAAAGAGCCGGCGCAAGAACCTAAAGAAGAAATGGCTTTAGGGGAGAAGTCAAACCCTCATGATGCTTCTTCAAAGCATGGTTTAACCACCGAGCCGGGGGCTGACGCTTCTTTTGGTAACGCTACAGATAAAACTAAATCTGCCGTTAAAACCCAAGCTACCGATAAAACCAAAGTTCAAACGGCTACTAAAAACGACTCCGTCCAGGCCTCAAAAAATAAAACTGAAGTGGATGACGCTATAAGCCAAGGCGGCGCCAAATCAAATGGCACTACTCAAGAGTCAAAAAGTGTTTCTCAAACTCAAGGTAAAGATGAAGCGGCCGTAAAAACTGATAAAGCAAAGGATGGGTCGGTAGTTAAAGAGGGGGCGCAGACTTCAAGCTCTACTTCGGCCGACAAAGCTCAAGCAAACTCCAGCCAAATGGACCAGGCTCAAATGAACAAGGCTCAAAGGAACAAGGCTAAAGTTAAAGAGGAAACAAGTGCTCATGGGGCCACGGCTTCAAATGTAGAACTAGCTACAGGCACTGATAACGAGGAGCGTGACCTTTATAGTCGTTCATATCTAGCCAACATGTATTTACCGTTTTTTTACCATACATACGATTTACCTCAACAGCTGTCACCACATTTAACGCTACGTAAGGTTCGCTTAGCCGATGATGGGGTTAAGCTGGTCTATGAGATTGGGGTTGATGATTCCATGGGCCCTATGGATTTAGATGGGGAACCATCTGACAATAGAATGCTGCAGTTATTCTGTCGAATTGCCATGAGTGATGGGGGAATTCTTCATCGGAGTGAAGGCTTATTGCTAGAATTCTTCCATGGTAAAGATGCATTCTTCTCTAAAAACCTAACGTATGCTACCTGTACGGGTAAAGATGCCGGCTTGGTTAGAAGAAGCATTTCAGAGCAAGAGCGTGGACGCTTAGATGATGAGTTTGTTTATGCTTATCAAGAACATTTAGAAAAAGACCAAGGCTTAAGTCGAGAATATTTAGCTACCTATTTTGTGCCATATGCTTTAGAACGCATCTCAGAAGATTTTGCGCCACTTGAACACGAACGGACCTTAACATTAGGCTCGGGGACTGAGCTTGTGATGAGTTTTACCTTAAAGCCTGAAGATAAGCACCAAGTCAAAAAAACTTCTTTTGTGATGAATCGTATTCAGAGAACTTGTCGGATAAGCACGTATGCTAAATGGGTTCTGCCGTATATTGAGGGCATACGCTATGACTATCATTTGTCGGATGGGAGTTTAGTGCGTTCTATTTCGGTTGATGCGCCTACCTGTGAAGCTATGCGCGAAAAATCCATGCATTAACTTAAAACTTTAAAGTAAACCTAACAGCTTTGCGGTTACGCTAAGCCGTGACTTAAGTAAGTTTTTAGGTGGAAAAATGTAGTCGCTTTTTAGAGATTAGTTCTAAAAAGTGGTTTTGATTTTGGAATAAGAAATTTTAGTTAAAGCCTAGGGCCAAACTTGGAGTCTCGCAAGGAGTAAGCAACTCAAGCATAAACTAGCTAGTGCGGGGTGACTAGCTAGGGGGATGGTAGTGGCTCGTGGTAGGCGCAAACTAGTGCGCGATTTTAGCACAGTAAGCTAACATCATTTTTTTGATGTTTTCTACTTTTTCTGGAGAAATATATTCATCACGGGGACTGTTGCCAACTAAAAGATTAGGGGCTAGGCCCTTATAAAACATAAAGTTGGTGACTGATTGCCGGCCTCGTGCTTCTTCAGTGAGATCATGCTTTTTTATCATATGTTTGAAGTAATGATCTTCTAAAATAGCTGATAGTTCACAAGTTGTATCCATGGACGAAACGTCTAGACCAACGCAGAGACAATTACCATCACTGCAATCGTAAGGTGGTTTATCAAAAACCCCAGTAGCTCCTAACCATTCGCAATAATCAGATTCTAAGCACGCCATAGTCACGTAATGCACGTATCCATGAACTAACGCTTCAATTGAGGATTTATGATGGGTGTTTTTCCATTCATTAGCAAAGTCCCAAATTGAGGTTTTATTTTTGGCAGCTTTGGCACAGATGAAATGGAATCGATCAAGGCGGTTGCGTCCGGCTCCAAAATCATCAATGATGACTGGCCCATTAGGAGCAACTGTGATCCAAAAGAACTTGTCACAAAGATGAGGCTTAATAATCCCAAAACGATCAGCTTCTACAGTTCCAATTACCGGATAAGGGCACTTAGGATCCGTATAAACTTTAGCTAGGACTTCGCCGATATCGTAAATGCTGTTTATTTCATGGCGTTTAATTACGGCTAAAACCCGAGCGTGGGCAACATCATTGCAATTACCGTCGAGGCATGCAATATTAACTAGCATGTTTTAGGTCTCACTTTTTAGTTACTAATGGTTCGAGCAACAGTTGAGTGTTTCATAACAGGTAGATCTTGGTTGGGCCGTTTTTAGTTAAGGTGGAAGCTAAGGTAGTAGATTGAAAAAAGCTAAATTGGGGGAGCTTTTTTATTGTCTATGACCTAAAATTTTCCGATGACCTCAAGTTTTTCGCCGTTTAATTTTACCTCTAATTGAATTTCTGGCTTGATGAAGTCCATCAATTTAGATTGATTCAACAAAAGCAAATATAAGCAGGTTCTTAAAACCTAAAAAACAATCAACTAAAACTAACTAAGTAAGTTAAAACAAACCCAAACTTTAACCAAATTTTTAAATGTGGCCAGATCTGCTGTAGAGCTCGAGAGCCTATTTTGTTTAGAGTAATGTGTTTATGGTAAAAAATTACGCATTGGTATTACGTTATGACACCACCTAAGATTACCATCACCAAAACCGTCCAGCCCAAATGGTTTATTTGACCCCAAATATAGGGTTAATTCTAAGTTGGATTCTTGAATCAAAGACAGTAAAAATAGGGGTTACACATTTCGTGAAATTATAGTGCACCTTGCTTGTAATTACAATTAATTAGCACCGTCAAATGTGTGAAGCGTGCGTCATGATATATTGTAAAGTTACTTAGGAGAATTTTTTTCAGAAAAATCCTCAAAAAAAAACGGGGCCTCAAGCTTGGAAAATTTGAGGTGATTGTTTAGCGAGAAAATTAGCTCACAAAATACAGTCATGGCCTAAGGCTCTGAAAGATGGTCATGGCCTGGGGTCATGAAATAAGGCCGTGAAAGACGGTCTTAAAATAAACCATAATATCCGCAAAAATCAGTACCGAAATTATGGCGTGGTGGAACCGCTGTGCATTAGAGTCTTAGGTGCTATAATAGGCAGATGATAACAGTGAGATTGGGCTTGAATTTAGGGGCTAAGTAGCAGGCTTGGTAGTAGAAGTCTCGGTAGTACTCTCGCCTGTACCCAATTTCGAGTTGATTTTTTTTGGTTAGTTTTAGGGGCAGTTTTGAAGAACACAAAACTTTGGATTTTTTTGTCTTTGTGGCTAAGTGTGCTTACGTTTTGTTTGGGGACTTCGGCTCAAGCTCAAGGGTTTGTCGCTCCGTTGCCACCGCCGGAATTAGGGCAAAAATTGACTGATTACCGCACGCCACAGCAGCAAGCAACTGAACGCGGATTTATGGGAAACGCTAATTCGTATCTAAGGCAGCGTAGTGCCAACTTTAATGCCCAAGCAACCCCAAAAAATTCACGCCAACCACAGGTTAAGAAAGAAGAGTTACTCCTTAATGATGTGGAAAGTAAATATGATTACGTGCCTAACAAAAAAGTAGTTTTAACTCGTGGGGGTGAGGCCGTCATAAAATTGCATTTTGTGAACGCCCCGCAAGCTACGATCGAAAAGCTAATTGTAAACTCTGGTTTTAGAACTGAGTTTAATGGCAATGAAATAAAAATTTGGCCTACAGGTACCTCAAGTCAGTCCCAACTTGCCATTAAATTAAAAGGGCGTCGCAAACCATTACTTTTTACCCTTAAGTGTAACGAGTATCGTTACAATGAACGCCATAACGAAATAGTTAACGTTCGATTTGAATGATGTTTATATTTAGGTTCTAAAGGATTATGCCAAAATAAAGAGCGATTATTTTGGGCTTAGGAAGGCATAAAGGTTCTATGCGTGAATGGTCTTGAGTTTGGTCTTAGCTTACCAAGTTTAAAGTATGGCGCCCCATGGCCAAATAATGGTTTTGTTTGGGGACGGTCGTTTTGAGGCTAGACGCTACATAAAACCGTAAAAGGAAGTAAAGCTCAACCACAGGGAAGTAGCCGACAACAAGGAAGTATATGTTAAAGTTAAAGAAGATAATGGTGTTTAGCACCGTGACTGTAATGGCAAATGCTTTAAACTTTGGGCCGGCTATTGCGGATACTTTTCAGGGGGTGGCCCCACCGCCTGAATTAGGGGAAAAACTAACTGAGTACCGAACTCGTCAGCAGCGTTTAGAACAAGCCGTGCAAAATACCCAAGGGGAAAACTTTAATCCTGAAATAAAGATTTACCGCAAAAAAGCTGACGGTACTCCAGATTATGAGCATCCTGAAATTAAAACCGCTCAAAACTCAAATGATCAAGCGTCTATTAGACAGCTAACCTCAAGCCAGGTCGTAAGCGGGCGCGCCATAAAGACGGTAGACTATCCTTATACGGGAACTAAAAACGTAAAATTACGTCGCGGAGAAAAATACATCATCACCGTAAAAGACGGTGACAATGTGGCATGGCCTATTTATGAAGCTGAAATGTCAAATGCGCAATTTAAGGTGACGTTGACTGATGACCATCAAGTTGTAGTTGAAGCGCTAGCTAATGCCCCTGAAAATGGTTTGGCTCGATTAAAGGTGCTCTTAGGTGATAATGGTCAGCGTAAAGTTGATTTTTTATTCCAAATAAAAGAAGGGGCGGCAACTCTTGATTATAAAGCTGGAGTTAGGATTGCATATACCTCTCCACTTAATACTACGGGTGATGGATCCGGTACTACCAATATGACAGTTAGCGCTAAAGCGCGCAACTCCCGTCGAGTCGTAACGCCAAGGGCAGTGGAATCTGAAATTCAAAGTACTACTAAGAGCGAGGCTTTGGCAGGAAGCATCAGAACTATTGAAGCACAAAATAGTTCTCGTGGTGATTCGCCTTCAAATAATGGCACTTCTGCAAAGGCCCAAGCTCCTATGGTTTTAGGGACGCCTGATCTTACCGTTACAGTGGACCATGGTTTAGGCTATAACTTTTTAAAAGCCATGGGCATTATAGTTTTAGAGCAGCGAAGTAAGGATCCTGTGGCCTTGGCCCAAACCCAAGAAGCCGTGTTAGAAGCCGCGCTTAGAGTTCACCAAAATGAACAAGAAGTAGCGTTAAAAAATGAATCCGCAAAACCATAAATCATAAATATTGGTCGGTAAACTTGCGCTTTAATACAGGTAGTAAAAAGATTATGAAGTTGGCTGGAAGAAGTATTTTTATTAAGCTTATATGTTTAAGTTTTTTGGTTCTGCTTGGAACTAATGCTTACGCTCGAGGTGAATCCGATTTACGCCAAGATGCTTTAAAACAATCAGCATTTATGGACCAGGCAGACGTTAAATATTTAGGTTCAGAATATCCCACCAATGCTCCTCAAAGCTCAAAAAATACCACAAACGGCCCCAAAACAACTTTAGATTCAAGCTCAGGAACAGCTTTGGCGGAGCGTGGTCACTCTAGTCAAATAAATTACGTTAACCATGATTCTCCATATGGTTCAAATAGTCGTGATAAATGCACTAATGGACATTGGCGTGATGTCGCTTATGATACGAAGATTATGTCACGCTACAAACCTTATGATCGCTGTGTGGCATGGGCGGCGTACCAATTTGAATTACCAGAAGAGTTGTTGTATTCCATTATCTATGTGGAACGCGGTGATATCAATGGCCGTTGTATGACTAATAATAATGGCACGCAAGACTGTGGTCCGGCTCAGATCAATGATGTGCGTTTAGGGGAAATAAAAAGCTTCGACCTAGGTAAAGGTGATATGCGTAATAATCCTTGTCGCAATATTTGGGCGATGGGGTACTTAGTGCGCCGCGAAATTGAAAAAGCCAACTACGATATTTGGCGTGGCGTAGGGAACTATCATTATCACTACAGCGTTAATCAAACCATCCACTCGCGCTATGTCGAATTGGTACGCAAGGCTTGGTTTAAGTTGCAAGAAACGGTAAACGATAAATGTCTGCCTTAACTTATAAGTTAGCAAGTTAGTGTTAGTGTAAGTTAAGCTTCTAAATTACCTACAGTCTAAAGCTTAAATATCTAAGCTTATGTTAAGTCCATGTCCGGGCTAAATGCTAAATATAGGCTCGGTCTAAGCTAATGTTTCTTTTGGTAAGTGTTCTCATTTATTTAGGCCGCATGTTTTACTTTTGTGCTCTGGTAATTTCTCTGTAGTTCTTTTAAGGGGCTCCCAATCGCTTCCTAAAGCTCTCTTCGTAATTCGCTTGCAAGGTAAAAACAGGAGCGAGCACTAAAATTTTAGCGACGCTTTGCTCGGCTAAAAAGCGCAAAAGATTGTTGTAAATTGCGGCGTAAAACCCACATGCTTGCGTGTGGGATGAAAGTTGCTTTTTATGAAAAAATATATTTTTACTACTTGATATTAGTATAGAACAATATATAATTTAAATGTTAGGAAGATTGACTGTACTTCCTTGTCGTAAGACAGAAATTTACCGCTAATGTGGTCGTAGGACTCTTTGGTAATGAAAGTCCTGATTCAAACAGATTTACACTTGTAACTCCAAAGCCTGAAAATGGTGTACGATTACAAGCTACACTTCAATCAGAACCCCACGGGCTTGCCCGTGGGAGCAGTCAGTTTTCAAGGTGTTACACCAAAAAACTCTTTTTTTGGTAATAAGCGTGAGAAACTATGCATTTTCCTCGGGAAGTTAGTGGTTGTTGTTTGGGAGCGGTGGGCGGTCATGGTATATTTTTAGGATAAAGGTGTGCCATAAGCGAGGGCCAGACTATGACAGAGCATCAATTTTCACCGTGGTTAAAATCTTATCCTGCTGATGTCCCGCCAGAAGTAGATACTCGCATCTTTAATTCCATTTTAGATATGTACGAGTTTTCTTGTGAAAAGTATGCCGAGAAAACCGCTTATATCAGCATGGGCGCTGCCATTACTTATGCCGAACTCGATGAAAAGGTTAGATGTTTTGCGGCATATTTGCAGAATGAATTAAAACTCGAACGTGGCACTCGCGTCGCTTTAATGCTTCCTAATATTATTCAATATCCAATCGCTATGTTTGGGGCCTTAATGGCTGGGGGTGTAGTTGTAAATTGCAACCCAATGTACACCTCACGTGAATTAAACCATCAACTCCGAGATTCAGGCGCTAAAGTTGTCGTGGTGGTTTCAAATTTTGCGAGTACGTTACAAGCGGCGATTGTCGACCTTGACTCAGTTGAACACGTTGTCGTTACGTCCTTTGGGGATGAAATCGGGTCCTTTAAAGGAACGATGATAAACTTAGCCCTTAAGTACTTAAAACGTTTAGTCCCAAGATTTCGGTTTGATAACGCCGTGTCATGGCACCGGGCATTGGCCATAGGGCACTCTTACCCATATAGACGCGTGTTAGTAAACCGTGAAGAATTAGCTTTTTTACAATATACAGGCGGGACCACTGGAGCGGCTAAGGGAGCTATGCTCACGCATCACAATTTGCTCGCTAATATTGAACAAGCGTTTGGCATGTACGGTTCTAAATTACGTGAAGGCGATGAGTTTGTGGTCACGGCAATTCCGTTATACCATGTGTTTGCTCTAACAATAAATTGCTTGTTCATCTTTCGTTTAGGCGGGACTTCGCTTTTAATTGCTGATCCGCGGCGCATAAAGTCTCTGGTTAAAGAAATGGGTAAATATGCTCCGACTATTTTGACAGGGGTAAACACTCTCTTTAGTGCACTAGCAAACAATGAAGATTTTGCTCGCCTTGATTTATCAGAATTGCGTCTTTGTATAGGGGGCGGAACTTCTGTAAAACAAGGGGTGGCGGCCCGCTGGTTTGCCATCACTGGGATGCATATTTTAGAAGGATACGGCCTGACTGAGTGTTCACCTTTAGTGGCGGTAAATCCATACAATATCACCGAATATAACGGAACCGTCGGAATTCCGGTGCCGTCGACCTCTGTTTTAATTAAGGATGATGCGGGAAATATCATTACCGAAGTGAATAAACCAGGGGAGCTTTTAGTCAAGGGACCGCAAGTAATGAAAGGGTACTTTGGGCTTGAGGTTGCCACGCAAAAGGTTTTTGATGGTGAATATTTAAAAACTGGTGACGTTGCTTGTTGGGCAAACGATAAAGGTTTTATTAAGCTTGTAGACCGCCAAAAAGACTTGATTATCGTCTCCGGTTTTAATGTATACCCTAATGAAATTGAAGATGTTATTTCGATGCATCCTTTGGTAGTTGAGGTATGTGCCATTGGGGTGCCAAGCAAACATAGTGGTGAATGCGTCAAGGTGTTCATAGTTCGCCGCAATCGGAGCTTAAGCGAAGAAAAGATTATTGAGCTTTGTCGAAAGCGTTTAGCAGCTTACAAAGTGCCAAAGCAAGTGGAATTCATTGAAGCCTCAAAGATGCCAAAGACTAATGTAGGCAAGGTTCTACGCCGTAAACTTAGAGAACAAGAGTTAAAAAAACTCGGAAGCTTAGGTAGCCTTGAGCCTAAGGAAGCTCAGGTGATAAAACCTGAACCTAAAGCCGACGCTAACCATAAAGCCACCTAAAGATGTAAAAGAAGGTGTAACGTACCTTGCTTTTGTTTTTTTATCGAGAGATATGTACGCTGATTAAACTAATAATTAGAAAAATAGAAGTCTATGCGAAAATCAAAGCGCAAATAAAATGCAAAGCTGCTTAAAAAATGCACTAAGGTTCGCACTTTGTAATAAAAACGAGAAAAAAGTGAGATTTGAACCAAAAAATTTACAGACATTAGATAAAAAAATGGTAATTCAATACGATAATATGCCAAGAAAAGTGCTGTGCTTCACCTGCTAGAGGTTACAATTACAGTCATTTAAAATATTGGTCGCAACCTGGTTTTTGTGTACCTAGCTTCTTGTTGGCACATGAAAATTTAAGTTTTGAGGCGAATTTTAGAGGCTTAAATTGCATGGGTTCATGTGGCGTACGGTAGTTCTACTAAATTGCTTTAGGTAATTTGCAAATATTATGTTTATAATGTTTTACGAGTTCGCTTAAACAATGACAGGTACAACTGTACCCATATAGCATTTGGATTCAAGTTGTGCAAAGCAATAAGGTGGGCCATTAGGTCAAAAGGAGTTTTTATGAAGAAAAGTTCTGGTTTTACATTAATTGAGCTTGTGGTAGTAATCGTGATTTTAGGTATTTTAGCTGCTACCGCTGCTCCAAAATTTATGGATTTACAAAAGGATGCACGCGTCAGTGCTCTTAATGGCTTAATGGGTGCTATGAAGAGTGCTAATAGCATGGTTTATAGTAAGGCTATTTTAGCAGGTCAAGATACTGTTCTTAGTGGTTTTGTTTGCTCTAATAGTGAACCTTGTGAAACAAAAACACAAGATGGGAAAACTGAAATTCCAACCAACCAAGTAGCTCTTAGGTATGGTCATCCAACTGCAGATAAAGATGGTATTGTTAAGGCCTTACAGGATGATATCGTAGAATATAATGCTAAGGATGTGGGCGATTGGGTATACAAGAAGGAGTATCAATATATTCGCATTTTCTCTGCCGCTTTTAAAGATTCTCCTAATACAAAATGCTATGTTAAATACACTGCACCTGATAGTAAAGACGGTGCCCCTAAATTTGAATTAGAAAAGGATGAATGTTAGTTTAATAACGTAAATTTTAGGATTGAAGCCTAAGTTTACTTAAACTAGAGAATCCCTTGTCCTGGTGCTTTTAAAGTGTTAAAGCTTCTTAAAAAGTTAAGGCAGGGGATTTTTTTTGAGTTAGTTTTTGATCTCTAAGCTTGTAAATTTCGTTTCTCTTGGGTCAATGAGAGCTTTAAAGGGCTTGGGTCGTGTGAGGCTTTTAAATTTAATACTTTCCCTTTCCGTTATTTTAGATCTATAAAAAGTTTATAAGCTACAGTTTTGTAGGCTTACTCACCCTTTTACTAAATTCACGCTTCATAAGCCATCGCTTTTACTTGATTTATTGCTAAATCTTCGTTCAAACTATGGGGATCCACGCGCATAAATTCGGCGGTAACTCCACCTACTAAAGTCTTTTTC
>OIZS01000659.1_pt1 | contig 13754 bp, 10 predicted proteins | sample 1588641 | NCBI WGS metagenome assembly OIZS01 (sample SAMN03283240) | human gut metagenome | biome: human-associated habitat; material: feces | host: Homo sapiens | place: Peru | collected 2012
TCAACTCCGGTATCATGACACTGACGCAGTCGGTAGGCGTGATCATGGGTGCAAATATTGGTACTACGGTAACAGGTCAGTTGATCCGCATGGCGGATATCTCAGGCGACAGCCTGTGGCTGACCCTGATCCAGCCCAAGACCTTTGCCCCCGTGGTGGCGTTTATTGGCTGCATTTTTTATGTGTTCCTGCGCAATGCCAAAAAGAAGAATATCGGCCAGATCATGCTGGGCTTCGGCATTCTGTTTACCGGCATGAGCCTGATGGATACCGGCGTTGCTCCCCTGCGGGAGAGCGCCGTCTTTCAGAATCTGTTCGTCACCATGACCAACCCCATTCTGGGCGTTCTGGTGGGCGTGGTGGTCACCGTGATCATCCAGTCCTCCTCCGCTTCGGTGGGTATTCTGCAGGCACTGTCCAGCACAGGGCTTGTCACCTTCAGCTCTGCCATTCCCATCATTCTGGGTGCACATATCGGTACGGCGTTCACCCCGCTGCTCACCATCGGCGGCTCTTCCAAGGATGGTAAGCGGGCAGCGCTCATCCACCTGTACTTCAACGTCATCGGCAGTGTGATCCTGCTGGCGCTGATCTATGCGGTGCAGTTCACCATCGGCATCCCCATGTGGGGCGATGTGATGAACAAGAGCTCCATTGCAAACATCCATACCTTGTCCAGCGTATGCGCCATGCTGCTGTTCCTGCCTTGCAGCGGAGTGCTGAGCCGCTTGGCGATGCTCACGGTGCCCAGTAGCGTGGAGGAAGCACAGGAGCTGAGCATGCCGGTGCTGGACGAGCGTCTGTACAAGAGCCCGGCAGTGGCCTTGCAGCAGGCGAAGAATGCGGTGATCAAGATGTCCCGCCGCGCCGCCCGCAACGTGGGTCTGGCCGCGCCGCTGCTTTTGAAGATGGACGAGGAGACCGTGAGCGCCATCAAGGTGCGCGAGAACCTGATCGACCGCATGGAGGTGGAGATCACCAACTATCTGATCAAGCTGACCGATCAGGAGCTGGGCGACGACGAGAGCCACGCGGTGACCGAGTTGCTGAACTTTGTTACCGAGTTCGAGCGCATTGGCGACTATGCCGTGAACATCATGGAAAAGGCCGAGGAGCTGTACGACAAGGAAGCCAGCTTCAGCGAGAGCGCCAAAAAGGAACTGCAATTGCTGGATGCCGCATTGGAGCGCATTCTGGTTCTGACGGACGAGGCCTTTGAAAACGATGATGTCCAGAAGGCTGCACAGGTGGAGCCGCTGGAGGAGATCATTGACGTGATGGTGGAGCGCCTGCGCGACCAGCACATCCTCCGTCTGAAGGACGGGATCTGCTCCATCGACACTGGCGTGGTGTTCCTTGATGTGCTGAACAACGCTGAGCGTATCTCCGACCACTGCTCCAACATTGCAGTGCGCATGGTGGGCATGGAGGCTGGCGATGATTACGACTCCCACACCCTGAAAAGCATTATGCACCACAACCCCAGCAAGGACTACATGCTGGAGTACGAGCAGTGCCGCAAGGAATACCTTGTGCCGCTGGAAGAAATGGAAGCCTGAATCATATAAATGCAATGAGCCGCTGCATATCGTGCAGCGGCTCATTGCATTTATTCCCCCAGATCCTCCAGCAGCAGGTCGAGTTCCCGGGGGCTGTTGACCACGAGCCCGCGCTTGATGCGTAAGGCGTCGTTTTCGGGCAGAAGATTGGTGTAGATGCCGGTCACGCGGATCAGGGTGCCCGGGGTGCCGTCGGCGCGGCAGGTGTACACCGCCACCCGCCCGCCGCTGTCTTGCAGGCAGTAGCGGGCGGTGTCCGTCTGGGGCACTGCCTGCGCGGCAAGGCTCAGGGGAGAGGCGGGATCGGTCTCAGACCCGGCGGGGCTTTGGGACAGCGGCAGCCTTGGCAGCGCCATCCAGAACAGACTGAATACAATGGTGAATACGCAAAGCCCGTAGAACAGGCAGACAGACAGCTTGCGCATAAAAAACACTCCCTTCCCCGGTAAGTATGCCCCGTTTTGGCGGATAGCAGACAATTTTCACACGCAGATACTGTACTTTCCACAAGAGAGTGTGTTATACTATTTATATCTGCTCAGCGCGCAAAGATTGGTTCTTGCCCGGCTGGGGCTTGCGTGTTATAATATGGTATTGCAGTTTGAAATTTCGTGTCACAAACGATGTGGATAAAGCCCGGTGCAGCTATGCCCGGCAACAGTCTTGAAATGTCAGGAGGCGATCCCTATCTCCAACAATGAGATGAGAAAGATCCACCGGGGCGGCGAGGAGCAGCCTGCCCGCCCGGTGGGACGTAAGGTCAATGTTTCCCAGAGCCGCCGCGAAGCACGCCCCGCAGCGGAAAACCGTACCCGCGCGCCCAAGGCACCCAAAAGCCCCAAGCCGCCAAAGGAAAAGAGCAAGCATCCCATCCTGCGGTTCATTGGCCGCACCGTCGCTACGGTGCTCTGCCTTGGCATTATGCTGGGCAGCGTGGTGGCCGTGGGCATGGTGTTCTATGTGGTGCAGGCTACTGCCAACGACGGTGACCTGCTGGACTTGGACAACATCCAGCTGAGCCAGTCCAGTATGGTGGTAGCCACCGACCCGGATACCGGCGCACAGGTGGAGTATGCCACCCTGCGCTCCTCCAACAGCCACCGTGTATGGGCAGACCTTGAGCAGATTCCCTCCAATTTGCAGTATGCCTTCATCTGCACCGAGGATAAGGACTTCTACTCAGAGCCCGGCGTCAACTTCAAGCGCACCATCGGCGCAATGATCAACGAGTATCTGCTGCCCATTTACAGCTCCAAGCAGGGCGCATCCACACTGGAACAGCAGCTCATCAAGAACCTGACCGATGACAACAGCGCCAGCGGTATCGATGGCGCATTGCGCAAGGTGCGCGAGATCTACCGCGCCCTCTGCCTGAGCCGCAGCTACTCCAAGGAGACCATTCTGGAGGCTTACCTGAACACCATCAGCTTTACTGGCACCATTCAGGGCGTGCAGACGGCGGCCAACGAGTACTTCAACAAGGACGTCAGCCAGCTGAGCCTGTGGGAGTGCGCTACCATTGCCTCTATTACCAAAAACCCCACCAACTATAACCCCTATACGAACCCCGAAAATCTGATCCACCGCCGCAACTTCATCATGTACAATATGTGGCAGCAGGGTGTGATCAGCGAGGAGGACTACCGCAACGGCGCTGCACAGCCCCTTGTGCTGGCCGAAGAAGACAGCGGCAAAAAGCCCAGCACCGTCACCTCCTACTTCACCGATGCACTGTTCAATGAGGTCGTGCAGGACATCATGACCAAGGAGGGCATCAGCGAGTCCGAGGCGCAGAAGCTGCTCTACACCGGCGGCTTTACCATCGAAGCCACTGTCAACACCAAGTTGCAGTCCCAGATGGAAAACCTGATGCTGAACACCGACGATGCCTACTTCCCGGCGGGCTGGCATGAGGAAGAGGTCACCTCTATTTCGGACGATGATGTGCAGGTGTTCAACGAAGACGGTACCCCCAAGACCCGCACCGGCGAAGATGGCACCGTCTACTATTACCGCAACGTGCGCACGCAGGCTGCTATGGTCACGCTGGACTATGACGGCAACGTGCTGGCTATTGCGGGCGGCCTTGGCGAAAAGACCAAGAGCCTTTCCCTGAACCGCGCCTATAATGTGGAGCGGCAGACCGGTTCTACCATCAAGCCCATCGGTGCCTATGCGCTGGGCATTGAGTACGGTCTGGTCAACTGGTCCACCATGCTCAACAACTCCCCCCTGTATCAGAAGCAGGATATGATCATCCGGGACGAGGACTACTGCCGCAAGAATGGCCTGATGGGGCTCTCCGACAAGCAGCTCCGCGCTTACCCCAACGCATGGCGCAGCTGGCCGCGCAACTACGGCGGCAACTATGGCGACGGCAGCGATCTCCCGCTGTGGAACGGCCTTGCCCGCTCGCTGAATACCATCGCAGTCCGCGTGGGCGACCTTGTGGGCGCAAGCAATATCTTCAACTTCGTCTACAACACTCTGCAACTGAATACGCTGGACCCCACCAACGACGTGGGTCTGGCGCAGATGGTTATGGGCAGCCAGACCAAGGGCGTTACCCCCATGGCACTGGCCGCGGCCTTCCAGATCTTCTATGATGGCGAGTACACCACCCCGCACCTGTACACCCGTGTGCTGGACCGGGACGGCAACATCTATCTGGAAAACAACGCCACCAGCTATCAGGCACTGACCCCCGATACCGCTTATGTCATGAACCGTCTGCTGAAGAATGTTCTGTTCTCCAGTGTGGGTACTGCCAGCGGCCGCTATCCCAACTCCAACGGCATGGAGGCCTTTGGCAAGACCGGTACTGCCAGCGACGAAAAGGATCTGTGGTTCGTGGGCGGCACGCCCTACTATGTCACCGCTGTGTGGTGGGGATATGATGCACCTTACGATATGACCAAGACTCTGTCCAAGCAGCAGGCCAAGACCCGCACCTGTGTTATGGCGTGGAAGGCACTGATGGAGCAGGCACAGGCAGACCTGCCCTATAAGGCATTCCCCGCCTCCGCAGGCGTGGTGGAACGCCGTTACTGCACCCAGAGCGGATTGCTGGCCGGTGCAGGCTGCCCGAGCACTGCCGTGGGCTACTACCGTGCCGATGACCTGCCCGATACCTGCACCTATTCCCATGCCGCACCGCAGGCTGCTGCCCCTGCCGAGAACACAGACGATGCTGTGCCCACCCAGCCGGTCATCCCCACCGATACCAGTGCACTGGACACGGAATAAGGACAAAAATCGTACTTTTTCACCCCTTTGCTGAAAAATCCGGCAAGGACAGGGCGCACTTCACAAGACAAAACTGGACAAAGTGACAAAATAGCATCCGGGCTCTTGCATTGCAGGGGTTCGGATGCTATTATATTTTCTGCAAGAACACTTGTGTTTGAGAGGTGAACAAGTTGGAACGCCGTTTTTATCTGGTGGATGCGCAGGTGCTGCCGGAGGTTTTTCTTAAGGTGGTACGCGCCAAGGAGCTGCTGGCCAGCGGCGAAGCCCGCAGCATTTCGGCTGCGACCCGCGCCGTAGAGCTTTCGCGCAGTGCATTTTATAAGTATAAGGATTGTATTTTTGATTCCGAGAACGGCCGTGAGGTCATCACGGTCATGGCCACCCTGCGGGACGAGACCGGTGCGCTGCAAAGCCTTCTGGCCGGTATCAGCGCCGCAGGCGCCAGTATTGTGACCATCAACCAGTCCACCCCGGAGAATGGGGCTGCGCTGGTGGCGGTCACCATCCGCACCGATACCATGCAGATGTCCCCGGAGGAACTGACCGAAAAGCTTTCGCGCCAGCGCATGGTGGTGAGTGTGCGCTGTGGGTATAACCTGTAACAAAGCAGGAAACGAGGGAAAGAGAGTATGGCTAAAATTGCAATTCTGGGCTTTGGCACGGTGGGCAGCGGCGTATACGAGGTGCTGTGCCACAATGCTGCAAGCGTCTCCCGCCGGGCTGGCGAACCGGTGGAGGTAAAATATATTCTGGATCCGAAGGATTTTACCGGCAACCCGGTGGAGCCTTTGGTGGTCAAGAATATCGACGTGATCCTGCAGGACCCGGAGATCCGGGTGGTGGTGGAGACCATCGGCGGTACCCGCTTTGCTTACCCCTACGTCAAGGCGTGTCTGGAGAGCGGCCGCAGCGTGTGCACCTCTAACAAGGAGATGGTGGCCACCTACGGTGCAGAGTTGCTGGCACTGGCCAAGGAGCACGACTGTGCTTTCCTGTTCGAGGCCTCTGTGGGCGGCGGTACGCCCATCATCACCCCCATGCACCAGTGCCTGGCGGCCAACGTCATCACCGAGGTGGAGGGTATCGTGAACGGTACCACCAACTTCATGCTCACCAAGATGGTGCGGGAGGGCCTTGGCTTTGAGGATGCGCTGCAAATTGCGCAGGAGCTGGGTTACGCAGAGACCAAGGACCCCAGCGATGACGTGGACGGCCGCGACGCCTGCCGCAAGATCGCCATCCTGTCCTCCATGGTGTGCGGCCACCAGATCTACCCCCAGAACATCCCCACCCGGGGCATCCGCGCCATTACCGCCGCCGATGTGGCCAGCGCCGAAAAGCTGGGCTGCGTTATCAAGCTGATCGCATGGATGAAGCTTGGCAAGGACGGCAGCGTGGCCGCCGGTGTAGAGCCGTGTCTGGTGCCCAAGGCAAACCAGCTGGCAAGCGTGGACGATGTGTTCAACGCGGTGCTGGTCAAGGGCGATATGCTTGGCGATGTGGTGTTCTACGGCAAGGGCGCAGGCAAGCTGCCCACCGCCAGCGCTGTGGTGGCAGACGTGGTGGATGCGCTGAAAAACGGCGCACAGGTGCACGACAGCCTGTTCTGGCAGCCTGCGGACCCGGTGGACGGCATGCTCACCGACCCGGCTCCTGCTGCATATTATGTGCGTGTGGCGGGCATTGCACCCGCTGTGGTGGAGGCCATCTACGGCTACGGCAAGGTGGTGGATGAGCGGTACGAGGGCTGCGCCTACTTTGTGAAGCGCGCCGATGAACGTGCGCTGGCAGAGGCCGCGCGCAAGGTGGAGGCCGTGGGCGGCAGTGTGAAGCTGGTGCTCAAGCGTCTGCCCGAGGAAGTGTAACGGAAAGGAACTGCGGCAATGAAGATCAAGGTTTCGGTTCCTGCCACCAGCGCTAACGTAGGCTCCGGCTTCGATGCGCTGGGTCTGGCAGTTACGTTGTACAACACGGTCACCTTTGAGGACAGCGAGGTGCTGGAGATCTCGGCATCGGACGGCACCCGCATCCCCCGGGGCGAGTCGAATCTCGTGTACCGCTCCGCCAAGGGTCTGTTCGAAAAGGTTGGCAAGCAGATCCCGCCCCTTAAGATCACCCAGACGAACCCCATCCCCATGGCACGGGGTCTGGGCTCTTCTTCGGCCTGCATCATCGCGGGTCTGCTGGGCGCAAACCGGATGCTGGGCGATGTGCTCAACACGCAGGAGCTGCTCACGCTGGCAACTGCCATTGAGGGACACCCCGATAACGTGGCTCCGGCACTGCTGGGCGGCCTGACCAGCAGCGTGTTCGAGGACGGCAAGGTGTATTCGGTCAAGCGGAATGTGGATGAAAGCCTCTGCTTTGCTGCCATCGTGCCGGACTACAAGCTGCTGACCGAGGCAGCCCGCGCTGCTCTGCCTAAAGAGGTATCCCATAAGGACGCGGTGTATAACCTGTCCCGTGCGGCGCTGGTGCCCGCAGCTTTCTGCGAGGGGCGGCACGACCTGCTGGCCATTGCCACCGAGGATAAGCTGCACCAGCAGTATCGCATGCCCCTGATGCCCGGCTCCCGCGAGGTGTTCGACATGGCGCGGCTGTGCGGCGCAAAGGCCGTGTATGTGTCCGGTGCAGGCAGCACGGTCATGGCTGTGGCAGAAAAGGCCGAGGCCGAAAAGTTCTATTCCAAGCTGGAAAAAGGTCTGGAGCTGCTGGAAGGTCTGGACGGATGTGAAGCATTTACACTGTTGCAGCTGGATGCCGATAACACCGGCGCAACCGTGGAATGATAAATGGGTAAGGGAAGTGCAAGGACGCTTCCGCCCGGCAAGCCCCCCGCAAGCGCGGGGCGTTAAAGAGGAGAGTGACAAGATATGGCGTTGATCGTACAGAAATTCGGCGGTTCTTCCGTAAAGGACCGTGACCGTATCTTCAACGTTGCGCGGATCGTGGCCAACACCCACAACGCGGGCAATGACGTAGTGGTGGTAGTCTCCGCACAGGGCGACACCACCGATGACCTGATCGCCAAGGCAGGGGAGATCACCCATAACCCCTCGGCGCGTGAGATGGATATGCTGCTGGCCTCCGGCGAGCAGATCAGCATCGCACTGCTGGCCATGGCGCTGAACGAGCTGGGCTGCCATGCCATCAGCCTGACCGGCTGGCAGGCGGGCTTCCGCACCGACCGTGCCTACACCAAGGCACGCATCACCCGGCTGGAGACCGAGCGGATCTCCTCCGAGCTGGAGCGCAACCGTGTGGTGGTGGTGGCAGGCTTCCAGGGCTTGAACAAGCTGGATGACATCACCACTCTGGGACGCGGCGGCTCCGACACCAGTGCTGTGGCGATTGCCGCTGCCCTGCACGCTGACCGCTGCCAGATCTACACGGATGTGGAGGGCGTTTATACCGCCGACCCGCGCAAAGTGAGCAACACCCGTAAGCTGGAGGAGATCACCTTTGACGAGATGCTGGAACTGGCATCTCTGGGCGCACAGGTGCTGAACAACCGCAGCGTGGAGCTGGCTAAAAAGTACAATGTGGAGCTGGAGGTGCTCTCCAGCCTGAACCCCATCCCGGGTACGGTGGTTAAGGAGGTTACAAAGGACATGGAAGGTATGCTGATCAAGGGTGTCGCCAAGGACACCGATGTTGCCGTTATCACGATTCTCAACGTTCCCGATGAGCCGGGCATGAGCTTTAGGATCTTCGGCCTGCTGGCACAGAAGAACATCAACGTGGACATCATTCTGCAGTCCACCGGCCGCGACGGCAAGAAGGACATCAGCTTTACCTGTGCCGAAGGCGAAGCCGAGCTGGCCATGCGTGTGCTGAAGGAAAGTGCACACTTCAACGATGTCAGTGTGGACACCACCTGCGCCAAGGTCTCCATCGTGGGTGCCGGTATGCAGAGCCACAGCGGCGTTGCCTCCAAGATGTTCGAGGCAATGTCCAACAACAATATCAACATCAAAATGATCTCCACCAGCGAGATCAAGATCTCCTGCATCATCGACCGTGCAGACGCCGACAAGGCTGTCGGTGCCATCCACGATATGCTGTTTGACTGATCTGCGTAAAATTTTTAATTGTGGCCTGTCTGCTCCCTGCTGGGAGTGGGCGGGTCATAATTTTTTTACACACAGCAGCGTTTACACAAAATGCAAAGGGGTGTATAATATAGTTTGAATCTGTGCGGCGCACTGGCGCTGCAACAATGCCGAAAAGGAGCCCCGCCGCATGAGTGAATCCACCCGTACCTCCAGAGCGCCTGCCGAGAAGCGCCTGACCTATCAACAATGGAAACGCCGCAAAATGCTGCGGCTGGCCCGCAACTGGGTGCTGTTTCTGGCCGGTTGCGCTGCGGTGGTAGCGCTGCTGACCGGCGGCATCCTGTGGCTGCTGCCCAAGGTGCACGGCCTGCTGGCCGGGCCAAAGGTATTTGCAGCCAGCGTGTACGACGGCACAGACTATGTGTTCGACGCCGCAGACGCCCGGCTTACGCTGGTGAATGCCAACCTACCCTATACCGCCGAGCCTGCCCCGCTGCTGGATACCGCCGACGAGGCCACTGGCCAGCAGCTGGAGGCCGAAGCTGCCATGCAGTATCGCAGTATGGCCGCCGCCGCGCAGGCGGACGGCGTCAGCCTGACCCTTGTGGCCGGTTATCAGGACGCCGACACCCGGCAGGCCGCCTACGAGGCCCGGGTGCAGACCTACCGCGATAAGCGCAAGAGTGAGGAGGAAGCCGCCCGTCTGGCGGCTACCATCCAGCCCGCCGCCAACGCCAACGAGCACGGCACCGGCTACGTGGCAGATATCCTCAGCGCGGACAATCCGCAGCAGGACACCAGTTTTGCCGAGACCCGCGCCTACGAGTGGCTTACGGCCTACGCGGCGGAATACGGCTTTATCCTGCGCTACCCGCAGGACCGGCAGGCCGCCACCGGTATCGTGTTCGAGCCGTGGCACTGGCGCTATGTAGGGGTGGAAAACGCCCTTGCCATCCGCGCCAGCGGCCTGAGCCTGGAAGAGTTCATCGCCCTGCAGAGGGCAGACTGAATCAAATGCTCTGTGCTGCGGCACAGAGAGAAGGGAACTATCATTGGAACGTACTCTCATTGCACCGGGCGTGCATCTTTCCTGCGACCCGGCTTCTAAATTCAACCGCTGCCGCATCAGCATCCACTTTGCCTTCCCGGCCCAGCGTAAAACGGCCACTGCCCATGCGCTGTTGCCGCTGGTGATGGAGCGCGGCTATGCGGACTGCCCGGATATGACCCGGCTGACCAAAAAGCTGGCAAAGCTCTACGGCGCAGACCTGACCGTGGACGCCCGCCCTATGGGCTGCAACCACAACCTCTGCGTCAGTGTGACCGGCATCAAGGATGCCTTTGCGCTGGAAGGCGAGGCACTGACCGCCGAGTATACCAAAATCGCGCTGGGTGCGGCCTTCCATCCGTATTTTGTGGACGGCTGCTTTGACCCGCAGGCCGTCAGCATTGAAAAGCAGATGCTGAAAAAGGGCCTTGAGGATGAAATCAACGATAAACGCATCTACTGTCTGCATCAGGCCAACCGGGAGTTTTTTGGTGACAGCCCGGCAGGCGTGCGGCAGGAGGGCTATCTGGAAGAGGTGGACGGTCTTACCCCGGCCATGCTGACCGCCGCTTATCAGCAGATGCTGCGCACCGCCAACATCGAGCTGCTGGTGCTGGGCTGCGACGCCGCCCAGACCGCCGCCATCCGGGATGCTTTGCTGGCAGAGCTTGCCTGCATCGACCGCGCCCCGCTGCCGCTGGTGGAAAACATGGCCATGCCTGCCATTGCACCGGTGCATAAGACCGAAAACTACGATATGGTGCAGGCAAAGCTGTGTATGCTGTTCACACTGGGGCAGCCCATGCAGCCGCAGCAGCTGGCAGCGGTGCGCCTTGCCATGGCGCTGTACGGCGGCAGCGTGACCAGCCGCCTGTTCCTCAACGTGCGGGAGCGGGACCATCTGTGCTACTACTGCTCCTCCTCCTTCCAAAGCTTTACCGGCAGCATGGCGGTGAACAGCGGTGTGGAGCACGCCGATGCCGCCCGCGCAGAGCAGGCCATTTTGAAGGAACTTGCAGACCTGTGCACCGGCCCCATTACCGACGAGGAATTTGAGGACTGCCGCCGGGGCTTGCTCAGCGGCATGAACGGGGTAGAGGACAGCCTTGGCGGCATCGAAAGCTGGTACTACATCGAGGTGCTGCGCGCCGGTGCCAACAGCGCTGCACCTATCCAGAGCCCGGAGCAGGCGCGGAATGCTCTACGCGCCGTGACCAAAGACGAGGTGCGGGATATCCTGCGCCGCCTGACCCTCTCGGTCAGCTATCTGCTTACAAAGGAGGATACTGCCCATGCCGCAGAATAACCAGACCCTGCTGGAAAAGACCGTGGCCGACCAGTGGCAGACCCTGCCCTCCGGCCTGACGGTGCTGGTGCGCCCCATGCCGGGCTATTCCAGCACCCATGTGATCTATGCCACAAAGTTCGGCTCCATCGACCGGGATTTCTGCCTGAACGGGCAAACGGTGCATCTGCCGGCGGGTGTGGCGCATTTTCTGGAGCACAAGATGTTCGAGGACGAGGACGGCGATGCCTTTGCCAAGTACGCAAAGACCGGTGCCAACGCCAACGCCTTTACCAGCTTTGACCGCACCTGCTACCTGTTCACCGCCACCCAGCAGCTGGACGAAAGCTTGGACGTGCTGCTGGGCATGGTAGGCCACCCCTACTTTACCGAGCAGACCATCGCCAAGGAGCAGGGCATCATCGGACAGGAGATCAAAATGTACGATGACAGCCCGGATTGGCGGCTCATCACCGGCCTGTTCGAGTGCCTGTACCACAGCCACCCCATCCGCAGCGACATCGCGGGCACGGTGGAGAGCATTGCCGAGATCACGCCCGCCATGCTGTACGACAGCTGCAAGGCCTTTTATGCCCCGGGCAATATGGTGCTGGCTGCGGCCGGCAACACCACCATGGAGCAGATCCTTGCCGCCTGTGCACGGCACGGCCTGATGGAGCCCCGCCCGGCACAGAAGGTGCAGCGGCTGTGGGCCACGGAGCCTATGACCCTTGCCGCTACGGAAAAAACGCTGACCATGCCGGTCTCCAAGCCCTGCTTCGGCGTAGGCTTTAAGGAAGAGCCGCTGTCTGCGGACGATCTGCGCACCGAGGCGCTGTACGACCTTGTGCTCAGCTGCGTCGTAGGCGGGATGTCGCCGCTGTACCGCCGCCTGTATGACGAAGGCCTTGTGAACCCCGGCTTTGGCGGCGAGGTGCTGCGGGTGGACGGCTGCTGCTGCATCCTGTTCACCGGCGAGAGCGATGTACCGGATACTGTGCGGCAGCTGCTGCTGGACGAGATCGCCCGGGTACGCGCCGCCGGTGTGGACAGGGAAGTGTTTACCCTGTGCAAGAACGAAAAATACGGCCAGCTGATCGAAAATCTGGAAAACGTGGAAGACTCGGCCAGCCAGATGGCAGACTTTGCCCTCAGCGGCCAGACGGTGGCGCAGCAGATCTCCATGCTGGCCGGGCTGACCGCAGAGGATGCGGATGCTGCCCTGCAGCACATCCTGTGCACCGACCGCATGGCTACCATGTACATCCTGCCGGATGGCACGGCGCAGGCGGCAGAAGAGGACGAGGAGGAAGAAGAATGACAAATCTGGTACAGTTCCCGGGTCTGGGACTGAGTTTTCACCTGAACCGCGTGGCCTTTACCATCGGCGGGGTCAGCATCTACTGGTACGGCGTGTGCATCGCGGTGGGTCTGTGTCTGGCGCTGGTCTTTGCCTTCCGGCACAGTCTGGAATTTGGCGTAGACCCGGACAGTATGGTGGACGTCATCCTTATTGGCGTAGTGCTGGGCATCATCAGCGCCCGCGCCTACTATGTAGCTATGGCACCTTTTAAATATGAGAGCATCTGGGAGATGATCGCCATCCGGGATGGCGGCCTTGCCATCTACGGCGGCATCATCGGCGGCTTTCTGTTCGGCGGCCTGGCCTGCAAGTGGCGGGGCGTGCCGGTGCTGCCCATGTTCGACCTTACCGCCATGGGCTTTCTCCTCGGGCAGGGCTGCGGCCGCTGGGGCAACTTTTTCAATCAGGAGGCCTTTGGCTGCAACACCACCCTGCCGTGGGGGATGTACAGCGAGGCTACCCGCGCCTACCTGATGAGCAGCACGGTCACGGTACCCAAGGGTGTGGTCATCGACCCCAACCTGCCGGTGCATCCCACCTTTTTGTACGAGAGCATCTGGTGCTTTGTGGGCTTTTTCCTGCTGTTCCGCTACATCAAAAAACGCAAGTTCAACGGCGACATCACCCTGCGGTATCTGATTTGGTACGGCGCAGGCCGTTTCTGGATCGAGGGTCTGCGCACCGACAGTCTGATGCTGGTGCCCTCCATCGGGCTGCGGGTATCCCAGCTGGTGGCAGGCATCGCCGTGGTGGCTGGCATTGCGGCGGAGGTGTATTTTACCCGCAAGTTCAAGGGCAAGCCTTTGCTTGTGCCGCTGGCGATGAACGCAGAGAACAAGGCGGCTCAAAAGAAGCTGGACGGTCCCATCTCCTTTGCAGGTAAGGACACCCAGCTGCTGGCTTCCAGCCCGCGCAAGCTGTTTTTGGAAAAGACCGAGGCCTATAATGCGCAGGTGAAAGCCGCCATAGAACAGACCGGGCAGAAAAAAGCGTAAAAATCTGCGCAAAAAGGGAAATTTCCTCTTGCAATCCGGTTGGGTTTTTGCTATAATATTCTAGCCGCATGGTGTGGGCGCCTGAAATGGCCCGCAGTAAGGGTCTGCCTTTACGACCAGCGAGTACAACGAAAAGGAATGAACAAAATGTACGCAATCATTGTTACCGGCGGTAAGCAGTACCGCGTGGAGCAGGGCGA
>OIZS01000661.1_pt1 | contig 13707 bp, 10 predicted proteins | sample 1588641 | NCBI WGS metagenome assembly OIZS01 (sample SAMN03283240) | human gut metagenome | biome: human-associated habitat; material: feces | host: Homo sapiens | place: Peru | collected 2012
ATTGCATGTGGTAGTGATGATGATGATGGAGGTTCTTCGTCAAGTGTAGTAAATAACACTTATCAATATGACGAAACAAGTATTGATGGAGATGGTAATCCTGAGGAATATCATACAAAGCTAACATTTGAAAGCTCTTCTACATGTAAAGTTAAGGTTTGGGGGTATTCCTATATTTGGTATGATGGTTATAGGAAAGAAAATTTTAGTTCAACGGAATCGTGTTCATATTATATTTCTGGTAACGAGATTACTCTTCGCAATTATCCTTTTTACGATAGTGGAAATATGGTTCTAAAAAATAAGGGCAAGTATCTAATAGATCAAAGCGGTAATATATATTATAAAAAGTAAATACAAAGTATTTTTATCTGCCACCCTTACTTGTTAGTTGACGCTTGGCGTCTCATGTTATATCCAGAACGTTGATTGTGGAGGGTGTGTCAAAAGTCAAACAATGCGTGTTGCGCTCGGCTTTTCCGCTTGCCTTAGCAAGAAACTCCTAATATAGTATAAACCTTTTTCTTTTTTAACCCCTCATTCTATCACTTTTCAGAGGTTAAAATGGTGTAAGTAGCAGATATACAATGATATACATGGATGATAGATTGGGGTCGGAGGGGGTTATCTATCATATATCTATCACACATCTATCACTGAGACTTTAGTGATAGATATGTGATAGGTCATCCCCATGAAACCACGACCTATCACTCGTGTTATGCGTTAATACACAATGTGTTATGAGGATGGACACCCATAAATAGTGATAGAATGAGGGGTTGGGAAAAACAAAACATTAATATAGGAGGGGTGTAATGGGCGTTAATTCCAATCAAGCCTTACTGACCGACCAATTAAGCCTTACTGACCGACCAATTAAGCCTTAATGACCGACCAATTAAGCCTTACTGACAGGCCAATTAAGGCTTAGTTGGCCTGCTCCGAGAGGAACTTTATTCGGACGAGGCGAATGTCACGCTCCTCATAGTCGCCCAGCTCGTCCATAGCGTCGTCTATGTTGTCGGTGTCCGACTCGCGGAAGTACTCGTATATATCGTCCACCTGGTCCTCGTCCATAACATCCTCAAGGAAGTAGTCGATGTTGACCTTGGTGCCCGAGTAGACAATGGCGTCAATCTCGTCGAGCAAGTCGTCGAAGTCGAGGTTAAGTGCCGAGGCTATGTCGTCGAGTGCCATACGGCGGTCGAGATAGCCAATAATCTTGACCTTAGTCATCGAGTCCTTGGCAACGGTGCGCACGAACATCTCCTCCGGACGCTCTATCTCGTTGTCGTCGCAGTAGCGCTTGATAAGGGCGCAGAACTCCTTGCCGTATCTGCGGGCCTTGCCCACGCCGACACCCTGGATGTTGCGCAGTTCTTCTATAGACACGGGGTAGAGCGTAGCCATCTGCTCGAGCGAGATGTCCTGGAAGATAACGTAGCCCGGGAGGTTGAGCTTCTTGGCTGTCTTGCGGCGTAGATCCTGCAGCATACTGTACAGCGTAGGGTCGAGAGCCGATGCTCCGTGGTCGTCCTCGACGTCGTCGGTCGATTCGGTAAAGTCGGTGTCCTCCACGTATGTGAAGTCGGTAGGATTCTTTACAAATCGCTTTCCGGCAGCCGTAACCTTAAGCAGTCCGTAGCTCTCGATGTCCTTGTGTATGTATCCGGCAATCATGCCCTGGCGTATAACGGGGTTCCACGTCTTTGGCGGCATATCCTCGCCCATACCAAACTCTTCGAGCTGGTCGTGGTGGTGCGACACGATGTCGTCGGTGGCACGTCCCTTTATAAAGTCGACGACGTAGTCCTGGCGGAATCCCTCCTTCATAGCCAATATAGAGCGCAGCACAATGAGCAGCGCCTCCTTGCCCTCGCGCTTAACCTTAGGGTGTCGGCAGTTGTCGCAGTTGCCACAGTTGTCCTTGGTATATTCCTCGCCGAAGTAGTGCAGCAATATCTTGCGTCGGCATACCGACGACTCGGCATACGCCGCCGTCTCCTGCAACAGCTGTCTGCCGATGTCCTGCTCGGCAACAGGCTTGCCCTCCATAAACTTCTCAAGCTTCTGCAGGTCCTTGTACGAGTAGAAGGCAATGCAGATGCCCTCGCCTCCATCGCGTCCGGCACGACCCGTCTCCTGGTAGTAGCCCTCCAGGCTCTTAGGTATGTCGTAGTGGATAACGAAGCGCACGTCGGGCTTGTCGATGCCCATGCCAAAGGCAATGGTGGCAACAATGACGTCGATGCGCTCCATAAGGAAGTCGTCCTGTGTCTGCGAGCGCTTGGTAGAGTCGAGTCCGGCATGGTATGGAGCCGCCTTTATGTCGTTGGCTTTCAGCACGGCAGCCAGCTCCTCCACCTTCTTGCGCGATATGCAGTAGACGATGCCGCTCTTTCCTGGGTGCTGCTTTATGAACTTTATAATCTGCTTGTCGATGTCCTTGGTCTTCTGCCTTACCTCGTAGTAGAGGTTAGGGCGGTTGAAGGACGACCTGAACTCCTTTGCATCGGTAATGCCGAGGCTTTTCTTTATATCCATGCGCACCTTGTCGGTGGCAGTGGCGGTAAGGGCTATAACTGGAGCGTTGCCAATCTTTTGTATTGTGGGGCGTATGTTGCGGTATTCGGGGCGGAAGTCGTGTCCCCACTCCGAGATACAGTGAGCCTCGTCAATGGCGTAGAACGAAATCTTGAACGAGCGGAAGAATTCGAGGTTGTCTTCCTTGTTGAGCGATTCGGGAGCCACATACAACAGCTTTGTGCGTCCCTCACGAACATCCTTGTACACTTGCTGTATGGCAGCCTTGTTGAGCGAAGAGTTGAGATAATGGGCAACGCCGGGCTCCTCGCTAAGCCCGTTGATAACGTCTACCTGATTCTTCATGAGGGCGATAAGCGGCGATATAACGATGGCTGTACCCTCCATAATGAGCGACGGCAGCTGATAGCACAGGCTCTTGCCGCCACCTGTAGGCATCAGCACAAATGTGTCGTTGCCTTCAAGCAAGTTGCGTATTATGGCTTCTTGTTCGCCTTTGAACGAGTCGAACCCGAAGTGATGTTTTAGTTGTTCGTTGAGGTTAATTGTCCCAGTCATAGTAGTAAGATTTAAAAGCTAAAGCCCCTCCTCTCCCCTTGGTGGAGGGGAGGGGACCTTCTGTTCTATTTTAGATGCGACTTCTCAAGCTGTTGCTTGGCATAATCGAGTGTTACGTCAAATCGGTCGACCTTCTTTGAAGGCTGCTCGAACATGGCGTCCATAACAATCGACTCTACTATAGAGCGCAGACCGCGTGCTCCGAGCTTGTACTCTACCGCCTTGTCGACGATAAAGTCGAGAGCCTCGTCGGTGAAGTTGAGCTGTATGCCGTCCATATCAAACAGCTTCTTATACTGCTTGATGATAGAGTTCTTAGGCTCGATAAGGATGCGGCGCAAGGCGTCGCGGTCGAGCGGATTGAGGTATGTAAGCACCGGCAGACGACCGATAATCTCCGGAATGAGTCCGAACGACTTGAGGTCCTGCGGCAATATATACTTCATAAGGTCGCCCTTGTCGATGTTGCGGGCGTGCTGCACCGAGTTGAAGCCCACGGTATGGGCGTTGAGTCGCTGTGCAATCTTGCGCTCGATGCCGTCGAATGCGCCACCGCATATAAAGAGGATGTTGCGTGTGTCGACGTGTATATAGTCCTGGTCGGGATGCTTGCGTCCTCCCTTTGGCGGCACGTTCACCATAGTTCCCTCAAGCAGCTTTAGCAAACCCTGCTGCACACCCTCACCGCTAACGTCGCGAGTGATGCTCGGGTTGTCGGCCTTGCGTGCAATCTTGTCGATTTCGTCGATGAAGACGATGCCTCGTTCGGCAGCCGGAAGGTCGTAGTCGGCCACCTGGAGCAGGCGCGAGAGGATGCTCTCCACGTCCTCGCCCACGTATCCCGCCTCTGTAAACACCGTGGCGTCTACAATGGTGAAGGGCACCTTAAGCAGCTTGGCAATGGTGCGTGCCAGCAATGTCTTGCCCGTACCGGTAGAGCCTACCATAATGATGTTGCTCTTCTCGATCTCCACACCCGATTCGTCCTCGGGCTGCGAGAGGCGCTTGTAGTGGTTGTACACGGCAACCGAGAGGAACTTCTTTGCCTCGTCCTGTCCGATGATGTACTGGTCGAGATACTCCTTAATCTCGGTAGGCTTTGGCACGTCGGCAAGCTCTACGTCAAACTTGCTGCCGTTCTTGCGCTTGTCGCCGTCGGGTCCGAGCCCGGCTTCAACCACAATTTGGTATGCCTGCTGTGCACACTGGTCGCAGATAAAGCCGTTGAGTCCGGTTATAATAAAGTTGACATCCTTCTCTGATCTTCCGCAGAAACTGCATACTTTCTTTGCCATTGGTCTAACTTCTTACTTCTTTCTAATCATTATCTGGTCAATCATTCCGTACTCCTTAGCCTCTTCGGCGTTCATCCAGTAGTTGCGGTCAGAGTCGGCCCATACCTTGTCGAATGGAGTGTGCGAGTGGTCGGAGATGATGGTGTACAGCTCTTTCTTGAACTTCTGTATCTCGCGAGCCTCAATCTCGATGTCGGAAGCCTGTCCCTGCACACCGCCGAGGGGCTGGTGAATCATCACGCGGCTATGCTTCAGGGCATAACGCTTGCCCTCCTGTCCCGACACGAGCAGCACGGCAGCCATAGAGGCAGCCATACCGGTACACATTGTAGACACGTCGGAGGTGATAAACTGCATGGTGTCGTATATGCCGAGACCTGCTGTTACGCTTCCGCCGGGCGAGTTGATGTAGATAGAGATGTCCTTGCCCGAGTCTACCGAGTCGAGATACAGCAGCTGTGCCGACAGGGTGTTGGCTGTATAGTCGTTGATTTCGGTGCCGAGGAAGATGATGCGGTCCATCATCAGTCGTGAGAACACGTCCATCTGTGTAACGTTGAGCTGGCGCTCCTCAAGGATGTAAGGGTTGAGGTACTGAGCCTGCGCCTTCATCACGTCGTCTAACACCAAGCCATTCATGCCGAGGTGCTGGGTTGCGTACTTTCTAAAGTCGTTCATATTGTATATTCTTATTGTTTTCCTGTGTGTGGTGTATATATATAAGTAATGATAGAAGGCCAAACAGCAACTATCTATATACAAAGATACAAAAAAAAGTCGGTTCGCTTATAATAAACCAATATATTTTTTGAATAATTGTAATGGAGTGTGAAAAAAATATGTAACTTTGTGGCAAGCAATATTAATGAGTTGACATCAATTTATTATATAAACCTTTAAAATTTAAACCTATGGGATTAAAAGAAGCAGTTGTATCAGTTTTTTCAAAGTATGCAACCTTTAGTGGCAGAGCCACCCGTTCGGAGTATTGGTTCTTCTATTTGTTCAATGTAATCATGTGCTTGGGCCTTGTTGCCGTATGCGCTATTCTCGGCGCTATCTTCAAAGGCGCTGCTGGAGCAGTTGGTGGCTATACAGTTGGCACCATTCTTTATTGGATCTACGCTCTTGCAGCGTTTATACCGAATTTGGCAGTTTCGGTGCGCCGTCTTCACGACACGGGCCGCTCTGGTTTCAACCTCTTCTGGATGTTCCTGCCTATCATTGGCACCATCCTCCTCTTGGTCTACTTTGTCACTGGCAGCAACCCTGGCGATAACGCTTATGGACCAGAGCCGGAGAAGTAGCACGTGTGATGTTCGTATAATGGACGTATAATTTATAGCTCGTAGTTCTTTTGTATGTAGTTCTGTGGGAACTACAAGCAAAAGAACTACAAGTAAAATTATGTTTTGCAAAAATAATGTTTTTAAAACATAATAACAAGCAAACGGCATTGTTTTTTTATTCCCGACACCTTTACAAATTAGCCAAACCGCTTAACGAATAAAATAATGAAGAATATTATAGGAAAGGCTGTGTTGCTGGCATCAGCCTTACTGTTCTCAGTAACAGGTACAAGTTGCAGCGACGACAACAACGCTACTCCCGAACAGGAGAAGACATACGATATGACGGGATTTGCCAAGGGTGCCGATGTTAGTTGGCTTACCGAGATGGAGCAGGGCGGAAGCAAGTTCTACGATGCCAACGGAAAGGCTACCGAGTGTATGAAGCTTCTGCGCAGCATCGGTACCAACTCCATCCGACTGCGTGTCTGGGTTAATCCGGACGGCGGATGGTGTGGCAAGGACGATGTTGTGATAAAGGCATGGCGAGCTCAGCAGCTTGGCTATCGTATCATGATAGACTTCCACTACTCTGACACATGGGCTGACCCAGCCCATCAGACAGTGCCCGCAGCGTGGACCAACTATACCTTTGACGAGATGAAGCGGGCTGTATCTGCCCATACTACCGACGTGCTTGAGGCATTGAAGGCAAGAGGTGTAACCAATGTGGAGTGGGTTCAGATAGGCAACGAGACTCGTGACGGTATGCTTTGGAACGACGCCAACACTGCGGTAACGGGTAGAGTGTCAAAGAACGCAGCCAACTTTGCCGCTTATGTCAATGCCGGCTATGATGCAGTGAAGGCTGTATACCCACAGGCCAAGGTTGTGGTGCATATCGACGAGGGCAACAACATAGGTCGCTATACATGGATATTCAACGAGTTGAAGAACAACAACGGCAAGTGGGACGTTATCGGCATGTCGCTTTATCCGGAGGATGACAACTGGAAGGAGTTGACCGACAACTGCCTTGCCAACATCAAGGCATTGTCGACACAGTACAACTGCAACGTCGTAATCTCGGAGATTGGTATGGCTTGGAACTCGGATCAGGCTGAGCCAATGATGAAGAAGATGGTGAAAGGCTGCAAGGCAATCTCTACCTGTGAGGGCGTGTTCTATTGGGAACCGGAGGTATACAACGGATGGCGACCAGCCAACTACGAGACGTTGGGTTGGGGCGCTTACACTAAGGGAGCGTTCGACAACAACGGCAAGCCTACAGCAGCACTTAATGCCTTTGGCGCGGAATAAACGACCACCTATTAAATAGTATTAGATATATGAATAAACTAACGTTACTGAGTGTTGCGCTTGCAGCAAATGCCCTCTCGGCATCTGCCCAGCGCACCACCTTGAACCTCAAGACTTGGCAGTTCTCTCGCGATAGTATCAACTACTCTCCCGTCACTGTTCCGCACGACTGGGCTATCAACGGCCCCTTCGACAAGAAGTGGGACCTCCAGAATGTTGCCATCGTGCAGAACGGCGAGACCGAGAAGACCGAGAAGTCGGGACGTTCGGGTGCCTTGCCATGGATAGGACGTGGCTTCTACAAGACCACTGTGGACCTTAAGAAGTTGCCAAAGACGGCTGTTCTTGAGTTTGACGGTGCTATGGCAGACCCTCATGTCTATATCAACGGCAAGCTTGCAGGTCATTGGGCATACGGCTACAACGCCTTCCGAGTGGACGCAGCGCCTTATCTCAAGAAAGGAAAGAACGAGATAAGCGTAAGCCTTGACAACCGCGAGGAGAGTTCGCGTTGGTATCCGGGTGGCGGATTGTACCGTCCGGTGCAGCTTGTAACCAATGCCGACGCTGCTACAATCAATCAGTGGGGATGCTATTTCCGCACAGAGTCGATAGCCGACGGCAAGGCAGAGATAAGCATCTGCACCAATATTAATAATGTAGACAAGACGCTCTCGGTAGAAAACCAGCTTGTTGACGCTACAGGAAAGATTGTGGCGCAGTACAAGTACGGCGACTTCGACGCCCAGGGCAATGTACAGAAGAAGCTAACCGTTGACAACGCGCAGCTATGGTCGCCCGAATCGCCATATCTCTACAAGCTCGTAACACGTCTGTACCGCAACAACAAGCTTGTTGACCAGGTGCAGCAGAAGGTTGGCATACGCACGGTGCATGTGGCGCAGTATGACGGTTTTCAGCTTAACGGCGTGACAAGGAAGATTAAGGGAGTGTGCTTGCACCACGACCTCGGTCCGCTTGGAGCCGCCGTCAACAAGGCTGCCCTTATCCGCCAGGTTCGCACGATGAAGGAGATGGGTTGCGACGCCATCCGCACGGCGCACAATATGCCGTCTACTTGGCAGATGGAGATATGCGACTCGATGGGTATGATGGTTATGGCAGAGAGCTTCGACATGTGGATCTATCCTAAATGCAAGAATGGATATGCCCTCAACTTCAAGGAGTGGGCAGACAAGGACATAGAGAATCTGGTGCTCAACCACCGCAATCATCCCTCTATCGTAATGTGGAGCATCGGCAACGAGATTCCAGAACAGTGGAGCGAGGAGGGCAGATGCATCTCCGAGCACTTGCAGAATCTCTGCCATAAGTTCGACCCCACACGTCCTGTGACACAGGGTATGGACCGGGCCGAGGATGCATTGAAGTCGGGTTTTGCACAGGTTATGGATGTTCCGGGCTTCAACTACCGTGTACACAAGTACGACAAGAATATCCGTCAGTTGCCAAAGGGGTTCCTTTTGGGCTCTGAGACGGCGTCGACCGTAAGCTCGCGTGGTGTTTATAAGTTCCCCGTTGAGGCTTCCAGCTCCAAGACCTACGCCGACGGACAGTGCTCAAGCTACGATGTGGAGTATTGTCCGTGGAGCAATCTGCCCGACGACGACTGGTGCATGCAGGACGACCGCGACTATACCATCGGCGAGTTTGTATGGACTGGTTACGATTATCTTGGCGAACCGTCGCCCTATGACGAGTACTGGCCGTCGCGTTCGAGCTACTTCGGCATCTGCGATCTTGCCGGATTGCCAAAAGACCGCTACTGGTTGTACCGCTCTCACTGGCGCAAGGACGATGCTACGCTGCACGTGTTGCCTCACTGGACGTTCCCCGAAAGAGTGGGAGAGACAACCCCCGTCTACTGCTATACATCGTGGCCATCGGCAGAGCTGTTTGTCAACGGCAAGAGTCAGGGCAGAATAGTGAAGAATCCAGGTACCCGTCTCGACCGCTATCGTCTGCGCTGGAACAACGTTAGGTATGAGCCGGGCGAGATAAAGGTAGTGGCTTACGACTACGACGGCACTCCACGTGGCGAGAAGATAGTACGCACGGCAGGCGCTCCGGCGCGCATCGTGCTGAAAGCCGACCGCAACAGGATATCGTCAAAGGGCGAAGACCTCTCGTTTGTCACCGTATCGGTGGTTGACAAGAATGGCACCCCGTGTCCAACAGCAACCAACAAGATGAAGTTTGAGGTGTCGGGAGCGGGCAAGTATCGTGCAGCCTGCAACGGCGACGCAACCTCGCTTGTGGCTTTCAACTCTACGGAGATGCCGCTCTTCAGTGGCGAGTTGGTAGTGGTTGTAGAAGGATTGAAGCGCGGCACAGCCATGCTTAGCGTGTCGGCAGATGGTTTGCCTACGGCAAAGCTGCCGATTGAGGTAGAATAAAAAGATATGAAATGACAAAAGGCTATGGCGTTTGCGCCATAGCCTTTTGTCATTATGGTAGCAGCAGATGCTTTAACGCTGCTTATTATTTGTTATTTGGCCAACTTAACCAGCAGTTTACCCACGAATATGGCGCTCTTGCCATTCTGGTCATCGGGTATCTTCTTGCCGTCGGCATTGTCTATATACTGCAGAGTCTTGAAGAAGGTGTGCGAGTGTCCGCCAAGAACGATGTCGATATCGCGGTTGGCGGCAATCATCTTATGGTCGTCCACATTCATGTTCATAATCCATCCGAGGTGTGAGAGGCAAATCACGAGGTCGCACTTCTCCTTATACTTGAGCATGTGGGCAACGTCGTTGGCGGTCTTTATAGGGTCGAGATACTTAACACCCTCGCACTTGGTGGCATCCACCAAACCATCCAGCTGTGGGCAGATGCCCAGCACGCCGATGCGCACACCGGCACGCTTGATGATGATGTAAGGCTTGACGGTGCCCTCAACAGGTGTGCCAGTAAAGTCGTAGTTGGAGCAAACGATGGGGAACTCGGCCATGCGGAAGAGTCGAGCCATATTCTCCAAGCCAAAGTCGAACTCGTGGTTGCCTATTGTCACGGCGTCGTATCGCATGCGGTTCATCAGTCCAATCTCCACATCGCCCTTGAACATGGTGTAGAAAGGCGAGCCTTGAGAGAAGTCGCCCGAGTCGAACAGCAGCAAGTCGGGGTTCTGCTTGCGTTCCTCGTTGAGCATGGCTATGCGGCGTAAGAATCCTCCTCGTCCAGCCACGACGGTGTCGGCAAGGTTAGGGTTGAGCGGCAGTATGCAACTGTGTGTGTCGTTGGTGTGCAGTATCTCCAACGTCTTGGTCTTCTGGGCCGACATTGTAGTGGCGATACAGAAGAGCGATATGATAATTAATAGCTTCTTCATATAATTTCGGTCGTATTATTTCTTAACGCTAACACGTCCCTCAACCTTAGCCTCTACGGCCTTGCCCTCGGCGTGCATAGCTTTAAAATAGTTCTCGATAAGGAATCGTGCGTTGTTGTCCTCGCTCTGTGGCGACACAAAGTTGGTCTTCTTCTTGAAGGCATCGAGGTGGTCGTTGCCCTGAGCCAGGTAGTCGATGGTGGTTATGCGGTAAGAGGCGTTGGGGTCGACAGGCTTGCCGTTGATGGCAGCCGACAGCAGCTTGCCGTCCTTGCTAATCTCAAGACGTATGCTGTGGCTAACGCCCTCGCCTCCAACCATAGCCATCTGGCTGAATAGCTCCATGACATCGGCACCGCTAAGTGTAAGGAAGCAAATCTTGTTCTCAAACGGAGCGATGTCTAATATGTCGCCGCGTGTGACGTTGCCCTTGCTCAGCGAGGCACGTATGCCGCCCATGTTGTACACGGCAAAGTCGGGATGCTCGCCAAATCGGGCACTGCTGTATACAAGGATGTCGGCAAGAAGGTTGGACAGCGGACTCTCCGGGCGGAATCGTGGCATATCGCAGGCTGCCACACCCATAACGGGCGACATGATGTCGTCTACCTTCTGCTTGTATGGAGCAAGGAAAGCGGTGGCCTCACTGTCGGGATTGGCGTCGTAGCGCTGGTCGATAACGATGCGTGTGCGCTGCACGTCAGCCACCGAGTATTGGTGCTGTGCGCACGACGTAGCTATGAGCGAGGCCGTGGCAAGCGATAGTATAACGGTTTGTTTGTTCATTGTTTGGATGTTTATTTTTACTGCAAAGTTATTAATTTTTTGCTCATAAGCGCCAAAAGTCGATTATTTTTGTGCTCTCAAACCACTTAACTCGCTAAATATTTGTCGGTTATATAAAAAAGTGGTAACTTTGCACCCGCTTTTCGGCGTAACCGATGACGGGAAGAAGAGTTGCCCAGTTATGTTGCGCGAGAACGATAAACAAATTTAATTATCAAATTTACAATGGATTTAATTAAAGTTGCTGAGGAAGCATTTGCAACCGGCAAGAAGTTCCCAGAGTTCCGTTCTGGTGACACAATCACAGTCGCTTACAAAATTATCGAGGGTTCTAAGGAGCGTATCCAGCTCTATCGTGGTGTAGTTATCAAGATCTCTGGTCACGGAGACAAGAAGCGCTTCACCGTTCGCAAGATGTCTGGTACAGTAGGTGTAGAGCGTATCTTCCCAATCGAGTCGCCTAACATCGACAGCATCGAGGTCAACAAGCACGGTAAGGTACGTCGCGCTAAGCTTTACTACCTCCGCAAGCTCACTGGTAAGAAGGCTCGTATCGCTGAGCGTCGCGTTGTTACTGGCGAGTAATACTTGCTTAAGTAGAACCAAACGTAAAAGACATAAAAAGGGACTTTGCATTATGCAGAGTCCCTTTTTGTGTCTTTATTTGTTTTTCTTCGATGTTATGCCACCGTTCTTTGTCAGTGTAAGTGTCGATTGTTGCAGCTTGCGTGATGTGTGGTCGAAGATGAGGTTAGGGTTGAAGCGGCGTCCCTTGAAGTGTGTCTCAAAGTGTAGATGCTCTGTCGTGGCGCGTCCGGTGCGTCCCGTAAGACCTATAACCTGACCTGCCTTAACCTTGTCGCCCACCTTAACGAGATTCTTCGACTGGTGCGAGTAGAGTGTCTCCAAGCCGTTGGCATGGCGTATGATGATGCAGTTGCCGTATGCCGAGTAGCGCGAAGAGCGTGTTACCACACCGTCAAATGCAGCCACAATCTCGTCGTTAGGCTTTGTCTTGAGGTCTACACCGGCATGGCGTCGCTTGCCGCCGTAGGGGCTTATGACCTTTGCGCCGGGCAGCGGATAAGCCCAACGTTGCTTCTCCATCTTCTCAAGATTCCACTTGAAGGTAGATGACCGGGCAAAGACGTCGTCCTGCAGCATCTCGCTTTCGCTCTCCTCGATGTCTACTCTGTCGCCGAGGATGCTTACGTTTACAAACTCGCCGTTCTTCTCGCACAGCACTGTCTGGCGGCGCAAGCGGTGGCTCTTGATGTCGATAATGGTAGAGGGGTTGATGCGGCAGCCGTTTACCATAATGGCAAAGTTGCAGAATATCTTTCCTTCCTTGCTTCCGGCGATAGCCACTGTCTGTCCGGCACGTACGCGGTCGCCCACGTTCACGAGGTTCTGTGCGTTGTTGCCGTATACAGTCTCCAGTCCGTTGCGGTGTCGGATAACGATGACGTTGCCCAGCTCCGACTGCTTGCGTGCAAGACGTACCGTACCGTCGAACATCGACTTGACGGCGTCGCCCTCAGTGGTTGTTATCTCCATATAGTTGTTCTTGCGCATAACCGCCTTGCCCACAGGCAAAGGGAACGAGTATTCGGAAGCCTTCAAAAGGCTGAAGTCGACGTTGAAGGCGTCCGATTGGGTGAACAATCCTGGTGTTGCAATGCTTATTTGCTGTTGCTCTGCGGCTGTAAACTGGTGTTTGACCGGAGCCGATGCCGTGGTTGTAAGCACCACGGGCAGAGCGAGCAACAATAGTAGTTTGCTTATATTCATATCCCTGTCTTTATTCCTATCTTATTATTATACCTGTATATATGCGTCCCGACTCTATGCCGAGCCTGCGTGCCGAGAAGTAGTTGTCGGCGTTGTCGAAGGTGCAGATGCCGGTGTTGATGATGTTTGCCTCGTCTACACCGTTGTGGGTTAGCATTTGGATGTTGGCAAGCGGCAGGTTGATGTGCCACTTTCGCTCAAACGCCTTGGCTGGGTCTTCGGCATTGGGGTTGCGCTTGATGCGCTCCTCGGCTATGGCGCTCATGTCGAAGGCAGCCTGCTCGAAGGCAGCGTACACCTCGTCGCCCACCTCAAAGTTGTCGAGCGATATGCCCGGACCAATGACGGCCTTAAGCTTGGTAGGGTCGGTTTGGTAGGCCATGCGCATCTCTTGCACCGCCTTGTGCACGATGCGGGCCTGTGTTCCGCGCCAACCGGCATGTATGGCGGCAGCCGCATGATGCTCCTCGTCGTACAGAAGCACCGGGATGCAGTCGGCTGTAGACACTCCGATGCACATACCTGGGATGTTGGTCATAACGGCGTCTACACCCTCGAGCAACATCTTCTTGACACCGTCGGGCAGGGTGGCGAACTCCTCGCCAATGATGCGGCTCTCTACACCATGTGTCTGGTGCGGCATAATGATGTGGTTGGCGTCTATGCCAAGCTCGTTGGCAAGCAACAGGCGGTTGGCGTCGGTGTTGGCCTTGCTGTCTCCGCAATACTCGTTGATGTTGAGCGAGGCATAGTTGCCCTCGCTCACACC
>OIZS01000675.1_pt1 | contig 13517 bp, 22 predicted proteins | sample 1588641 | NCBI WGS metagenome assembly OIZS01 (sample SAMN03283240) | human gut metagenome | biome: human-associated habitat; material: feces | host: Homo sapiens | place: Peru | collected 2012
GAACGCCGGCTCGATATGCTTCTTGCCGCCCCTGCCGCGACGCTCCACAACGCCGATGCGCTGCAGAGCCTTGTTGCAGTGGCGGATGAAGTTGCGGTGGTCGCTGTTCGTGTCGAGGATGTCGAGCAGGTGGCGTTCTCCTCTGTAGCGGTCGATTATCTCCTGCGCCTCCGGCTCTACCTTTATTGAATAGTACCGCCCGGTCTTCGCCCTCTCGTACTCGATGCGCCCTTCGGTGACGCGCTCCAGGCCGCACAGGTCTACGGCGTTAATGCCGCACAGGCAGAATATCAGTTTGAACATGTCAACGTAGCGGACGGCATACGGCTCGACAGGGTATGCGAACAGCTCGCGCAGACGCTCCACCGACATCGACCGCTTGCGTGTCGCCTGGGGGCGTATCTTAAAGCGGCGGAAGGGGTAGCACGCCGTCACCTCGTCGTCTATCGCATCGTTGAACACGGCGCGGATGTTGCGCAGGTGGATGTTCCGGGCGTTCTTCGAGCGTGCCGTCCGCCCCATGAACTCGTCGAAACGCTCCAGCCAGCGGCGGTCGATGTCCTCGAATGTCAGCCGGTCGGCTTCCTCATCGAAAGCGCGTATACGCGCCAGCGTCTGCCGGTATATGTATTGTGTGGCGGGCTTCTTATTAGGAGAACTGCCGAAAGCGATGAACCGGGGCAGGAACATGTTTGCCGCCGGCTTCGGCTCGCGCCCTGTGACCGCGCACAGCACCGCCTCGGCATAGTCGTTGACCGTCGCACGCGGTCGGCTGTCAACGGTGTACAGCGCGTTTTCAGCCAGCACCAGCAGGTGCGACAGGCGGGCGTTCATGTCGCGGCTTTTCGGATGTCGTCGTGTGACGCGGTCTTTTTCAGCGTCCCAGTGTTCGGGCAGCAGCGAGATGCCGAGGGCGACGGTGCGTGCCTTTTTGTCGTGTCTGATTTTGAACGCGAGGGGGAATGTGCCGTCCGCCTTTGCGCGTCGGGTGTCGAAGTAGAATTTTATTGTTGCCATGGTCAAATTTGCCTCCTCGGATTCGCACGCCATTCGCACGGTTTGCGCGTGCAAACGCGTGCAAACGCCGTGTTTTGTCCGTCTTTCGGAGTTTTTTTAACTCATCACAACGCGGATATTTGAGCCAAACAAAAGCCGCTGACATCACTAATTACCTGATTGTCAACGGCTTTTCAGTGTGTCGGGGTGAAAGGATTCGAACCTTCGACCCCCTGCTCCCATATCGGCTGATACCTCTTGTGGCCCAGCTGACGCTGTATCTCGCAAGCAGAGAACGATTTCTTTGTAGACGTGAGCAGGTGTATTGCAATGAACCAGTAGTGTAGCGGCAGTTTCGTGCCGTGCATCACGGTGCCGCCTGTGAGCGTTGTCCTGTGACCGCAACGCTTGCATTCCCACTGCTCGCGGTTTCTCTTCCAATAATGGTGGGTGCAGCCGCACTTTTCGCACACAACGCCGAGTTGTTCACGTTTGTGTTTCAGGTGTTGCTTGCAAGCATCCTCGTTGGGAAACCGTTTGTAGAATTCAATCAGTGTCATGCTCAATCCGTTTTCACGCTGCAAAATTACGAAAAATAATTTATATATGCAAGTGAAACGCGGATTAAAAGCAGGATTGGTATAAAAGAAGTCAAACAACCGAGGATGCATATTGCATAACTCGAATTGTCTGACTATCTTTGTTGCAAATACATTAATCATTATGATAATAGTATTAACCCGGGGTGCAACTACTTTATTCGCCACAATTGCGGCATCTTGTCGCGAATGATTAAGTGGTTCGTTTTAAGGGAGTCTTGGTTGATGCCGAACAATGCAAAAAGCACATAAGGATGAAGAGTAAAATCTTCACTGAGGAATGGCGTTTAGCCGTCCTCGACCTTATGAAACGTATGGAGTCACTTTAGTGTGACTTCATACTACCAAGACTCCTGCACCCCACCTTTTATCATACACTTTAATATAGTGGGGTTATCCTATTTTCTCAAGTATTTCTTGGGGAAAGATGCGGATAATCATAAACTGGAAACATGGAACAAGAGAAAAAGACCGTGACACTTGAGCAGGCAATCGAGGAGCCTTGGCGGCTCGACGAGCCCTGCACGCTCGACCTCGGCATCGGCGCGAAAGCCGAAATCACAAAAGAACTCGCGGAGGCGCATGAGAACTTCTGGTACTGGCTCAACCGCCTCGAAGACGCAGAGCCTGAACTCGTCTCGTGGCAGATACTCCGCGACTGGCTCAACACGTGGCTCAAGGAGGCACGCACGCTGGGCAACAAGCTGGGGGCAACGGCAGTGTATGCCTCGGTGATGCGCGGCATCATGAAAGAGAAGGACAGAGCCGAGAGATGCTTCGGCAAGGAAGAAGAACGATACTAAAGGGACTGTGGTGGCAGGTGATGGAGGGCCGCTACGAGGAATGAAAACAACAACCGACAAACAGATGACACAGATGACACAGATGAAGGAACTGAACATTGACGACCTGCGCCGCATGCGGCAGGGTGACGTGATGACGGCGGTGATACCGCTGAAGCGGCTGGCGTCGATACGCTCGCAGGCGACACGCATGAAGGAAGAGGGCTACGAGTTCTCGATACGCAAGACCGTGACGGACGACCTGTATGTGGTCGAGCGGCTGAAAGGGGGTGCGCGATGAAGCGGCTGGGACTTATTGTGCTGACCGGAATAATCCGCATGGCGGTGATAGTGCTGGTGCTGGGCGGCGCGTTGTGCGCCGGCGAGAACATCATCGACAACCCCGGGGCGGGGCTGCTTGGCATCCTCGCCATGCTGCTGGGCGTGCTGCTGTTCCGTGGGGACGTTGCTCTCCACGCAATGACGAAAGGGGGCAAGCGATGACAACGGTATTGCCTGACAGCCTGAAGCGGGGCGGCCAGTACGGCGCGAAAGCGGCATGCGAGTGCCTGGGCATCAGCGACCGCACGCTGCGCCGCTGGGTGGCGGCTGGCTACATCAAGAAGCGCGTCCACAAGGTAAACGGCAGAATGGTGTTCAGGGGGGACGACCTGATAGCCCTTTGGCACTCAACGAGAAAGGCATGACCATGCCTCGCATCATCAGGGAGAGCGACCTGCGCGACCTGCGCTTCGGCGAGGTGCTGCTGGTGCGGCCGCTGCACGGCGCAGACCGCTTGCGGCTGCGGAAGATGGCGCGGCGGCTGAACCTCCAGTCGCAGGGCATAGCCGGCGGCGCGGGTCTGCTCCGGATATGGCGCGAGACACCAGACAAAGTGAAACAACCCAAAAAGACAAGACAATGACACCACAGGAACTATATGACAAGGCCCGCGAATGGGCAAAGGAGGACGGCAGCAACGCATACATCGTCCTCACACAGCGCAGCGGCTACACATCGGACGGCGAGGTGAAAGGCTCGTACATAGACATCGCCTGTATGCTCCGCGAGGTGATGCGCCGCGACAAAAACTTCCGCGTTATAGCGAAGTTGACGTTGCGAGACCTCGACGAACACCCCGAAGACTGCATCGACACAAACGGAAAGGAGGGCGTGCAATGACACCGCAAGACATCATCAACGCCGCCAAACAGTGGCGCGACGAGAACCCCGGCAAACGCGCCTTTGCCGTCCTCACGTTAGACCGCGAGACAGACGTAACGGCAATGCAAACCGAGGCGACAGCACAAGAGTTCATGGTCATGCTGCTGGCGATGTTCAGCCGCGACCCTCTGTACCTCACCGCGACAAAGCACGCAATCGAGCTGTTCGACAACCCGAACATTCAGACGGCGTTGAAGAACGGACGCTACGACACCGAGAAAGGCATCAACCCGAAAAACATCAAGCAATGACACCGACACTCATCTACGCCCCGAAACAACGCCTGTACAGCGCAACGGCGACACCGCTGCCCGCCCCGACAGGCGTGAGGGCGGCACGCTGGCGGCACTACGACAGCATACCCGACAGCGTCACCATACCCTTCGCGATGCGCCTGTTCGCCATGCAGAACCTCACGCTCCAGTACGTTGACACCGTTACCGGCTTCTGCGTCGAGAAGCGCATAGACGGCACCAAGCGGCTCGTCCGCGCCGTCCGACAGCTGCGCCTCGGCATCGACCGCCTGTACGCCGGCAGCTTCAAGGGCGAGGCAGGGCGGCTCGCCAAGGAGAGCGAGGCACGCAACGCCGCCGAGTTCGAGGACAACGCCGACGCGCTGCTCACGCGGCTGTTCTACGGCCTCGACACCGAGGTCGGGCGGCTCGGGCTGACAGGCGACCACAAGGCACTCGTAATCGCCGTCCACCAGGCGCTCACCATAGCCGACGTGACGCGGATGTACGCACGCGAGGGCGACGAGATGCTGCGCCGCTGGCACGTCCCCGTGGCACGGACAGGCTGCTCGATGCTCCCCAACGAGTTCCTCGCCATAGCCGACCTGCTGCCGCAGTTCGCCGGCGACTGCTACAAGCTGTCGCGCTCGAGGGAGATAACAGCCAAGGCGATGCTCAACGACCTGCGCAAGCACGTCATCGTAATGCCCGACGGCACAACGCTGCAATGACCATGAGACCGAAGCAATGGGAACGCACATGCATCGCCGCCGCACGTTTGAGCGGAGCGCGGATGATGCTTCACACGCTGAAGGAACACAGCCTCATGGACTGCAAAGGCGAGGACAAAGTGTACCGCGACGCACAGCTGCGGAGCGCGTTGAGCAGCAGCATCAACCTCGACAAGTTCATCGCAGGCTGCCCCGGGTGGTACTGCGACTTTCAGCGGAACGCCAAAGGCAAGCTCGTGAGCGTGAAATTCATATTCGATTAGGACTAAGACACAACAGCAATGAAAGCAAACAAGACCAATATATGCGAGTACATGCGCGGCATAACAGACGACCTCAACACGCAGTTGCGGCAAGGCACGGCGGCGAAATATGAGGCCGCGTCGCGCAGCTTCAGCCGCTACCTTCTGAACCTCGGTAAACGCGGCGGCGACATCAGCACAGGGAAGATGACACCCTCGCTCATCGAGGGGTACGAGGGATGGCTGCGCAGCCGCCAGTGCTGCCGCAACACCACCTCGCAATACATGCGCGTGCTGCGGGCCGCTTACAACAGGGCGGTGCGCGACGGCATAGCGGAGAAACGCGACCTGTTCAGTAACGTGTACACAGGTGTAGCCAAGACCGAGAAACGCGCCCTGCCCATAGACATCATACGCCGCATCAAGGACATGCCGCTGGTGCAGCCGGCGCACAAGCTCGCACGCGACATGTTCATGATGAGCTTCTACCTGCGTGGCATGAGCTTCGTAGACATGGCGTTCCTGCGCAAGACCGACCTGTCGCACGGCCGCGTCACCTACACGCGCCGAAAGACAGGGCAGCGCCTGTCGATAAAGTGGACTGGCGCGATGCAGGACATACTGAACAGACACGCCGCCAACCCTACCGAATACCTGTTGCCGCTGCTCACCGCGCCCCTGTGTGACCGTTACGCGGAATACCGGGCCGCGAGTGGGCGCATAAACCGCAACCTTAAGCCCATCGGCGAGATGCTCGACCTGCCTGTGCCGCTTACGATGTACTGCGCCCGCCACAGCTGGGCGACAGCAGCGCGGACGAGCGGCATCCCCATATCGGTCATCAGCGAGGGTCTGGGACACGACAGCGAGGCGACCACGCAGATATACCTCGCCTCGCTCGACACCGAAGCGGTAGACAACGCCAACGACAAAATCCTCGCAGCGGTATGACAGACTTACAGCCCGACCCGTGAGGGCGGCTGCGGCAAGAGAGCCGCGAAACCAGATGGCCGCCGCCATAGTGCAAGCAGCAGTGCGGCTTTTCGCAGCAGCGGCCATCCTCTGCACTATCAATGGTTTATGATAGATTATAAGTTCATTTCGTAGATACATATAATCGACTAAGCCGTGCCAGTCCGCGAGGAGGCAACACGGCGCAAAAGCGCGGACAGCCTGACGGACAGGCAGCGAAGCGGACGCAAGAGCGTCGTCAAGCAGACCACATACGGAGGTTCGACTCCTCCGCCGCGCACAACAACCAAAAACTGAAACGACATGACAGACAAAGACAGAGACCTCATCGCGGCGGCACGCGCCCTGCACTACACCGAATGGGGCATCGCCGGCAGATACGCCGAGCAGTGCGACACCGAGGAAGCACGCGGCATCATCAACGGCATCGCGAGCGACCTCAACCACATCGAGGAGTACCATTCAGGACTGTTGTAAACAAACTACTTATGGAAAATAATAATGGCATCGTCCTTGACGGAATGTTCTTTGAAGCTGTTGAAGGAGGCTGTGAAAAATGCGACCTTTATGAACGCTGTGACAACACATACACCCATTCGCCCTGGTGTGTATGTGAGTATTTGGGTTATGAACTACACATGAATGTTGGCTTTCGCTTCAACAAGTCGATAACCAATAACCTATAAACGAAAGCAATAAATGTCAGGAATAATAACGACAACACTGTACCAGCAATGGGCAGACGCTTTCGCCGCCGTCGGCGAGTGCCACCTTTCGCTCGACACCTGCTGCAAGCTGCTTGCAGTCGTGTACGTCTACGGCGGCGCAAACGAAGCCTTCACGCACAACAAGAACCTCGTCACCGACTGGCGGGCAGCGGCACGGCGGCTGAACATCAGCGGCGGCGAGACAATCGACCCCGAAGGGCATCCCCTGCTGCGGCAGTACATACGCGAACTCGAAGAAGACATAGAGCAGAACCGCAAAAGCGTTGACGACTGCTGCACCGTGGAATGGGCAAACCGCCTGTTCGCCGAAAGATACAACATAAAAAATCTGCACCAATGACACGGACAATGGAGGTAGACAAGGACAAACTCATCCAGCTGCTCGTGAGCAGCTGCCCTCACATGGTGACCAACTACGATGGCACGGGCATTTGCCGCCCCGAGTTCGAGGCGCAATGCCACGCCCTGCTCCCCGACCGCTACGGCAAATGCCCCGACGACTGTCCGCACATGAACGAGGCAGCGGCAGAAGCGCACTGCAAGGGCGGCAAATGCACAAGGATAAAGAAACTGATAAAAATGATACAGCAATGAGCGAAACACAAGACGGCTATCGGACGATTGCCATTACCCAAAAACGGAAAAGACGCGGGACACTGTATTCGGAGTTCACGAACAAAGGCCGCAGTTCGGTGAGGTATGTCCGAGGCGCAAAGCCGGTCTACTGCTTCCGTTGGGTGGCAGAGATACAGATTAACGGCAAACGCCACCGCATGCGCAGCACGAACTATGACAACTGCCGAGCCTGGCTTAATGACATGATTGCAAAGGCAGGGCCAATCGAATACACGCAAATAATGAAGATAAAGCAATGAAACAAGACAAGAAAGAGACAATGACAGAACGCACCATCTACATCTCGCTGCCAATATCAGGGCGCGACCCCGAAGAAGCGCGGCAGGAAGCCGACAGCGTTAAGCACGCACTCTCGCGCCAGGGCTACAGGCCGGTATCGCCCTTCGACATCTGGCACGGCAAGCATCCGCAGTATGCCGACTACATCTGCAACGACCTCCGCGCACTGGCCGACTGCGAGGCTATCTTCCTATGCCAGGGGTGGAACGGCTCACGCGGATGCCGCATCGAACACAAGTTCGCCGAGGAGTTCGGCAAGCGCATCATCTACCAGCAAGCAGAGGAATGAACATGGTATTTGTATCAATAGGGTTGGTGGTTTGTGGCATGGTTATGTTGTCAATCGCGCTTATACTGGATATGTTGCTCGGGCTTGAAGGTTTGTTTAAATTCTGCGTAATAGTAAGTACAATTCTGCTTGTCGCAGCTGTCGTGAGCGGGTTGATATTTTTATTTCAACTCCTATCATGAAATACGGACTGCGATACCAAGGGAGCAAGAACGAGATCGCCGAGCGAATAGTCGCGCTGCTGCCCGAAGCGGAACACCTCTACGACATATTCGCCGGGGGCTGCGCCGTCACGCACTGCGCAATGGCGCAGACGGGCGGCCTGTTCAGCAAGTGGCGGCACTTCCACGCCAACGACGCCACGGACATGCCCCGGCTGTTCGTCGACGCGCTACACGGCAAGTATGCAGATGAGCGGCGGTGGATAAGCCGCGAGGACTTCCACAGGCTTAAAGAGGACGACCCTTACGTCCGTTCTGTGTGGTCGTTCGGCAACCGAGGCGAAAGCTATCTGTACTCTCGCGAGCTTGAGCCGTACAAGAAGGCACTCCACGAGATGCTGTTCGCCGAGACCGTGCAGCAGCGGCGAGTGCTGTACCGCACTGTCGTCAAGGAACTGCTGCCGCTGCTGCCGCGAACATCCGTGCAAAGTCTGCAAAGTCTGGAAAGTCTGGAAAGTCTGGGAAGGCTGGGAAGGCTGGGAAGGCTGGAAAGTCTGGAAAGGCTGGAAATCACGCAGTCCGACTACCGCGATGTGGAGATACTGCCCGGCAGCGTGATATACGCAGACCCGCCGTACATCGGCACGCATGGCTACGGCAAGGCGAAATTCGACCACGAAGCATTCTACGACTGGTGCGAGCGGCAGGACGCGCCGCTGTTCATCAGCGAATACAGGATGCCCGAAGACCGCTTCACCTGCATAGCCGAGTGGGGCAGGACATCGTCAATGAGCGCCGCCAACAAGTCGCTGCGCGTCACGGAACGCATATTCAGACCTAACACACAACTAAGATGACACAGACACACAAGATACGGCCGACGAATGACCGCCTGGTCGAATGGTCGGCAGAGGAGATGCAGCGGATGCGTGCCGTGATGCGCTCCTGTCTCGGCTTCATCGAGAGCCGCTACCCCGGAGAGCAGCCGTGCTACGAGGACACGCTCTCGCAGCCCATGCGGTACGCCAACAGGTGGTACTACGACGAACCGGCACAGCAGGACGAGCCGACACCAGACAGGCCGAGAGCGAAAAAGCAGCAAAAAGCAAAGAAGCGGAAAACCACACGCGGCATCCTGGAGGAACACGACGCGGAGCTTCGCAAGATGTGCGCCGACCCGGCACTGACTTGCGAAAAAATTGGCAAGCACTTCGGCGTGAACGCCTCGACAGTCGCAAAGTACACACGGCGGCACGGCATCAGGAGGGCATGGAGCAAGACCGCACGAGGGTACACGCAGTTGATGCTGAACGCGCACCGCGAAGAAATAAGGCAGTGGCTGCGCGAGGGTCGGCAGCAGACATGGATAGCGGAGCAGCTCGGAGTGAACGCACCAAGTCTCAACATATACATACACAGCGAAATGAACATGTAACACCCAAATAACAACGACATGGAAATAACACTAAACATCAACTTCCCGCCCGCGATACTGCGGCTCGCCGACGCGCTGACGCTGTCGATGATGCAGGGCGCGACGGCGGAGAAACAGCAGCCGAAAGCGGCTGCACAACCGCCCGAAGAGCCGAAGCAGCCAGAGGAGGCAGTGCCGGTCGAGTTCGCCGCCAAAATGTCGCCCGAAGCCGCTGATGCGGTGGCGGCCATAGAACCGGAGAGCGCCACCGTCTACAACGCCCTCGAGGCAGTAGACCGCACACGCGACCGCATCGAGCCGAAAGACTGGCGCGAGAACACGCAGTCGGAAGGCTACCTGAAGTACCACAAGAAACTGTCAGCTATCATGAAGGAACAGGCGTACCGCCTCGGCCAGTGCAAGCCGAGCGAACTGAAGGGCGACGACATCCGCCTGTTCTGCGAATGGTGCGACAACATTTACCTCGACAACGATGGAGACATCTGCACAATCCCGTTCTAAGCACGCGCCGCTGTCGCCCTCGGCGGCACACCGCTGGATGAACTGCCCTGCCGCGCCGAGGCTCGAAGCGACCGCGCCGGACACGCCCTCGCCCTTTGCCGAGGAGGGGACGCTGGCACACGCCCTGTGCGCCAAGCGGCTCAAAGACCGCCTCGGCATGGATACCGCCAAGGAGCAGGAGGAGATAGACACGCTGTGGCCGCAATACGGCACAGAGGAGATGTGCGCCCACGCCGACGACTATGCCGCAAGGGTGTGGGACGACTACACCGAGACGCTGTCTGCGGACAGCCGCGCACGCCTCATGGTGGAGCAGCAGTTCGACATGCCCGGCATCGCCGACTGCTACGGCACTGCTGACGCGGTCATCGCGGGGGACGGCAAGCTGCACGTCTACGACTTCAAGTACGGCCAGGGCGTGGCGGTGGAAGCCACTGCCAACCCGCAGATGCGCATCTACGCCCTCGGCGTGCTGTCAGCCCTCGACATCGACTTCGACATCGGCTTCGTGGAAATGAGCATCATCCAGCCGCGCAAGCGCAACTACGCCTCGGAGGTGCTGCCGGTCGGGGGGCTGAACCTGTGGCTTAACGATGTGCTGATACCGGCGGTGCGGCTCGCTCGGCAGGGGCGGTTCAAGGACGCTGGCGAGTGGTGCCGCTTCTGCAAGGTGCGCAACTCGTGCCGCACGCTGGCGGCACACTGCCTGACCACCGCAACGGCAGACGCGGAGCTGCTGACCCCCGAGCAGATAGCCGCCGACGTGCTGCCGGCTCTCGACACCGTCAAGTCGTGGGTTTCGGGCATGGAGGCGGAGCTGGTGCGCCGCGCCATGGACGGCACGCAGTACCCCGGCTGGAAGGTGGTGCGCGGCAGAGGAAGGCGCGTCATCACAGACCCCGGCAAGGCCGCCGAGACACTCGCAGCAGCAGGGGTGGATGCCGCCAGAATATGGAAACCCCGCGAATTACAGACGCTCACCTCGCTGGAGAAGGCGGTCGGCAAGAAGCAGTTCGCAGACCTCTGCGGCGGCTACGTAAGCACCAAGGAGGGCAACCCTACGCTCGTGCCTGACAGCGACAAGCGGCAGTGCATAGCCGCCGACGCGAGCGTGTTTGACGTGATTAAGGACATCGAATAACATCAACCATAAACAACAACAGAGATGACAAAAGTACAAGTGACCAAGACCAACAGAGGGTCTTACGTGATAGCCCCGGTGCGGCTGTCGTACACACACCTGACAGAGCCGTACAAGTCGGACGGCGCAGCCCCGAACGACCCGGGCAAGTACACCACCGCAGTGCTGATACCCAAGAGCGAGAAGGACGCGATAGCGGCGATACAGGCCGCTGTCGAGGAGGCGGCGCAGCGCGGCAAGGCGACAGCATGGGGAGGGCGCATCCCCGGCAACCTGAAGCGGCCGCTGCGCGACGGCAGCGAGAAGGACAACGGCGGCGAGGCTTACGAGAGCGCGATGTTCTTCAACGCCTCGAGCAAGAACCGCGTGCCTGTGTACGACCGCAACAACATCCCCATCAGCGACCCCGAGCAGATATACAGCGGCATGTGGGCGGCTGTGGAGGTGGTGTTCTACCCCTTCGCCGTGACCGCAAACAAGGGTGTCGCCGTGGGGCTGAACGCCGTCAAGAAGATACGCGACGGCGAGCGGTTCGGCGCGGCGGCAGCCACGGCGGACGTGTTCGACTGCGTCGCCATGGACGACGATGACGACGACATGTAACAACCTGTAAACACATCTATTCAGAATGGTCATAGCAATCTCGACAGGCAGCAGCCGCCTGTGCCAGAAATGGGAGCAGGTGACGATGGACTGGGAGCAGTTCGCTGAAAGGTGCTCTCGGTTCACCGTCACCGGCTGCACCGCCGCCGAGTACGCCGCCATGGACAGCGACAGCCGCTCACGCACCAAGGACGTGGGCGGCTTCGTCGGCGGCACGCTCAAGGACGGCATCCGCAAGAAGACAAACGCGCTGACACGCTCGCTGGTGACGCTCGACCTGGACGGCGGCGGCTTCGACCCCGACGAGCTGCTCGACGGCCTGGAGAGCAGCGGCACGGAGGGCGTGATATACTCGACGCACTCGCACACCGAGGAGCATCCGCGTGTCCGCGTGGTGGTGCCGCTGGCGCAGCCCCTGCCGGCAGACCGGTACGCCGAGGCGGCGCGGTCGCTGGTGGACGGCCTCGGCTGGGACAAGTACGTTGACCCGTCGTGCTATGACGTGGTGCACCTGTTCTACTGGCCGGCGCACCCGACAGACGCAGCAGAGTACTACGCGCACGCCCACGGCGAGCCGTTTGCATACAGCGATGATGAGCCGCTCGCGGCTTCTGGCAGCAGCGCGGACGGCATGCAGCCTGAACTGCCGCACGGCAAGGACGGCGAGCCTACGGCCGAGGAAGCGCGACAGGCGGCAGCCGCGTTGCGGTCGCTCGCCGGCAAGGCCGGCGACCCTCTGCAGAAGAGCGGCGCGGTCGGCGACTTCTGCCGCCTGTACTACCCTATCGGCAAGGCTATCGAGCAGTTCCTCCCCGACGTGTACAGGCGCGGCAAGGGGGGCAGGTGGACGTACATCGGCGCGACAACCTCCGACGGCGTGGTCATCTATGACGGCAAGTGGGCGTACTCCAACCATGCCACCGACCCTGCACACGGACGGCTGCTCAACGCCTTCGACCTGGTGCGGCTGCACCGCTACGGCAGCCTCGACGCACAGGCAGAGCCGAACACGCAGCTGACCGCGTTGCCCTCGTACCTCGCCATGGTGCGCCTGTGCGGCAGCATCGCCGCGCTGTCGCCGTCGTCGCAGAAAAGCGCAAAGCCCGAAACGGACGACACCGACCGCGTGATGTCGCTGCTCAAGTGCCGCAAGGACGGCACGCCGCTCAACAAGCCGCTGAACTTCTACATCATACTGGAGGAGGACAAGAACCTGCAGGGGATGCTCAAGTACAACGAGTTTGCCCAGCGCATCGAGCTGAACAGCACCGCGCCGTGGTTCGGCAAAGCGCACGGCGACGCGCTGGATGCCGGCGACAGCGAGGCGGCGTTCAGCGACTACGACGCAGACCACCTCGCTCTCTACATAGACGACAAGTACGACATTACACACAAACAGAACATGAGCACAGCTATCACTGGGGCGGCGCAAGAGAGCTGCTACCACCCCATTAAAGAGTACCTCGAGGGGCTCGCATGGGACGGCACGCCGCGCTTGGCAGCCCTCATCACCGACTACATCGGCGCGGAGGACAACGAGACCAACCGCGAGATGACCGAACTGCACTTCGTCGCCGCCGTGGCACGCATCTACGAGCCGGGGATAAAGTACGACTACGTCCTCACGCTCCACGGCGAGCAGGGGTGCGGCAAGTCGTCCGTGTTCCGCATCATGGGCGGCAAATGGTTCACCGACACGCTGCCCGACATGAGCTCTAAGGACGCGAGCGACGCGCTGCGCGGCGCGTGGATAGTCGAGCTCGCCGAACTCGCCGCGATGAACAAGTCGGAGGAGGAGGCGGTCAAGAAGTTCATCACAGTGCAGGAGGACAAGTTCCGACCCGCATACGGACACTACCAGGTACACTACAAGCGGCAGTGCGTGTTCGGCGGCACGACCAACAAGGCGCATTTCCTGCGCGGCGAGAACGGCAACCGCCGCTTCAACACCATAGCCGTCACCCC
>OIZS01000681.1_pt1 | contig 13412 bp, 8 predicted proteins | sample 1588641 | NCBI WGS metagenome assembly OIZS01 (sample SAMN03283240) | human gut metagenome | biome: human-associated habitat; material: feces | host: Homo sapiens | place: Peru | collected 2012
ATACATGGCAGAGCTGGAAGAACTCATACGATTTCTGGACAGCAAGTAAGGCTAACCGCCAGATTGACTGGGACCGCCTCTACTATGCAAACGAAAATGCAGCAAAGGCTGGCAACGAAACAATGTACTACATCCAGGCTAAGCATAATGACAACTTGAATCTCACCTTGTCATCTACGCTTACTGCAAAAATAACCAAGAACTCCAAACTGGTGAGCGGCTTCATCTTTGCCAGCAACAGCAACCGCCACTACCAGACTTTGGAAGATATGCTTGGCGGCTCTCTCTTCCACAACATCAATAATTACGCTCTCGGAAAGTATCCAGCTACTGACCCAAGAGTTCAGTATGACTTAAACCGTCCTAACGCCCCAGTCAACGAAGGCGACAAGTTCGGTTATGATTACAAGATTGAGGTGATGAAGGGCTTGCTCTGGACATCTTACACAGCAGAGTTGGGCAGATTCCAGACTATGTTCAGCGCTAAGTTGGGTCAGACCAATATGCGCCGTCATGGCTATATGCGCAATGGTATGGCTGCAGAAAACTCTTATGGCAACAGCGGAATCGCCAGAATGGGCGAAGGTGGTGCCAAGGGTAGCATCAGCTTCGATGCCGGTCGCGGTCATGCGTTCAAATTAGGTGTTGGCTACGAGTGGCAGCCACCTAAGGCTAACACAGCATTCGTATCTCCTGAGATCCAGAATGACTTCGTGAGAGATTTGCATGATGAGCATATCTTCAGCAGCGAGTTCGCTTACCAATACCAGAACTCATGGATGCACGCCAACCTGAATGCATACTATAGCCGTCTGGACCACGTTACGGAGTGGCAGAACTTCTATAGTGATATGGACAACTCGTTCGTATATTTCAGTCTTCCTGGCTTGCAGAAGGAATACTATGGTGTAGAATTGGGTCTCGACTTCAAACTCACATCTTTCCTCAACTTCAAGGCTATCGGTACTTTGAGCGACAACAGAATCCTCAAGGATATTGAGACTACACGTTCTGAGTCTGTCACAGGCGACTTGAATACTGAAATGACATATATTAAAGGTATGCGCGAGAGCGGAACTCCTCTCAACGTAGGAAGCCTTGGCTTGAGCTATCATGCAGGTGGCTGGTTCATCGACCTCAACGCCAACTACTACGACCGCATCTACCTGTCATACGCACCTATCTACCGCACCCTGTCTGAGTTGTCTCGTCTCAACGCATTCGACAACTTCGGCAATCTGATGCCAGGTTATACAGATCAGGCTAAGGGTCATGGTGGCTGGATGGTTGACGGCAGCATCGGCAAGAGCGTACGCTTGAAGCACGGTAGCTTGAACTTCAACTTGATGATTACCAACATTCTGAACAACCAGAAGATCGTATCTGGCGGTTATGAGCAGAGCCGAAGCGATTTCTCAGGTAATGGTGATAGCAGCAAGGAGCGCGTTTACAAGTTCTCCAAGAACCCTAAGAAGTATTACGTATTCGGAACAAATGGTATGTTCCAGGTTTCTTATAGATTCTAATAAAAAGGAAAGATATGAAAAAAATATTATTCATAGCAATGGCTTTTGCCAGTATGTTTTTTGCATCTTGCATGGGCGATGGTTATGCTGATCCTGATAATACGATTAAGGTGCCTGCGGCTCCTGTCGGTGACAATAATATCAAGGAGAAGAATGTCATCACAATTGCACAGCTGAAGGAAGACTACAACAGCCTCATTGCTAATAAGAGATATGAACAGATAGACAAGGACATCCAGATCAAAGGTTACATTACCGGTAATGATCTCGGTGGCAACCTTTACAACGAGGTTTGTCTGCAGGACGAGACGGGCGGTATCTTGGTTTGCATCAACAAGGGTGCTCTCTATGGCGAACTTCCTGTTGGTCAACAAATCCTCATCAATCTGAAGGGCCTCTACATTGGTGGTTACGGTTCTCAGGCTGAGTTGGGCGGTGTCTATACCAACAGCACTACGGGTGCACAGTCTATCGGTAAGGTTGACCGCTACGAGTGGAACAAGCATTTCAAGATTTTGGGTTCTCCAGACGCAGCCAAGGCTGAAAGTTTGGTAGAGGTGTTCGACAAGACCAAGATCAAGGATGCTGACTATCTGAAGTCTTGCTCTGGCAAGTTGATGCGCATTGAGAATGTACAGTTCTCTCAGGCTGACGGTAAGGCCGTTTATGCCCCAGAGACAGAAAAGGACAAGACCAACTGCGTGAACCGCAACTTGACTGATGCAGAAACCAAAACACCTATCAGTGCTTCCAACCTCTTGGTTCGCACTTCAGCTTATGCCAAGTTTGCCAATGTCGCTTTGCCAAAGGATCCTGTCAACATTACAGGTATTTTCACCCGTTTCAACAATGTTTGGCAGATTCTGATCCGTACAAGCAATGATGTTGAGACTGCGCTGAATGTTACTGGTGGAACTAAGGAAGAACCTTACACCGTAACCAACGCTCTCAAACTCATCAATGCTGGTAAATATACAACGGATAAGGTTTATACTACCGGAATCATCTGCGAGGTAAGTAGCGTTGATACAGGCTCGTATGGTAATGCTACATATTCTATCTCTGAAGATGGAAAGGCTGTTGCCGGCAAGATGATCAAGGTATTCCGCGGCTTCAATCTCGACAACCAGAAATGGACAGAAGAGACAAAGGGCACCCTTGCCGTAGGAAAGAAGGTTGTCATCTATGGAACATTGACTATGTACAATGGCACTCCTGAGATTGACAAGGAAAACTACCTCATCTCTATCAAGTAATTCATCCATTAGAAATTTTTAAATAGAATAACAATATGAAAAAGATTATATATTCATTGTTTGTGTTGGCTATGGCAGCCTTTACTTTCAGCAGTTGCGAGGACGTTCCAGCTCCTTACGACATGCCTACTAAGCCAGAGACTCCAGAAGAAATTCAGCCTACAGGTTCTGGTACAGCTGCAGACCCATTCAATATTGCTGCAGTAGAAAAGTATATTGACGAAGGCGGAAGCGCCGAAACAGAAATATACGTTAAGGGTAAGGTTGTATCTGTAAAACAGGGAAGCTTCGATCCTCAATATGGTAGCTTGAAATATTATATTTCAGAAGATGGTACAGCTACAAATCAGTTCTATGTATATAATGGCTATGCAGGTCCTAACCGTACAAAGTTCTCTGGAGAAGATGCTTTGAAACCAGGCGATGAAGTTGTCATCTGTGGAAAGGTTGATAACTACCAAGGTACAAAAGAATTCCTCGTTGGCAACTATATAGTATCTCTTAATGGTCAAGGTGGAACCACTACTCCAGATACTCCAACAGACGGTTACATCAACGAGACATTCAATAAGAGTTTTGGTACATTTACTCTGAAGAACATTAAGGGTACTCCATGGGTCATTGATTCTTATGGCTATGCCAAGGCAACAGGTTATGATAATACAAGTAAGGTAACAACACCTTCAGAGAGCTACCTCGTATCTAAGGCTATTGATCTCTCTTCATCAAAGGGAGCTACCTTGAAATTCTCTTATATCTTGCGCTATGCTACCTATAATGGCGAGCCTACAAAAGGTGTAAAGAACCAGGTACTTATCACAGAGAACTACACTGGCGATCCTGCTACAACAAAATGGACCAATATCACTGGTACTCTAACCGAAGGAACTGACTGGACGACTTGGTCTACATATACCTACGACCTTACTCCTTACAAGGGTAAGAAGGATATCGTTATCGCTTTACACTATGCATGCGAGGCTAAATCAGGTACATGGGAGATAAAGGAATTGACTGTTAAGGAAGGTACTCCTACTGTAGAACCTGGAACTCCAGATACACCTTCTACAACCGAAGGTATCTCAGTAAATGGACTTACTGTTACATTGACGAATAGTGGAGTCACAGCTGGGAAAAGCTTAAAAGTAGAAGATCTTAGTACATTGAAGTTAGATGCAAACCCAACAGAGTTCACACTCTCTGACGGCACTATTTTCAAATTGGATTCAAATGGCAACAAGACAAAGCCTGCTTACAACGAAAAAGCAAAAGAACTTCGCATTTATGCCAACAACATAATGACCATAACAGGCTCCAAGAACATTGCTAAAATCATCTTGACTTGCACTCATGACCACAACAAGAACACAGACTGTGTTGGTAACGAAACTGCAACCATAAACTTCTCTGGCAAGACTGCAACCTACACCAATGTGTTTACAGGTACAACAGGTGGTGGTGTACAACTTCGCATCAAGTCAATCGAAATTGTTTATGCCAAGTAATCCACTCAATTACAAATAACTTTAACTATCCCCATTGCCTCTCATCAGGCAATGGGGATTTTGTTTTCAGCTATGTTTCTTATGTTCTGTCAAATTCCTCCAGAAGTTCCTGCTATGCCCTTCAAGCGGTCCCTCGATGAACACGTGATGGGGAACTGGTGAACAAGAGACGAGCAACGAGGGATCACGAGGCGGGCAACGAGTGCCCAAACCGAGAACCACAATTTGGGCAATATATCTGTGAAAATAAAAAAAGAGTAAAAGAAAGAAAAACATCAGGAAATATTTGGCAGAAAGAAGAAAAAGTCGTAACTTTGCACCCTGTTAAGTGTAAAGGCTATAATGGGCATGCACCGAAAGGACATGAGATGATGCGAAGAACATCCCCATAACGTCTATTTTTAATAACCCAATAAAAATAAAAAAGAAAAATGAAAAAAGGTATTCATCCAGAGAACTATCGTCCTGTAGTATTCAAAGATATGTCTAATGGCGACATGTTCCTCTCTCAGTCAACATGCAAGACTAACGACACTGTTGAGTTCGAAGGCGAGACTTATCCAGTAGTAAAGATTGAAATCTCTAGCACTTCTCACCCATTCTATACAGGTAAGAGCAAGCTTGTTGATACTGCAGGTCGCGTTGACCGCTTCATGAACCGTTACGGTAAGTTGAAGAAGTAATATACCTTTTCATTTAAAGGATATATTATCGCAAGATACAAAAGTGCGTTCGAGCGTAGTTGCATATACGCTGGTACGCACTTTTTTCGGTTTTATACATTTCTACGAGAATGACTATTTTTATATTACAAATTATATTCTAACACGACTTCTATGAAACGAATCAAGATTTACCTTTTGATGCTTCTTGCTGCACTCACAGTAGGTAGCTGCGGAAGCGATAATGACGGTCCTGGTGGCGGTGGAATCGTCAATACGAATACCAACGCCAATGTTGTAACCCCAGGAATGCCTGACGAAATCACACGTTTGGAATTTCCAAAGGTGAAAGGTGGAACAAGTACAGTCATCGTTCACGAAACTGCTCAATATGGTGTCAACTTCTGCACAGAATTTGATACCAGTAAGAAATCACAGCGATGGAGTTGCTATGCTGTCTATAAGAGTAACAACCTGAAAGGCTGGAATAGAGATAAATGGTGGTCTAAAGAAGGAGTATCATGGAATGGTAAGACATGGTATAAAGATCCTTTCCAGATAGACCCAGAAATTCCTGCTAACGTGCAACCAGGTGTACATGAATTTAGCTCTTCCAGCATGCCAAGCGAAGGAATCACCTACTTCCAGAGAGGACATATCGTTGCTTCCGAAGACAGAATCTGCAACATGGATGTAAATGGACAGACTTTCTATATGACCAATATGCAGCCTCAGATAGAAGAATTCAATACCGGCATTTGGGAAGAAATGGAAAAAAAAATCAGAAGCTTTCTGACATACAATACGAGCACTAAACCTGAGTTTGCCAATGACACCATGTATGTCTGCAAAGGTGGAACCATTGACAAGTCAGAGCAGATTTTGGGCTACACAAAAAATAAATTTATAGTTCCTAAATACTTCTTTGCAGCAATCATGATCAAAAACAAATCCGGTCATAAAGCCATCGGATTCTGGTTTGAACACAAAGATTATCCTTCCACAGAAAAGTTGAGCGCACATATTATCAATATTGCCAAACTTGAGGAGCTTACTGGTATTGACTTCTTCTGCAATCTTCCTGATGATGAAGAAAGACTGATCGAGAACGTGAATATCACACCATCCTATTTGCAAACTGTTTGGAAAATAACAAACTAAGTTCTCTGATACTTTACAACATTTCACAATACAGAAAAGTTAAGAGGATGCATCGAAACGATTCGTTTGATGCATCCTCTTAACTTTTCCTCCAACACAAGGTCTATCTTCTGCTATTAAAACGAGAAGACGTTCCCTTAATCGGACTCTGACAAGCAGCCTTACCAAATGATTTATGCTCAGTTACGCCTGCTCCACGAGTCTGAGCCTTGGCATTATTGGTATCGTTCAAGCGCTCAAAATCAAAATAGATAACATCGCCCTTAACGCTTCCCGTTCCTATCATGTAACCGAAGAAAGTATCATACCCCTTCTTGTCATATCCCAAATGGAAACCAGCCTGAGAAGAACCATAGTCTAACACAAAGGTTGCTCCAGTATTCTTGTACTTGATATAAATATCTCCATTATCCTCTATGTACCAGGAGAAATCCAAGGTCTGGCTCTTATCTTCAATGACATTTCCTTGAGAATCCAAGAGATAATCAGTCTCCACACCCTCTCCACTATAAGATTTTGAATTCTGATTATATTGGAAGAACTTCATGGTCGTATAATAAACCTCTGTGCTACGCGATTCACCATCCTCATTGATATAAGAATAATCCATCTCACCGCCCCATTCTCCACAGAGAGTCTGGGCCATTGCCGTACGTTCATCACCATCTTGGTTGTTCCCATTACCACCCTGGTTCCAATAATCATTATTCCAGTGCCAGTCGCCATAGTTATTGCTCCAGCCGTATGGATCGTACCAATAACCATCATACCAAGGATCATCGTCACAACTGACAAATGTCATGGATGCTACTGTTATCGCAGCCAACATCAACAAAGATTTTATATTTTTCATATCTCGTCCCTTTCTTTTTAATCTGTTCCCTGAGGAAACAGCAAGTCTCTTTACTTATTCTTATAATTGACCACTCTTCTCAGATATTTCAGCGAATCAGAATCTGAGGAAGAAGCACGGGTATCATCGAAAGTTCCCTGATGAGGCTTAGCCCAACCATATCCCCAGGAATCATACCAATCATCACTATCATACCAGTCATAATTCCATCCGTTAGGAGAAGCCGTCTTCACCAATCTGAAATCCGCGCTGCTATTTCCACATTCAACCGTTCCATAGAAATAATCATCATCCAAAGAATAGTTATAAATCGTAGCATACGAGTTTTCCTCTATGAAGTGAATTTTGATGACACCATTACTCACTGCCCACTCTATGTGATTAGCAACATAATCCCAAGGAGCATTGCGGTATCGGTCTATCCAATACCCCGTTCCGTGGTCGGAATAAGAGTTGCTTGGAACAAACGTTATCTCAGAAGTGGTAGAAGCATAATAACGATTATCATACGTCAAACCAATATCCATATAGCCTTTCCAAGTGCCATATAAAGTATCGCCAATGTCAGCGTCCTCATCGCAAGATGTGAAACTGAGGCTCATCAAAGCCACGATAGCCATCGTCAAGAGAGTCTTTAAATTTTTCATATCCATATAAGTCTTTAAATTACATTTCTTTGTTTATTTGCTGCAAAGATACGCCAAATAATCATACCAACAAAGGGTTTTTAGGAAAAAAACAGGGAGAAATCCCTATGATGTAATGGAATATCCCTAAACAATTTGGAAATTACAAGTTTTTTGTTTACCTTTGTCCAAGAAAAGCTGCACTCGGCAATTTGAAAACAAGTTTTCATTGCGCTCGTTTGCATTTTCTTTGTCGAAAATATTAACTTAAGAATATGACCAGAAGAATCATACACATTATTATATTAGGGCTATTATCAATATCCGGATATTGCGGAACACCCTATTGTGACATCAGAAAGTTCTCTATTCTGGATGGACTTGCTGCCAACAACATATCAGACTTATGTCAGGGAGCAGACAACATGATGTGGTTTGCTACCTATAATGGTCTGTCATATTATGACGGCTATACTTTCCACACTTTCCGTGACTTACCTGATAACCAAGATCTCCTCAGTACAAATCGTATTCGCAATATCTTCCCTTGCACCAACTATGACCTCTGGTGCGTTACATACGACCGTCGCCTCTACATATATGATACCCATTTGTGCAACTTTGTAAACATAGAGAATCAAATCAACGAGAAGTTCAACATCCATCTTTATGCCGATAAAGTTTACACCCTAAGTCCAAAAGCAAGTTGGATAACTACAACTGACCACAAATACGCAATCAGAATTTCAAAAAAAGAATTTACAGACGACAATCCAAAACTCATCATGGGAGGAACTAAAAGCCTGCCAAGTGGAAATATCTGGTATATTACCGCCGACAAAAAGGGGCGTGAATGGATTCTTACAGACAAGGGTACTCACATCTATGGTACCAAATTCACCACTCCAATTCCATTTAAATGGTTCCGACAGGTAGGCAACACCATTTACCTGGCTACAGCAGATGGCAGAGTTGCCGTCTTTGATGAAACCAGGAACCATATCTCCATGATTCCGATGCCGGAAGGAGTCACAAAAATCAATGAATTAAAAAATACAGGCTATCAACTCCTGATAGCCACAAATATCGGTGTAGTAGTCTATAATCCACGTACATTCAAATCTGAAGTTGTAAGTGTTCAGAACCCTAACCAGCCTGTAGCAGAAGTCAAGAAGATATACGTAGATAGCAAAGACCAGCTATGGGCATTTACTGACGGTATGGGTGTAACCATCATCAATCCGAATACATTGGAGAAGAAATGGTTGTTTGCAGACCAGGAAAATCCAGTTTTGCGTACTGTCAGTGAAAAATATTTCATCATGGAAGATGAACACAATACGCTATGGATGATACCTAATGGAGGTACATTCTGCTACTATGACAGAACGAAAAAAGAATTGGTACCTTATGTTTTGCAAAGCAACTCTCAAGGCAATGCAAGTATTCCAAAAATCACTAAATACGTAATTTCAGACCAAAAAATCCTTTGGGTAACGGGTATTCATGACCTTACACAAATCAACTTCAAATATCATGAATATACGCTGAGCCAAGTTGAAAATACAGAAAGCGAAGTACGCGCCATCACACTTGACCATAATCGTAACTATTGGGATGGATTTATCTCTGGATATTTAAAGATTAGCAATGACCAGCATCAGAAACTTGGCTACATCACCCCAAGTGGTCAATTATCACAAACACCAGTTCAGTTCTCCACCTGTGGCATCTATGCACTCTACGAAGACAGTCAGGGATACATGTGGATAGGAACAAAGGGAGACGGGCTCTATCTTTTGAAAGACGGAGAATTGCAGCATTTCACCCATAATCCGGCAGACCCATACTCTCTGCCTAATGATAGAATCTATGATATTGTAAGCGATAGACAAAACAGAATCTGGATTGCGACTTGTGGAGGATTGGCTATTGCAGAAAGAGTAAACGGCACCTATCGCTTCATTTCAAACAGAAATAAACTCAACTGGTTCAAGAATGGGCTCTACCAAAGATTACGCCGAATTACATGTACCAACAAAGGTACCATATTAGTAGCAACAACCGACGGACTTGTTACATTCTCCGACGAATTCAAGGATTATTCCAAGATTAAATTCTATCATTCTAATCATATTATAGGTGATACAGCTTCCCTCATGGCAAGCGATGTCAACTATACATTGGTTCGTTCTAACGGAGATACTTATATCTCTACATTAGGTGGTTGTCTGCAAATTACAACCAGTAAATCATTATTAGAAAATAATATAAGAGTCGAATTCGTCAAGAATATCAACCTGGACGAAGGTATCGTACAGAGTATGATAGAAGATAATGCAGGAAATATCTGGATTATCAGGGAATCCAGTGTCGATAAATTCAATCCAAGCACAGGAAAAATAGATGTTTTTGGGCCAAACGATTTTGATTTCCACATGACGTTTACAGAATGCCGCCCATTCCACGATCCTTCTACAGATCAAATCACATTAGGAACACCGATGGGAAGTATTACCTTCAATCCAAAGGTACTCAAAAAGACTACCTATCAACCGAAAATACTGTTTACCTCTCTGCACTTCAACGGAGAGGCTCATACCATTCCTATCCTGCATAGGCCAAATCTGGTCATTCCTTCAGACAAGCGAAATCTGACCATTACCTTTGCAGCACTTGACTATACCAGAAAGTATCAGGCATACTATGCATATCGTCTGGATGGTCATACACCAGAAGGCGTATGGATTCCATTAGGAAGTCAAAATATGATTGGTTTCAACCGCATTTCTCATGGTAAATACATCCTCAAGGTAAAAGCCACCAATACACATGGAGTCTGGGGTAAATATATCGCAGAACTCCCGATAGAAATCGAACCCACTTTCTGGGAGAGCATATTGGGAAAAGTCATTCTTTTCATATTGTTCATCTTAGGTCTTGGATTAGTATTCTATATGTATAACAACCGACAAAAACAAAAACTCAGCCATGACATGAGTGTACTGAAGAACCATTTCTTCAGCAATGCTTCACACAAATTGAGAACCCCTCTCTCTCTGATAGGCGGTCCAATAACAGAAGTGCTGGAAAATGAAGAAGGACTCTCAGAAGAAGGCAGAAACCTCTTGACATTGGTTCAGAGGAATGCCAGAGAGATGTACCTGATGGTCAACCAAATGCTGAAGTTTGACAACAATAGCAATTTCTATGAAGATGGAGGTCTTGACAAAGATTCTCATGCAATCCACGAAAATGGAGAGATAGAAGACTCAAATGCCAAGAACTACATAGAAGATGTAGCTTTAGACTCAGCAGAGGAATTCGAAAAGGGAGAAAAAGATATCACCATACTCGTGGTAGAAGACAACGCGGACCTACGCACCTTCCTGGATACAATTCTGAGAAAGGACTACAATGTATTACTTGCAGAAAATGGAAAGAGAGGTCTTGAAATGGCACGCAAATTTGTACCAGACTTCATCTTAACTGATGTTACCATGCCTGTCATGGACGGAATCACCATGGTACACTACATCAAGCAGGACAGCAATATCTCCCATATTCCAATCATCATACTCTCTGCCAAGGCCAGTCTGGAAGACCACCTCAAGGGATTTGAAGAAGGAATCGATGGTTATCTGACCAAACCATTCTCTGCCACTTACCTGAAAGGCAGAATTGAAGCGGCCATCAACTATCGCAAGAGTCTGCAACAAGAATTGCTCAGAAACATTCATGTTGGAGACGAAACACAAACGAGTCATAACACGACTGTTCAAAACAAAACAGAGGAGCCTCAACGTATTACGATTGGCGAATCTACCATTAGCATACAGGACCATACCATCAAGAAAGTGCTGAAGTTTGTCTTGGAAAACATTTCTGATCCAGACATGAAGATCGACGATATTGCACAGGCCATGGGCATGAGTCGCAGTGTACTCTATGGAAAAATCAAAAATGCGGTAGGATTGACTCCTATTGATTTCGTCCGTCACATCAGAATTATGAAAGCCATCGAGATGTTACGGGATACAGATGAAACGCTGACCAGCATTGCATTCGCTGTAGGCTTCAGTGATCCGAAATATTTTTCTAAGGTGTTTAAGAAAGAAATGGGTATAATTCCAAGTGAATATAGGGAAAAAAACAAATAAAAACAGTTTGATATACTCTAAAAAACAAAAAATACACCATAAAAAAAGAAATTTATTATACTTTTGCATCAGTTCTTAGAAAAGTTAAATGATAGATTTTTTGTGAACTTCTTAAGATACAAGTAGTTATCCATACAGAAGTTCAAAAAACCCAGGGTTTGTGAAAATCCTGGGTCTTTTTATTTTCTAAGTTATTACTTTTTTAGAAAAATTATCAGTCATAATTTACTCTTCTAAAAGAAAAATAGTATCTTTGCACTCTAAAAAAAGAAATAAGAATAAAATATATAGATACAAACAAAAATGAGAACTGTTTACGAATTCTCTGTCAAGGACAGAAAGGGAAAGGATGTTTCCCTCAAAGAGTATGCTAATGAAGTATTACTCATCGTCAACACTGCCACAAAATGTGGTTTTACTCCACAGTATGAAGAACTGGAGAAATTATATGAGACCTATCACTCTCAGGGTTTTGAAGTCTTAGACTTCCCTTGCAACCAATTTGGTCAACAAGCTCCAGGAACAGACGAAAGCATCCACCAATTCTGTAAACTTACATACGGTACAGAATTTTCTCGTTTCAAAAAGATAAAGGTAAATGGCGATGACGCTGCTCCTCTTTACAAATTCTTGAAGGAAAGCAAAGGGTTTGCTGGTTGGGATGAATCTCATCCTCTCTATCCTGTGCTCGACAAAATGCTCAGCGAAGCTGATCCTAACTACAAAGAGAGTAATGACATCAAATGGAATTTTACTAAATTCCTGATTAACAAAAAAGGTCAGGTTGTAGCTCGTTTTGAGCCTACCACCAGCTTTGAAGTAATTGCCAAGGCTATTGAAGAATGGCTGAGCAAATAACAGAAGTCTATCTCATTGATTGAAAGAATCACAGCTATATAAACAATAAAAAAACGAGAATGCAAATTAGCATTCTCGTTTTTTTATTGTTATATTCTTTCAAGTCTTTAATATTCAAGTTTGTTATGCTGATTATACCTATCCATCATTTTTTTAGACTTTAGGAACTGTAGCAAGGAATTTCTTAATTTCCTCATCAGGGACAGCATAGTCATGCAAGTCACCATTGATATAGCTCTCATAGGAAGGCATATCAATCAGTCCATGTCCAGACAGACAGAACAGGATAACCTTTTCCTCTCCGGCTTCCTTTGCCTTCTTAGCCTCACGAATCGTAGCAGCAATAGCATGACAACTCTCTGGAGCAGGAATAATACCCTCTGTGCGGGCAAAAAGCATACCAGCCTCAAAAGACTCAGACTGAGGAATATCCACACCATACATATATCCGTCCTTGATCAACTGAGAAATAATCATACCGGCACCATGATAACGCAAACCGCCAGCATGGATATTCGCAGGCTTGAAATCATGACCCAAGGTGTACATTGGAAGCAATGGTGTATAACCAGCCTCATCACCAAAGTCGTATTCAAACTTACCACGAGTCAACTTAGGGCAACTCTCTGGTTCAGCTGCAATAAATTCAGTATTCTTTCCATCCTTAATCTTATGACGCATGAAAGGGAAGGCGATTCCACCAAAGTTACTACCACCACCAAAACAAGCTATCACAGTATCAGGATACTCACCAGCCATAGCCATCTGCTTTTCTGCCTCCAGACCAATGACTGTCTGATGAAGA
>OIZS01000682.1_pt1 | contig 13385 bp, 9 predicted proteins | sample 1588641 | NCBI WGS metagenome assembly OIZS01 (sample SAMN03283240) | human gut metagenome | biome: human-associated habitat; material: feces | host: Homo sapiens | place: Peru | collected 2012
GAGCCGTGCCGATGGTAGTGTAGCATTCGCTATGTGAGAGTAGGTCATTACCGGGTATACTGACAGTGCAAGGAGCGGTAGTTCAGTTGGTTAGAATACCTGCCTGTCACGCAGGGGGTCGCGGGTTCGAGTCCCGTCCGTTCCGCCACTTATTAGAGAAAGATTAGCATCCGGTTGGATGCTTTTTTTTTGCCTGAATTTACCATTTATCCTTCTTGGCCCTCCCTTTAATTTTTTTTATCTCCCCCTTTACTTATTTTTTCTTCATTTCTTGATTGGTTTAATTTATGGTTAAGCAGCTATTGGGATGCACTAACAAGCTGATGCTTAATGGTTAATACCCCTAACGTGTGTTTAAACGCGATTTAATGCGTCTTTGTGTTTAAAGTAGCTGATTTATACCATGTTTAATAAACACGCCTAATTTACGCCTGTTTTAAGCTGCTATGTTTGATTACCATGTGGGGTTTAACTTTTTCTATTATCTTAAGAATTAAAAAATAAAGAATAAAAAAAGGGTTTTACTTTTGCGGTGAAACCCTTGGTAAGTAGTAATTAAATTATGTAGTGGTTTGGGCTACCATTAATTTATTAAGTAAATTCTAGCACTCCATTTACTTAAGTCATTTGTGACCCCATCAAAGTCTGTATTTAGCACTAGCTTATATGAGTTAAGACCAAGTTCTTCGGTGTTGTAATCATTCTTTGATAAGTTGATAACTGTAATTGAGCGTTTGGTTTTAATAAAGATAAGTTCTTTACTTTCATCAGCTTCAATGGTGATTTCCTCACGGTTGTGAGGGCCGATAATGCCTTCCTTCTTAAGAGCAATGAGCGACTTATAGATTTCAAGAACTTGAGCGTGAGGCGGAGTAGCTGGAAGTTCCCAATCGAGCTTGCTGTCAATGAAGGTTTCGATATCATGCGGAGGCAATAGTTTCGCATCTTCACTAAAAGAAAACTCATTACGGCGTCCCTTTTGCACAGCATCGATAAGCCATTGGTCTTTAAAGCTTTCAAAGAACCAAAATGGATTCATTTCTGCATATTCTTCACCCATAAAAATCATAGGTATATAAGGTGAAGCAAAAACAGTAGTTACAGCAGTAAGAGCGCGTTTAATGCCATAAGTTGTGCTCATGCGGTCGCCATTAGGTCTATTACCTACTTGGTCGTGATTTTGGATGTGAGCCACAATGGTTGCTGGGTCTAAATGACTACCGTCTTCACCCATGTAATTGTTATAAACAGTATTTAATTTGGTACCGTCATAGACAAAGCATGATTTTAAGGCTTTAACGATGTCATTAAAGCTACCAAAATCGCGATAATGTCTCATGGTTTCACCAGTTAAGAAAGCGTAAAGGGCATAGTTTAAATCATCACACCATTGAGCTTGGAACTTGTAGCCATTTGCTGAAGTTACTTTGCTCTCATTACGTAAATGTTCAGCAATCATGATGATTTGACGGTTTTCCTTAGCTCCAATTTCCTGAGCTAATTCGTTAATCTCAGTTAGGATATGCTTTGGACTTTCATCTAAAATAAGTGCAGTAGCATCCATTCTAAAGCCATCAAGACCAACATCAGCTAACCAATAGTTTGCATTATTTAAATAAAAATCGCGAATACCACTATTGTCTTTTTGATCGTAGTTTACAGCAGCTCCCCATGGGGTATCGGCTGCTTTAGTAAATGGAGCAAGCATGCCACTATAGTTACCTTCAGGCCCAAAATGGTTGTACACAATGTCTTGAATGACGGCAATGCCTAAACTATGCGCTTGTTCAATAAATTCTTTTAAATCATCGTATGAACCATAGCTACTGTTTAAAGCAAACATATAGGTGCCATCGTAACCCCAATTGCGGTCCCCTGGGAACGCACAAATAGGCATTAACTCAATCACATTGATGCCGAGAGTTTTTAAGTAAATCAGCTTTTGGCACGCTGCTTTTAAGGTCCCTTCTTCGGTAAAGGTACCTAAATGTAATTCATAAATAATGGCATTTTTATATGAAATCCCCTGCCAATTACTGTTATCAGGTTTTTTAGGCAAAGTGATCATTGAAGGGCCATGTACGTCAAATGGCTGATAATGAGAATAAGGATCGGGCAAAACATCGGTGCCGTTTTTTACGAGCCAATACATAGTGCCTTCTGGTAAAGGAGTGATATCTGCGGTAAAGTAGTGTCCTGGTTGTTTATTCAATTTTATGCGTTGATGACTGTCATCAAGTTCAATGGCGAGAGAGTCACAAAACGGAGCATAGATCTTAAAACTTGCCGTGTCTTTGTTTTTTAAATAATAGCCGACTTTGGGTAGTGTCATTTTGACTCCTTGCTTGAGTATGAAATTTAATAATATCAGCTCATAGGTTATATAAACAAAGCCTTGTTTACCATGAGAAAATGGTTAAATATGATTTTACGCACAATTAAGAATAAGTATCTTTTCAAATTGTGATTTTTACATGTTTTTACTTGAAAGTTACATAGCTCTTATAAGGGTAAACACTTGTTTTAAGGCAAAAAAAAATGACCGCAAACATTTGTGCTTACGGTCATTCGGGTTTGATTACTTAAGTACTATTAGATACTACTTAATGCTCTTGTAGAAGTTGATTAAACCATTAGTAGAAGAATCATGAGCAGAAACAGTATTGCTATCCTGTAATTCAGGTAAAATCTTACCAGCTAACTGCTTACCGAGTTCTACGCCCCACTGGTCGAAACTGAAAATGTTCATTATTACGCCCTGAACAAAAATCTTATGTTCATACATAGCAATGAGAGCACCTAAAGTTTCAGGGGTAATCTTCTTCACAAGGATTGAGTTAGTAGGTCTGTTGCCTTCAAATACCTTGAATGGAACCAATGGTTCGTACTGAGCTGGAGTTAAGCCCTTAGCTTCAAATTCGCTAATTACAGTTTCACGAGACTTACCAAAAGCTAAAGCTTCAGTTTGAGCAAAGAAGTTAGAAAGAAGCTTTGGATGGTGATCGCTAAGTGGGTTATGAGATACTGCTGGAGCGATGAAATCGCAAGGAATAATCTTAGTACCCTGGTGAATTAACTGATAGAAAGCGTGCTGGCCGTTAGTGCCTGGTTCACCCCAAATGATTGGACCAGTCTGGTAGTCAACCTTGTTACCATTGCGGTCGATATACTTACCATTTGATTCCATGTTACCTTGCTGGAAGTAAGCTGGGAATCTAGACATATACTGATCGTATGGGAGAATAGCTTCTGATTCAAACTTGTAGAAATTGTTGTACCAAATGCCGATGAGGGCGAGAGTTACAGGGATGTTTTTTTCAAAAGAAGCGGTTCTGAAATGGGTGTCCATTTCATATGCACCTTGTAACAACTTTTCGAAATTGTCGAAACCAACAGCCAAGGCAATAGAAAGACCGATTGCAGACCAAGAAGAGTAGCGGCCGCCAACCCAATCCCAGAATTCAAACATGTTTGCAGTATCGATGCCGAATGCAGATACTAACTTTTCATTAGTAGAGAGAGCGACGAAGTGCTTAGCAATGAATTTTTCATCCTTGGCTTTATCAAGGAACCAGTTACGTGCAGAGTGTGCATTGGTCATGGTTTCTTGAGTGGTAAAAGTCTTTGAAGCGATGAGGAAGAGGGTGGTTTCTGGGTTTAAGTCCTTCAAGGTTTCACAGATGTGGGTCCCATCAACGTTTGAAACGAAGTGAGATTTGAGGTGATTGTGGTATGCACCAAGAGCTTCGGTGATCATGCATGGGCCAAGATCACTACCACCGATACCGATATTTACTACGTCGGTAATAGCCTTGCCAGTGTAACCCTTCCATTCGCCAGAAATTACCTTAGCGCAGAAAGCTTTCATCTTAGCGAGTACAGCTTTAACATCAGGCATAACGTCCTTGCCATCAACGATAACAGGGTTACCTGACATGTTACGAAGAGCGGTGTGAAGCACAGCACGACCTTCAGTTACGTTAATCTTTTCACCAGTGAACATGGATTCTATTGCGGACTTAACATCGGTTTCGTTAGCAAGTTCACGGAGGAGGTCCATGGTTTCAGCAGAGATTCTATTCTTAGAAAAATCAACCAAAAAATCAGGGTTGAGTTTTAAAGAGAAGTTGTCAAAACGCTTTGCATCTTTAGCAAATTGAGAAGCAATGGTATCGTTTTGAACTTTTGCAAAATGTTCGGTAAGTTTCTGCCAAGCTTTGGTAGAAGTTGGGTTGATGTTTTTCATTAGTATGATTCCTATGTGACTACACATGAACTACGAAAAAATTAAAAATAACAGTCTTATTTTACACGATCCCTAAGTTTCTATAAAGAAAAGCGTGTTAAAGGCTGATATTTTGTGGTTGGTCGGTCTTTAAGTCTTGTTCCTTGAAGCAAGATTTTCTTTAAACTACGGTTTTGGCGGTCTCTACAAAAACGTAGATGGCTTGAGTCTTTAATTTCTTTTCTGGAACGCAAAGACTCACATTAAAAGGTTGTAAATCAATAGGTCGATCGATAATTTGAATAGATTTACCAATGGAACTCATTTCTACCACCGCCATGGGAACTAAGGCGATACCAAGCCCAAGGGCTACCATAGAAACAATGGCCTCGTTACCAGATACTTCGGTATATATATTTGGGGTGATACCCTTTTTTTGGAACCATAAATCTAGTTCTTTACGTAGTTCCCCTTTACTCGGCACAATGTAAGGCACAGTGTGCCATAAAAGTTCTTCTTTGGCAGGATCCTTTTTCCAGGTAGGTGGAATTTGTCTTGGGGCAATAAAAACCAAAGGGATTTGGGCCAAGCTTATAGTAAGCAGATCTTTGGGCGTATCTTTGGTAATTGCTGCTATAGCGAGATCAGCCTCTCGACTGGTAATTTTAGTTAAAGCATTAGCGGCGTCACCGGTTTCAAGAGAAATTTCAACTTCTGGATAGAGGCAACGAAAGCGGTTTAAGATTTGAGGCAAGAGTAAAAAAGAGGCTGTTACAGAACAATACAATCTTATTTTGCCTGATAGGGGACGATTTAAACTTTTTAAATCGTTTTCTAACAACATTAGTCCGGTCGTTAACTGTTCGGCAAATTGGCGAAAACGTTCGCCAGCTTGTGTTAATTTGACCGTACGGTTATCTCGTTCAAATAATTTAACGCAAAGTTCTTGCTCTAAGCGCATTATTTTACGGCTTAGAGTAGATGGACTAGTGGCACAAATGGCGGACGCCTCTGTGTAATTTAACTTGTCGGCTAACACTAAAAAATCTTTTACTTCTTTTGTATCCATAGGGAAATTCCAAAACCCATTAGACTTTAGAAACAAGGCTGAAATGGCAAGCTTGGTTAATAGAGGCTTTTTTCTATAAAAAAAACAAAAAATTGGGGCAGGTTGGTTAAACTTACAACACTTACTTTTACTAAGGTTGTGGTTATTATTGCATAAAATGCAACATAACGTTGCGAATATATCACTTTTAGCAATTATAATTGTTGTGTATACTTTAACCCGTATTAAGAAATTGCCTGTTTGAACACAGTGCTTATTAATTTGGAGTTTTTATGTCTAATTATTTCAATACTTTGAATCTTCGTCAGCAGCTCGCTCAGCTTGGGTGCTGCCGTTTTATGGACCGTTCTGAATTTGCTAGTGGTTGTGACTTCTTAAAGGGTAAGAAGATTGTAATCATTGGTTGTGGTGCTCAGGGTTTAAACCAGGGCCTTAACATGCGTGATTCTGGTCTTGATGTATCTTATGCTTTACGTCAGTCTGCAATCGATGAAAAGAGAGCTTCTTTCCAGCGCGCTACTTCTAACGGTTTCAAGGTTGGTACTTATGAAGAACTCATTCCAACTGCTGACCTCGTAATTAACCTTACTCCAGATAAGCAGCACCACCCAGTTGTTCAAGCTGTTATGCCACTTATGAAGGCAGGTGCAGCTCTTGGTTACTCACACGGTTTCAACATGATTGAACTCGGTGAACAGATTCGTAAGGATATCACCGTAGTTATGGTTGCTCCTAAGTGCCCAGGTACTGAAGTTCGTAACGAATACAAGCGTGGTTTCGGTGTTCCTACTCTTATTGCTGTACACCCAGAAAACGATCCAAAGGGTGAAGGTTGGGATATCGCTAAGGCTTGGGCTGCTGGTACTGGCGGGCACAAGGCTGGCTGTCTTGAATCTTCATTCGTAGCTGAAGTTAAGTCTGACCTTATGGGTGAACAGACTATTCTTTGCGGTATGCTTCAGACTGCAAGTTTACTTGCATTCGACAAGATGGTAGCTGGTGGTATTGATGCTGGTTACGCTTGTAAGCTCCTTCAGTATGGTTGGGAAACCATCGGTGAAGCTCTTAAGTTTGGTGGTATCACCAACATGATGGATCGTCTTAGCAACCCAGCTAAGATCAAGGCTTTCGAAATGGCTGAAGATCTTAAGCAGATCATGCGTCCTCTTTACCAGAAGCACATGGATGACATCGAAAGTGGCGAATTCTCATCTACTATGATGAAGGATTGGGCTAACAACGATAAGGATCTTTTAAGATGGCGTGAAGAAACTGGTAAGACTGCTTTCGAAAACGCTCCTGCTTGCGATACTGAAATCAAGGAACAGGAATTCTTTGATAAGGGTATCTTCATGGTAGCTACTATCAAGGCTGGTGTTGAACTTGCATTCGAAACCATGACTGCATCTGGCATTTACCCAGAATCAGCTTACTACGAATCACTTCACGAACTTCCATTGATTGCTAACACCATTGCTCGTAAGCGTCTTTATGAAATGAACGTAGTTATTTCTGATACTGCTGAATACGGTAACTATCTCTTCTCTAACGCTTGTATCCCACTTCTTAAGGCTAAGTACATGGATAAGGTTACCCTTGAAGATATCGGTGAAGGCCTCAAGCTCACTGATACTGCAGTAGATAACGAAACCCTTATCAACGTAAACGAAAAGATTCGTAACCACCCAATCGAAGTAGTTGGTCGTAAGCTCCGTGGCTACATGAAGGACATGAAGCACATCGCTTTTGGTACTAAGTAGTTCTAATTTATTATAAATTTTAACTAGTTTTTAATTAGTTTTAAATTAGTTTTAAATTAGTTTTAAATTAGTTTTAAATTAGTTTTAAAAAAAACCTGTGGGATGTAATTTCTACAGGTTTTTTTTTGTTTAATGGCTCTAGATTTGAGTTGTTGAGGGCTAAAAAGCGTGAAATTAGTATGAATTTTAAATAGCAAGGTCGTATGAAAATCACAGTTTTTTAGATTGTGTTTTGGGAATTGAACAATTCATAGACTATAATCAAAGGATAATTTTAGATATAGTTTGAATATTCAATTTTGAGCACGTTTGAGTCAAGATATGGCATTAAATGTAGTAGTTTGTGATGATTCCGCATTTGCGCGCAAACAGCTGATAAGAGCAATTCCCAAAAGTTTGGTAAACAATTTATATCAAGCTGAGAATGGTTTAGAAGCAATGAAATTATTAAGAGAAGGCAAATGTGAGTTGCTGTTTCTCGATTTAACCATGCCTATTATGGATGGTTTTCAGGTGCTTGATGCTATTCATAAAGAAAACATTGCGGTCTTAGTAATTGTCATAAGTGGTGACGTACAAGACCAGGCTAAGCAAATAGTTAACAAGTACAATATCTTAGCGTTTGTTAATAAGCCATTAAAAAGTGGCGAATTACATGAGCTCCTAGTTAAATACGGTTTATGCGAAGAACAAGATACAGAATTATATTCATTAGTTCCTACGACATCTAGGGAAACGACACCTGCGGACCAAGTTAACAATAGATTTGATGAATTGCGTGAACGCATCAATATTGCGACGGGGGTTGCTGCTTCTAAAATGGCAGATATGATGAATTTATTCATCACTATGCCGGTACCGGAAATTAAGATTTGTACGGGAAAAGTTTTTTATGATATTTTGCATACTAGCTTAGAAGTAAATGATGATATTGTCATTAGCCAAGGGTTTATTGGACATGGTATCTTAGGGGAAAGTATTTTGATTATCCCCCGTAAGGATGCAGCCAATTATTACCGCTTTATTGCTGATGATAATAATGAAACTCGCCAGAATTTAAATTCTGCTACCATTGAATTAAGTGGTTTGATTTCAGGTTCGCTACTTCGTTCTTTTTCGGCTCAATTTAGTGCAGTGTTGAATTTGACTCACCCTGCTCTGATACAGGTAGGTAAATATAATCTATGCTCTGAAAAGATGGAAGATAGCAATATATTGAGCGTACATCTTGATTACAAAATTAAAACGATTGAGATGAATATCGATTGTTATTTGTTATTTACTGGTAATACATCTACAACATTGAATAATATTATGGCTTTCGTATGACAGATAATATTTCCGCAATTGATGAAATCAAGGACCTGCATAGATTTCTGACGATTATACAAAATATAAATGTAGGTATTATCGTAATAGACAAGGCATTTAAAGTTCATGTCTGGAATAGCTTTATGGAAATCAATAGTGGTTTTTCCGGTGTTACCATGAACGGGCAAAACATATTTGATTTTTTCCCTGATTTAGCTCATACCTGGTTTAAAGATAAAGTGCTTGAAACTTTTTCGATGGAAGTTCCAATCTTTAGTCCTTGGGAACAGCATGAAGAAGTATTTCATTTTCAAAACAACAGACCATTTACTGGGACATCACAATATATGTACCAGAATTTCACCTTCATTCCGTTTAATTCTTTAAACGGTAAATGTGAAGAAGTTTGTATTATTATTTATGATGTTACTGACGCCGCATGCTCAAAACTTGGGATGCAAGAAGCAAATGCCCAATTGCATCAACTTTCGATTACTGATGGTCTAACAAATCTATATAACCGCAAACATTGGCAGGAATGTTTAACTCAGCAATACCGCTTATTCATGCGTAACCACATGCCTGTAACCTTGATGATGTTCGACATCGACCATTTTAAAATGGTAAATGATACTTATGGTCATCCGGCCGGGGATGCGGTGCTTAGAAGTGTTTCGGCCATTTTAAGAAAACAAATTAGAAATACAGATATTGCTGGGCGTTATGGGGGGGAAGAGTTTGCAATCTTACTTCTAGATGCAAACCGTGAGTCATCCTTTATGGTGGCAGAAAGATTGCGTAAAGCCATAGAATCTTCTGTGGTTAAAGTAGGGGATTTAGAAATTAAGTTCACTATAAGTTTAGGTCTTTGTACGCTATCAGAAAATATTATTTCACCTGAACAATGGTTGCAATTTACCGATAATTCAATGTACTACTCAAAGGAACACGGTCGTAATAGAACCACGCAGTATGGTTTAAATGATGATGACAGCATTCCTAAAGTAGAGAGTTAGTTTATTAAGGCAAGAAATTTTCTCTTTGGCTTGCAAACCCCAATAAGGAACAACTTATTGGGGTTTTTTATTTATAAAACTAACAAGCGGAGATAAGGCTCGGTCAAAATGTAATTGAATTAAGCGTAAAAAAAATCCCTCCACCAAAGTTGGTAGAGGGATTCATTATTATCTTGTCTTTAATAGTAAGTGTTATTTTTACATTTGTAAGCAAGAAATATCAGCTACGTGGCTGAGTAAGTCCTGTAAGCTCTTTAAGAGGGCTAGTCTGTTGTTCTTGGTATTGCTATCTTCGCAGATAACCATAACTTTGTCGAAGAACACGTCTAAAGGTTCTTTAAGAGCTGCAAGAAGAGACAATGCTTTAGCGTAATCACCATTAGCAAACATTGTATTTGCTTCGGTAGATACCTTATTCATGGTCTGCCATAAGGTTTTTTCTTCGTCTTGAGCAATTAAAGCTTCAGAGAATGCCGCGCCATTTGAAGGATTCTTGCTTAAGATGTTACCAACACGCTTGTTAGCAGCTGCAAGAGTTTCAGCTTCAGGGAGGCTCTTGAATTCTTGTACGGCCTTAACGCGGTTATCAACGTCAAGGATATCAGTTAGGTTCTTAGCTAATACTGCTTGAACTACATCGGCACCGATGTTTAGATCTGCGTAATAAGCCTTGAAACGAGCATTGATATAATCAAGTACGTCCTTTAAGGTGTTTTTATTAGTTAGCTTTTCGCCATAAAGAGAAATAGCCAATTCAATATATTTGCTGATATCGAAGTGAAGTTTCTTTTCAATAGCAATACGAATAAGACCGATAGAAGCACGTCTTAAACCGAATGGATCCTTGTCGCCTTTTGGAATCATATTAATCCCGAAGATACCAGCTAAAGTGGTGATCTTTTCAGCGATGCTTACAGCGCAAGATACAGGGGTGGTTGGTAAACTATCACCAGCAAATCTTGGCATGTATTGTTCGTTCATAGCTAATGCTACATCTTCAGGTTCACCGTCGATACGAGCATAGTGCATACCCATAATACCTTGAGTATCAGTGAATTCCATAACCATGTTGGTCATAAGATCGCACTTTGACAAAAGGCCTGCCCGACGTGCGTTTTGAGTGTTAGCCCCAAGATCAGAAGCTAAAGCTTCAGCTACAGAGGCTACGATTTCTGATTTGTCAGCTAAGGTCCCGAGTTGTTTTTGGAACAAAATAGTCTTTAAGCTTTCGAATCTAGAGAACAAAGTCTGCTTTTTATCGGTGTTGAAGAAGAATTCAGCATCAGACAAACGAGGACGAACTACGCGTTCATTACCAGAGATAACCATTTCTGGGTTCTTAGATTTGATGTTACTGATAAAGATGAAGTTTGGAAGAAGCTTGCCGTCTTTGTATACAGGGAAGTATTTTTGGTCACCCTTCATGGTGTGAACCAATGCTTCAGCTGGAACCTTAAGGAACTTTTCTTCGAATTTAGCAGTAAGTAGAACTGGGTATTCAACGAGGGAAGTAACTTCTTCGATTAAAGATTCATCCATATCAGCTTGACCACCAAGCTTTTGGGCTTCAGCCGCAATTGCATCGGTAATCATCTTCTTTCTTCTGTCGTAATCAGCGATGACACAACCCTTGGTTTCAAGAATTTCAGGATATTCATCAGCAGATTGAATTTCAAAAGAGGCTTCACCCATGAAACGGTGGCCATTGATGGTTCTGCTTGATTCGAGGCCGAGAACGGTGCCTGGAATTAATTCAGAATCAAGCAACATGGTTAAAGTGTGTACAGGGCGCACAAACATGATGCGACTACTACCCCAATGCATAAGCTTTGGAATAGGTAAGCCGGCAAGAGCTTCTGCGACCATGCCAGGAATAAGTTCTGCAGTATTTACACCAGACTTAGTTGATCTATAAACCAACCATTCGCCCTTTGGAGTAGCAATTTTTTCTGCAGCGCTAAGTTCGATCCCATTAGCAGCAGCCCAAGCAAGGCCTACTTTAGTAGGTTCGCCATTAGCGTAAGCAGCGTTTACAGCAGGACCTTTCTTTTCGATAACTTTATCAGGCTGCTTTTCATCAATATTGAAAGCTTTAAGTGCTAAACGACGAGGAGTTGCATACCATTTAAGATCTGAGTAGTTAATGCCTGCATTTTTAAGCTGAGCGGCGAAGTTGTCTTTAAATGCTACTGCTAATTTACGCAGAGCCTTTGGTGGTAATTCTTCAGTGCCTAACTCTACAAGAAGTGTTCTAGTGGTCATGTTATTACTTTGCTCCATCTGTCTTTTTGCAAATAGGGAATCCTAAGGCTTCTCTGGCTGCGTAGTATGCTTCAGCAACACCCTTTGACAATTCTCTGATGCGAAGAATATAGCGCTGTCTTTCAGTCACAGAGATTGCGTGACGAGCGTCAAGGAGGTTAAATGCATGAGCTGCACGAAGAATTCTTTCATAGGCTGGAAGAGGAAGTGGCTTTTCGAGTTCGAGTAAGCTACGACATTCTTTTTCGCTCTGATCAAATAACTTGAAGAGGAAATCTACATCAGCATATTCAAAGTTGTAAGTTGATTGTTCAACTTCGTTTTGATGGAAAACGTCACCATAGGTGATTTTGCCGTTTGGAGTGTTAGCCCAAGTGAGATCGTAAATGTTGTTTACACCTTGGATGTACATAGCAAGACGTTCAAGACCATAGGTAACTTCACCAGTAACAGGGAAGCATTCTAAGCCACCAACCTGCTGGAAGTAAGTAAACTGAGTAACTTCCATCCCGTTAAGCCAAACTTCCCAACCAAGACCCCAAGCACCAAGAGTAGGGTTTTCCCAGTTATCTTCAACAAAGCGGATATCGTGGGTGGTAGGGTCAAAGCCAAGTTCTTTAAGAGAACCAAGATAAAGTTCTTGAATATTTGCAGGAGATGGCTTCATTACAACCTGGAACTGATAGTAGTGTTGTAATCTATTTGGGTTTTCGCCATAGCGCCCGTCGGTCGGACGGCGAGAAGGCTGGACATAAGCGCAAAAATGTGGTTCTGGGCCAATTGCGCGTAAGAAAGTCATAGGATGAGAGGTACCGGCACCGACTTCCATATCGAAAGGCTGAACCAATAAGCATCCTTGGCGTGACCAATAGTCCTGTAGGGTCAATATTAACCCCTGAAATGTTTTGATATCGTATTTATTGGACATCGAAAATTCCTCAATAGCCCACAATAGAGCTTATTTAAATATCATGAAGTAATTTTTGAGCTACAAGCGATTGAAATAGCATAACCTGTTATTTTACTCCACTTAGTGACTTTTTGCATATTCTATTAATAAGGAGTAAAAGGAGTGTTAAGGATTATTTTTCTATAACAAAAGTGTGAATAAAACCATCTACAGTGTGAGAGAGTAAGGTGTAGTTCATGTGAGTGCAAAGAAGAGTAAAGTCTCGTTCGGTCGAAGGATCGTCGGCGGTAACGGTGAGGGTATCCCCTGATTCTAAAGTACGCATAGTTCTACGGACTATCATTAGTGGTTCTGGGCAACGTAAGGAAACAGTATCTATTGTTTTATTCATTATGATTTAATCGCTTAATAGCATAATTCAAATAGTAACAGCTATATGTTGTAACAGTTATATAAAGTTAAGAGCAGGGAGAACGGTCTCTTTTACATCCATAGTCTATTATAAGATAAAGCCCTCTAATGATGTACGTAAATCCAAATTATAAAAACGTCAAAATAAACGAAAAAGAAAAAACAAATAAAAGAACAAAAACGAATACTAAAGGAAATAAGTGGATTTACTTTAGTGGAATGAACAAGTAGGAATCTAATTTGTTAGGAAAAAGGGGAGAAAAAAGTTTAAAACCCTTGGTTTTGAGCATTTTTTGTACAAAATCAAATAAATAAAAGAATTTTTAAAAACATTGTTGACAGACAAAAATTTTAGTTTATAATGCACCTCACTTACAGCGAAACGCAGTAAGAAGTTCTTTAAAAACAAATTCAGACAATC
>OIZS01000685.1_pt1 | contig 13364 bp, 10 predicted proteins | sample 1588641 | NCBI WGS metagenome assembly OIZS01 (sample SAMN03283240) | human gut metagenome | biome: human-associated habitat; material: feces | host: Homo sapiens | place: Peru | collected 2012
CGTTCGGGGCTCGAACCCGAGACCCCAACATTAAAAGTGTTGTGCTCTACCAACTGAGCTAACGAATCTTTCCAACCTTTTCAAGAAGTGGTCTTCCTGATTGGGATTGCAAAGGTAGGGCATTCGGATGAATTATCCAAATATTTTTGCGAAAATTTTACAAAAAAGTCAGTTCCTTCAAAAACACCGAATCCGCCAACCGAGCCCATTGAGGAAAGGATTTGTCCGCTACAAACTCATTATCAGCGAAGTGCAGCAACAAGTCCAGATCAAAGCTGTCCGAGGTCACTGCCGGACGCGGAACCGACCCGTTCTCCTTAACTCCATCAACGGCTCCGCAATCCATCCTATACCCTTCAGTGGCATCGTACGCGTTGCACTTCTGTTCAACGTGCGACGGCACCATCAGCAAAGGCTTTCCTAAATACATAGCCTCACAGACAGACTCGAAACCGGCCGTGGAGGCATACGCGTGGCAACCTGCCATCTGACGCAGAAACTCCTCGTCATTCAAATAATAAAAAGACAACGTCTCGTCAACGACCTTCACGGGAGCCTCGTCCGCCCTGTCCCAGAAAAAGCGTAGCGGAACATCCGGATGGGCGGAATGCCACTCCAGAACATCCTGCGAGAATCCGGCGTTCAGCATATATCCGTGAATATACCCGCCGTCACGCACAGCCGGGTCATCCGTGCCGTCAGCCCTGCGGAGACTGAGCACTTCCGGGCGCAGGAGCGGCGGGACAACCTTGATCTTACGCTTAGGGTCATCACGCATCGGCCTGAAACTGAGCGCAAGAACCTTAGCCGCGCCCCACGCCACCATATTCGTGAAAAAGTTCAGCGCATAGTGGCCTGAATATCCGGAAGAAGGGAATTTGAAGTCTTTGTGCAGGAAAAGGAATTGGTGCCCGAGACATATCATCGGTGACTTCAGGCGGCTGAAGCGATAGCCGAGAGTCCCGAGAATGTCATAGAAATTGACCACCACATCCGGTCTCAAATCCTTCAGCCGACGGGATATGAACCGGATGGACGGCACAAATCCTGCGATGTGCAAGCCTGTCTTCAAGGAACTTGCCTTGCGGTTCGAGGCCGACGGCACGAAATTGAAGCTTTCGAACATCTCGACCGGAGCCTGGATTGTCCGCTCGAAGAAAGCCGGCAGTCTGCGGGCCGGGCTCTTGCCCACCAGCACTGCGGCGACCTCATGCCCGTTCTCACGCAGAAGCCTTTCCATAGAGATGGCCTGGGTCAGGTGCCCCCTACCCTCTCCCTGAACGATAAAGACGTACCTCATATACTTATAGTAACCTTACCTCTTACTTGAGTACTCCTTGACCCTTTGTTCATCGGCGAGCGGGCAGACGAGCACATTGCCGCCTTTGACAGCCACGATGTAGCCCTCCAACCCTTTGACAATCACCGTTCCTGCATCCTCAGCGTGAACGATGCAGCCATCGCAGTCAAAGAGTCGCACATCCTTACCTACAGCCTTGTTCCCATTACTAGTGGAATCAGCGATGCAACCATCCGGCACAGGATCATCATCAGGCGAAGGAATATGCTCCTTCACGGAACTGTAACTGCCAAGGTCAGACCATCCCAGATCTCCCTCAACGACATAAATCTCATCGGACTTCTCCATCACGGCGTAGTCAATGGAGATCTTCTCACAGGTCGGAAACAATTCCTTGACGGTCTCATCCTCCGTACAAGTCCCGAACGACGCGGCTATCCGGTCCATGACTTCAGCGATCCGCGGAGCGTGGGCACGCATCTGGGCGACAATGGTTCCGGCACTCCAGACGAATATCCCGGCGTTCCAAAAGTATGTGCCTGCGGCAAGATATTCCTTAGCGGTGACAAGGTCAGGCTTTTCCTTGAACTCCCGCACCTTGACGACCTCCTCAGGACGTTTCTCTTCCGCGAATATGTACCCGTAGCCTGTCTCCGGACGTGTCGGTTCGATGCCGACGGTCACAATCCGATTGCCTTCGGCGGTGAAATTCAACGCCTTGCGGATTATATTCGAAAATTTTTGTTCATTTAATATCAGAGCGTCAGCCGGTGTGACGACGATGTTCGCGTCCGGGCTGACGGAAGAGATCTTCCAACAGGCATACGCTATACACGGAGCGGTGTTGCGTGGCTCAGGCTCCGCAAGAATATGCCCGGCCTGGATCTCCGGAAGCTGCTCCTTCACTATTCCCACATAATCCGCTGACGTGACGACCCAGAAATTCTTCAGGTCACAGACAGGCCGGAACCTGTCAACTGTCAACTGAATCATCGTCTTGCCTATTCCAAGCAGATCAATGAACTGCTTTGGCATCCCGGGAGTGCTGACCGGCCAAAGTCTGCTGCCGATGCCTCCAGCCATAATCACAACATGCGTTTCCATAACAATCAACTGTTTTTATAGTCCGTCTTAATTATGATTCCTAATCAAAAACGTTTTCTAATCATTTGTAAATTTAGGAAAAATCACCGACATCCAATGATTATTTTGTAATTTAGCGAGACAAAACGCGAACTTTTAATTTTTGATATTATGAGAAAGTACATCGCCGAGTGCATCGGAACAATGGTTCTGACACTTCTTGGCTGCGGAACGGCCAGGTCATCGGAGCCGTCATCGCCGGCGCGATCCTCCTCATTCTCACGAAAGTTGTCGCCGCTCCTGATCTCACAGGAGGTCTTGGTACCAACGCGGTGGCCAACGCCGGCGGCCAGGCCCTCAAGGATCTCTGGGTATTCATCGTAGCCCCCCTCTGCGGCGGAGCCCTCAGCGCCGTCGTATGGTCAGCACTCTCGCCAGCAGCTGACGAGAAGTAGTTTTTCAACGTGTCATCCAAAACCATAGTCGTACGCACAGAATTGAAAAGTCGGACTTTTTCCTTAGGAAAAATCCCTCAACATGACAAGATTTACATGGAATATGCTTGTAAATCTTCAAAAAAGGGTTAACTTTGCAGACTGTTTACAAGAAGTAAAACAACTTTTAAAGCAATAAAGAAATGAAAAAAGGACTTCATCCCGAAACCTACCGCCTTGTAGCTTTCAAGGATATGTCGAACGACACCGTGTTCGTAACCCGTTCATGCGCGGAGACAAAAGAGACTCTCGTTGTTGACGGAGTTGAGTATCCGGTTGTAAAGGTCGAGATCTCCAACACCTCTCACCCATTCTACACCGGTAAAGTCAAGCTCGTTGACACCGCCGGACGCGTCGACAAATTCTACCAGAGATACAAGAACCGTCAGAAGTAATTTCTGCCACGGAAACGATAGACAAAGGCTGCGGAGAGTTCCGTGGCCTTTTCTTATATATAGTCTCAGACTCGCCGGCGTTTTGCCGGAATATTCCCCGAATCCACCATATTTACGGAAATATTCATGATTTTCGTAATTTTCCACAGAAAATTTTGGAAGTTCAAGATTTTTGTCTACCTTTGCATTCCCAAAACCAAAGAACGCTGGGTTCGTATAACGGTTAGTACTCAAGATTCTCAATCTTGCAATAGGAGTTCGATTCTCCTACCCAGTACAAGGGTGCCGGAAACGGTGCCTAATGATTAAAAAGGAATCGCTCGAAGGAACGGTTCCTTTTTTCATCATCACCAAGCCTGAACTGTGCTTGCCGCCCCATAAATTCGTTTGCCGAATCGTTGATATTCATTAAATTTGTGTCATTAAACCAATAACAGATGAAGATGAAAAAGATAACTCTTCTTGCGGTGGCCCTTTTCGGAGCCGCCTCCATGTCAGCCGCTCCCAAGGCGACAGAGACGGCCATAAAGGCCTCTGATTCAAGAATCACTTACATCGGCAGGACCGAAGTGAAGGACGGGAATGTGTCGTTTGACTGGACTGGGGTGTACGCCAAAGTGCGGTTTCAGGGCAATTCATTGAGTTTCAAAGTTTCTGACACAAAAAAGAACTACTACAACGTGTGGCTCGACGGCTCCATGGCGACAACTCCGGACAAGGTGATCGCGGTGCATGGATCAGACACGACCATCGTGATATTCACTCAGGAAGAACTCAAAGCCCGCTTCGGCAAGGATCGTAAGGCCGCCAAGGCACCTCATCAGGTGATCCTTCAGAAGCGCACCGAAGGCGAACAAGGCACCACGACCATCAGCGAGTTCATCACTGACGGAGAGTTCCTTCAGGCCGACGCTCCCAAGGAAAGGATCATTGAATATATCGGCGACTCCTACACTTGCGGCTACGGTACGGAAAGCTCGAACAAAGAGCGCTTCAAGCCTGAGACCGAGAACCAGAACCTCACCTACGCATGTGCGATGGCAAGATACTTTGACGCGGATCAGATTGTCGTGGCGCACTCCGGTATGGGAATATCCCGCAACTACAACGGCAATGTCAAAGGCTATTTCATGCCGGACAGATACCTCCAGACCTACGACTTGGTAAAGGACGTGAAGTGGGACGCCAAATCCTTTCCGCTAAAGCCGGGAATAACAGTCATATACCTTGGCACCAATGATTTCTCGACAGGAATGCAGCCTGCTGAAAGGCTGTTCGTCAAGAACTACATCACGCTGCTGAAAGAGATCAAGGACAACTATGGTGAGGACTACCCTATCCTCTGCGTCGCCCCGAAAAACGATCTTCTGATGTTCGACTACATCCGCAAGGCTCTCGACAGCTGCGGACTCAAGAATGTCCACATAATGGCTCTTACCAAATCCGTCCATAACAATGACTCCGACATGGGAGCCGACGGGCATCCGAACTATGCGGGTCATCTCAAAAAGGCTCACGCGATGATCCCTTACGTCTCCACCATCACCGGATGGGAACTGACCGGAAACGAGGTAAAATAATAGGTTATGACGACAAAAGGCAAAATATTCACTTGGGCAGGAATCATTCTCGCCCTTGCCCTGGCGGGATTCATCTATTTCAGGTTCTATTTCGTCTTCGGAGACGGTGTGAAGGCAGGTGAGCTCAACCAGTTCATCTACAAGGGCTATGTCTGGAAAACCTACGAAGGCAAATTGATCCAGGCCGGGTTCCGCGGCTCGAACAGGAACACCGGCGGAGCCGCGGTCGAATCCTATATATTCGATTTCTCCGTCGAGGACGAGGAAGTGGCCAACGAGCTTATGAGATGCAGCGGCAAATCCGTTGAACTTCATTACAAGGAATATCTCGGAACCCTTCCATGGCGCGGAATGCAGAAATACGTTGTGGACAGGATAATCTCAACCTCAACACCAGCAAACGAATAATGAGAAGAGCACTTACAATCATCGCGTTGGCGACACCTCTCGCACTCAACGCCCAGACCGGAGTCGTCACCACACATCCGGCGAACCCTGACGGGAAACAAATCACCATGGAGGAGGCCGTGCTCGGCAGAAATGTCCGTCCGGCGAGCGTCACCGCGTCATGGAAAGACAGTGACACCTTCATAACCTACAAGGACGGCAAGTGGATGCAGGAGAATCTATCGACAGGAGAGGTCTCCGAATATTCCGCCACACGGCTGCCTGAAGGATTTCCGAAGGATGCCGGGAACGTCACGCGCAGCAGTGTCGGAACATACGCCTACACAGTGGGCAAGAGCCTGTACATCTTCGACAAGGCTCCTGTCTGCATCGCTGAGAGCGAGAGTCCAGACATCACCTACGGCCAGTTTGTCAGCCGCAACGAGTTCGGGATAGAAAACGGAATCTTCTGGTCACCTGACGGTTCCAGACTGGCTTTCTACAGGAAGGATGACTCCCGGGTCTCAGACTTTCCTCTTCTGGACATCACTACACGCACCGGCACGCTCAATAACATCAAATACCCGATGAACGGGATGGACAGCGAGAATGTCAGGCTCGGAATCTACGATGTGGAAAGCGGCAGGACAGTGTGGTGTGATGTCAATGAATATGGCCGCGACCAGTACCTTACGAACATCAGTTGGTCGCCAGACAGCAAGAATGTACTCATCCAGGTTCTTGACCGTACGCAGAAACATCTGAAACTGAACATGTACAGGGCTTCTGACGGGACGTTCGCGCGCACGATCCTCACCGAAGATGATTCTCGCTATGTCGAGCCGCTGGATCCAGTACGGTTCTTCAAGGGAACATATTCATTCATCTACAGGACAAACAACAGGAACGGGTACCACAACCTTTACTTGTGCGACACACTGGGAACAGTCAGGAGGTTGACCGTGACGGACGCTGACGTGGAGTACCTTGCCAACGACGGGCGGTTCGTTTACTATACTTCAGCGGAGATCTCGCCGGTCGAAAACCACCTGTTCAAGATCGAGGTCAAGATGTCCCGGTCAAGAATCCCTGCGGACATCGTAACGAAAGCCAAATTCGGCAAACCAATCAGATTGACGACCGAGGAAGGCTGGCACACAATCAGCCTCAACGAAGACTGCTCCAAGTACATCGACAACTACAGCAGCTTCAATGTGCCGCGCGTCACAAACATAATGACCAGCAACGGAAAGCTGATCCGCAATCTCATCACAGCTGAGGATCCTCTCAAAGCATACAAGACCGGAGAAGTGCTTTTCGGCACGGTCAAGAGCGCGGACGGCAAGTACGACAACTGGTACAGACTCTTTCTGCCGACAGATTTCGACCCGGCAAAGAAATACCCTGTTGTCCTCTACGTCTATGGAGGCCCTCACTCACAAATGGTCCAGAACACATGGCTCGGCCAGGTACGGATGTGGGAGATGCTCATGGCACAGAAAGGCTATATCGTCTATGTCCAGGATAACCGGGGCACCCAGAACCGTGGCGCTGAATATGAGAAAGCCATCCACCGCCATTGCGGACAGAACGAGATGGCCGATCAGATGGTGGGCATAAACATGCTGAAGTCCCTTCCGTTCGTCGATTCTGACAGAATCGGAGTCCATGGCTGGAGTTATGGCGGTTTCATGACCATCTCCCTGATGACCAACTATCCGGAGACATTCAAGGTTGGAGTGGCCGGAGGTCCGGTAATCGACTGGAAATGGTACGAGATCATGTACGGAGAACGCTACATGGAGACCGAGGCCACAAATCCTGACGGATTCGCGCAGACAAGTCTCATCGGCAAGGTTGACGGCCTCAAGGGCAAACTGCTCATCTGCCAGGGAGCCATCGACAACACCGTTGTCTGGGAACACAGCCTCAGTTTCGTGCAGAAATGTGTCGAGAACAATGTCCAGTTAGACTATTTCCCTTATCCATGCTCCGAGCATAACGTCTTCGGCAAGTGGAGGATTCATCTCATGGACAAGGTCACAAACTATTTTGACGACTACCTGAAGTAATTCAGATTCAATGAACGGACATTCATAAGACAGGGCGGTCTTGACGAGCCGCCCTGTTGTTATATTCATCCGTCACAATCCGGTGAGGGACTATGGAAGTGGAGCACTTACCGCATCCTTGATGGCTTGGAACACATATTTCTTGTCGCCCAATTCACAGGAAGCCACATAAGGGTTAGATTCATCATAGACAAACCTGCCTTCGACCTCACCGTAATACACATCATCGAATAAGAAGGTTCCTATTGTTATGGAAAACTTGTCATAGACATTTCTTATAGTGAAAGGTTCCTTCTTGGCTTTCTGGATGACACCGTTCTTTACCGAGAAACAAATAGGGACATTATTGTTGATGTTCACCCCGCCCAGTTGGCCTGAGTTGGAAAACACAGTCACATATTCAACATCCTTGGTCTGTTTGAGGTCCTCAAGATAACTAAACAACGTGCCGTATCTCTTGAACCGGAAGGTATCTGTAGAGGCATCATAATAGCCGTCACGCAGATAGACATGGCCAAAAGTCGAGTAATCGAACGCGAACGTGAATGATGTTTGGCCAAGTATAAGCTCGTAATTGGTCATGTTGACAGGAACTTTCGTCGTTCCGTCATCGGAAAGGACAAGTTTCCCGTTATAACTCGTGAACTGTTCGTCATCCGTTCCGCCTTTTAAGCCTTCTATATTCAGGTCACCGACACTGCAATATTCAGGTATTATGGTTTTCGTGGAAGACTTGGCCTGCAAGCCATAGTCAGGCGATGGTTCGCGATAGTAGATTAACTCTCCATAACCTTTCTTTGTAGGCATGTAATTTACATCCACGACAAGAGGAGACCCGCCATCACCATAGGTCAGCGCTTCCGTCACTGTGCTTTCAACAGTTCCCAACGATCTTTTCCAGGAGTTCTTCACCCCGGTGTTGTCTATTTTCATGAAATGGTCTCCATAAATGAAATCGTTCGGAGAAATACCGATCCAGGCAAACTCAACCTTGCGGAATCTGTTGATATCACCCAAACTTCTATACATAAAATAGCCGGCTCCGTCTTTGGATTCAGGGAATTTCACCCCTCCCCATTCCTTCTCGGACTGACCTTCCACAATTCTTGTAATCTCATAATCAGCGGTCACCGTAGTCTTCTCCCAAGAGGAGCCTGTCATTCTGACACTAACGTCAACCTTGTACGGCACGCCACATGTCGCAGCGATTTTTCCGGCATCCGTGATTGTCTTGCCCCCGAATGAGAAACTTGTCGGTTTGGTTCTGGCGGACAGATCTGACATTGACGGAGATCCTGAGCGCCAATCCGGCAATTCATTCCGAGTCAGATATATGTACCCCCGGCTGTCGGATGTCTTGCTGAAGGAATTTCCAGTCTGATCCTTGAACTCCACCTTGCAATTTGGTATCGCAACAGGTCCCGGGCCAGAGACTATCAAGGCGCAGCCACCAGAATATGGATTTACATATTCATAGGTCGTGTCTTTCTTCTCTCCCGTCGAATTGACTTTCGCCAAAGACCTTACAGGAGCGACATTGTACTTGCTCCAGTCAACCTCCTCCACATAAAGAGTGTCGACAACCGACATCATGGTGCCAGACTCACCATCGCTGCCTCTCAGGTACTTGAAAAAGTCATAGATGGATACCGCTGTTCTCGGCCACTTAGGGTACATATCAATATAGTACACTCCGTTGCCCGGATTATCCAGTCCTTCTTCACTGAGTACCAGCTCCTTCCATAAATCGTATGCGGATTTTCCATTAGCACCGTCACTGCCGTCCTTGCCATCGGTACCGTCTTTTCCGTCAGCGCCGTCCTTACCATCACTGCCATCCTTACCGTCGATACCGTCGCGACCGTCAGTGCCATCCTTGCCATTAGCGCCAGAGGCTCCGCTTAGATATTCATAGAAATCAGCTATGGACGTCTTGGAAGGATCCCACTTTGTCCCTGGATTCTTAGGATCCTCCAATCCAGATGGAGACTGAACATCTGTCACCCAAAGTTCATAGGCAGACTTACCTGCCGAACCATCGGCTCCGTCTTTACCGTCCTTGCCATCGGCACCTGTGTCACCTTTTGGTCCCTGGGCCTTGACACCAGTGTCAACACTGCCTATCCACCAATTTCCGTTAGATCCGACATAAGGCGTATCACCATCCCTGCCGTCAGCACCATCCTTACCATCGATGCCATCTTTACCGTCCTTGCCATCGGCGCCATCCTTTCCATCAACGCCATCTTTGCCATCGCGACCTTTGGCAGCAATGTGAGTAAAAATAGTGTCACGGGTTTCCTTATTAACGATGATCCATTCGCCGGTCTTTGGATCGATCTCCGGTGTCAGGCCATTCTTGCCGTTCAGACCATCGGCTCCATCTTTGCCGTCCTTACCGTCCGCGCCATCCTTGCCAGTCAAATATTGGAAGAATTTCTGAATGGAAAGATCGTCCAATGTGATTTCATTTCCGTTTGGATCAACCACTTTGCCTCCGGCGGCAATCGTTTCTTGAACGTATCTTTTCCACATTTCGTACGCGCTCTGGCCGTCAACTCCATTTTTGCCGGAAACACCGGTATCGCCCTTATCGCCTTTATCACCTTTATCACCTTTATCGCCTTTATCACCTTTATCGCCTTTGTCTCCTTTATCACCTTTGGCTCCAGTATCTCCTTTATCACCCTTATCACCTTTATCTCCGGTATCACCTTTGTCTCCCTTGTCACCTTTGGCTTTGATTCCGGTGTCATGATCTCCAATCCACCAGTTTCCATCCTTGATATATGGGATAAGTCCATCCGCGCCATCGTTTCCCGTAAGGAACCAATAGAAATCCACCATCGATGTCTTGGTTTTATCCCATTGACTTCCAGGATTGTGAGGATCATCGATTCCGGTAGCGACATATTCCTTCCAAAGTTCGTAGGCGGATTTGCCGTTCGCGCCGTCAACACCATCGGCACCATCCTTGCCATCTTTGCCGTCCTTACCGTCAACGCCATCCTTGCCTTTAAGATAAAGGAAAAAATGACTAATGTCAACAGAGCCGGTATAGTCAATCTGCTTTTCCTGTACCGCCTTGACCCATAGTTCATAAGCCGACAATCCGTCTTTACCGGCAACACCCTGGATTCCTTGTTCTCCACGTGGTCCGACCGGCATGGTCACCTCCAGTGAATTGCAGGAAGCCAACATCGACACCCCAATGAGCGCCATGATCAATGATCTAAAATGATTTTTCATAAATGAATATGATTTATTGTTGGTTAAGATAATTCCACAGTGATTCTGACGTCACCCTTTCAATAACGACCTTACGGTCTCCTCTTCGCTGTTCGTCCGAAGCCGATTCCGGGACAAGAGCCACTCGCTTGCCAAAGCCTCTGTAACAAAGCCTGGACGTCGGTATTCCTCTCAGCAGAAGCGCTTCATAGACCGCCTTGGCACGGGCACGTGAAAGTTCCTCATTGTATTCCACAGTTCCCTTGGCGTCAGTATAGCCGGCGACAAGGAAACGTGTATCCGGAAATTGCGCCAAAGTGTTAGCTATCTCATCCAGAGTAAACTGGGAATCAGCCGTGATCGTGGCTTTGTCGAAATCAAAGTTCACATTGTCCATCATTTCAGCCAAAGTCTTCTCTGAAGGAATTTCCTTGATGACCTCGCGGATAACCTCGACCGGGACCTCACGGACAACTTCCCTCTCAATGACATTTTGAGGATAGAGTCCCGCATATTCATCGAGATGCTTAGAAATGTAACGGTCCGCCACAGACTTGTTCTTGTCCTGTCCTCCCAACCTCAGCACTATTCCGGCGGAGGCTTGGGCGAAATTGATGCCGTCGGTACCAAGCGAGTGATTGTACTGCCCTTGAATATGCACTCCCACCCTATTGCTCATCCAGCCGATCACACCGATGCCGGCGGACAAAGGGAAAAATGTGTCTGAATCAAAGGTACATCCTTTATTCCAAGCATCCTCAGCCCGCCATAAGGCCTCCTTTGTGACATCTCCCTCGAACTGTCCGAAATAGGAAGTCGGAAAATTTTTGTGGTAATAGTTGACACCTAACCTGAGATATGGTTGGATCCAGCCGCTTCTTACAAACGGGCGGAACTGTATTCCCGGACTGACCATCAATGAATATCCCTGCCGTTGGCTTTCGGATTCATAGTATTTTGCAAATCCTAAGGTTCCCTGCAGATCGGCATACAGCCATTTCTTCAGTTCGACAGCCGAGTAGAGTTCGACTCCGCCATACAGCATCTTCTCATCAAGGTTGAAGATATAATCTCCACCTGAGGTCTGATGAAAGTTTGACACGGTCGTTCTCGTGACGTTCATTGCAGCCCCGCCAAGGCCGAACTCCCAGGCTCTTGGCACTGTCTTGCTTTGCGAATATCCAGCCAATGGACAAAGCAGCGCCAGCACGATGGCGGACGCCATCCTGTTCAGTTTGATTTTCATAAAAGATAATTATTTGGTTAACAGTTACTTCAGAACATATTCAGTAATATTCTCAATGCCAGGAATGCCAAAATAAGCCGCGATCAAGTCTCCCTTTAGATAGATTTTCCGTCCTATGAGTCCAGGGTTGTCAGCCAGATTGATTTCGGTACGTATGTCACCTTTCGGCAATTTGACAGACATGCACGAACTTTTTGACGTGACTGATGAACGAGAAGCTATCGCCAAACATGTCATGGAGGTGAACGGTGGTGTGAAAGAAATTCCTTCCTTTGCCGATGACAGATCACCACCCACAATGTAGCCGCAAACCCAGACACTTTTCTCTCCGATGTGCTCCTTAGCCTGCGCCACACTGTACGCCGTGGACACGGTAGTACCCGGATCCGCACCTTGGCCGGAACCGATCTCGTAGTCATAACTGCTCCAGACCCGGCTTGTGTCCACTGTAATGGAAATGCCATTACCGGCATCAGGCTTTGGAGGCTCGATGGCAGGGCAGGATATGCCCAATGTCAGAACCTCACACGCCTCAAGATAGCGTGTCAGCAGAATCTTTGAGGTAGTGCCGTCATCCAGAGAAACGGAGACGTTTCCGGCCTTGAAATAACCTATGCGGTTTTCTGTCTGAGAGTACTTGAGGTTTCCCTCCGCTGACGATACGGTCACGGAACCATTCGGGTATGTCGCGCCGAATTCGGAATCCAGCCTCATCCTAAGGCCGGAATTGAGTTGCGTACAGTTAAGGCGGGCTTTAGTGCTTGTCCCCGACTGAACCACGACAACCTGTTCGTCTCCGAACTGCGGAGCGGAAAACTCTGGTTTCTCGAAAACCCTTGACACGACCTTGACGGTATAACTACCTGGATTAACAAGCATTGACTCCGGGGAATCGCCATACGCTCCTTCATAGAGTACATCTCCGGCCGAATTTTTCACTGTAAGAATGAATGCGTCGGTGTCAGGCAGATCAACAGTCGCCCTGGTGAGCATTCTTTGCGAGAAATTCCAACTCAACGTGCCTTGGGCGGTTTCGGAAGGAATCTTGTTGCACGAAAACATAACGGCGGCCAATGCCATCATTCCGACCGACGCGGTCCTGGAAAGGATTCTGAGAGAACTCTTCATAGTTGTAAAAATTTAACAGTCCGCACCGTTGCGGGCCGTCTGCAAAAGTATGGTGACTAAACGTAAATAATGAAAAGAAACAAAAAATGTTTTCTATAAAAAACGTAAATTTCTGTTTTTTATAGAAAATTCACGGGGCAAGCGCATTCACTGCGTTCACCCCGCTACTTAACCTAAACTTAAACTATGAAAAACTTCACGTCAAATATACAAATTCTTTTAAACAAAACAACTATCTGAAACGATTTTTATGCTGTTTTTGTTTATCTTAGGCAAAATTCGCCAAAAATTGCCTTTCTGAGCGTCAAAAAGCCACGGATCAGAGGTGAAAATCACTTCGCCTCACGCACGACCTCAAGAAGATCTCTCACCACTTTTTGAGCCTTGGCACTTGGCCGGTAGTTTGACACTTTAAAATCCGAAAAAAGTTAAAAATATTTGATGGAGTTCG
>OIZS01000688.1_pt1 | contig 13327 bp, 12 predicted proteins | sample 1588641 | NCBI WGS metagenome assembly OIZS01 (sample SAMN03283240) | human gut metagenome | biome: human-associated habitat; material: feces | host: Homo sapiens | place: Peru | collected 2012
CCCCGCCAAGAGCGAGGCACCCCGCAGCCGCAGCCGGAACACCGCCCCCGCACGGGACGAGGACCCGGGCCTGATGCTGATCAGCCGCCGCCCGCCCCAGCAGAAGTTCACCAACTTTGAAGAGTATATGACCGCCCACGGCGGTGCCACCGCACCCATTGAGGATCACACCGATGAAACCTGAGCCGTTTGCCCCCTGGCAGTGCCCGCTCTGCGGCGAACCCCTGACCGGGGACACTGCCCTGAAATGCGGCAGGAACCACAGCTTTGACCGGGCGAAAGAGGGGTACTGGCACCTGCTGCCGGTGCAGAGTATGCGCACCAGGGCCCCGGGTGACAGCAAAGAGATGGTCGCCGCCCGCCGTGCCTTCCTGAACGCCGGGTATTACGGCATCTTCGGCCAGGCGCTGGGGGAGCTGTGCCTTGCATACGGCGCTGCCGCCGGGGCAGATACGCCGCTCCACCTGCTGGATGCGGGCTGCGGCGAGGGCTGGTACGACCGCTGCATTGCACAGGCCTTTGCGCAGGTGGGCAGGCCGGTGCAGCTGGCGGGCTTTGATATCGCAAAGCCTGCGGTGCGTCTGGCTGCAAAGGCACTGCCTGCCGCAAAATACGCGGTGGCATCCAGCTTTGCCCAGCCTGTCCGCACCGGATGGGCCGACCTGCTGCTCAACTGCTTCTCGCCCTTTGCACAGGAAGAGTTCCGGCGTGTGCTGCGCCCGGGCGGACGGATGATCTATGTCGTGCCCGGTGCGGAACACCTCTACCAGATGAAGGCTGTCCTCTACGACACGCCCTATAAAAATCCGGTGCAGGAGGTGGCCTATGAGGGCTTCCGTCCCATCGAGGAGCGGGAAGTCTCGGGCCGCATCACGGTGCCTGCCGGGCAGCTGGAGGCGCTGTTCGCCATGACCCCCTATTACTGGAAAACGCCACGGGATGGCGCGGCCCGCCTGGCCGCCCTGCCCGAGCTGACCACGGATATCGCGTTCCGCTTCCTTGTGTTTGAAAAAGAATGATCGAAAAGCCCCCGGCCTGTGAGGATACAGGCCGGGGGCTTTTTGCGTGCAGAAAACAGGGTCACATCGCGATCCAGCCCAGTGCGTTGGCGACCGAGCTGGCCAGGATGATAGCCGCGAAGATGGGGCAGAGATACCGGAGCATAAAGTTGAACACCGGTTTGCGGTGGAAGGGCTGACCTTCCCGTGTGACCTCTTCCTCGATCTTTTCCACGCCGACGATCCGGGAGACCAGCAGGCAGGTGGCAATGGCCGCAATGGGCATCATCACCGAGTTGGTCAGGAAGTCAAAGAAATCGAGGAACTGCATCCCGAACACGGTCACGCTGGCAAGGGGGCCGTAGCCCAGCGCGGAAAGGCTACCCAGTGTGATCATAATGCAGCCGATGAGGATGGTGGAGCGGGTGCGGTCCCAGCCCAGCTCGTCCTCAAAGGTAGAAACAGCACTCTCGGTCAGGGCAATGGAGCTGGTGAGGGCCGCGAACAGCACCAGCACAAAGAAGAGCACGCCTACGGCAGTGCCCATGCCCATGCTGGCAAAGACCTTGGGGATGGTAATGAACATCAGGGCCGGGCCCGCCTGCAGGGTGTCAGGGTCGCCGCCCGAAAAAGCGAACACGGCGGGGATGATCATCAGGCCCGCCATGATGGCGATGGCGGTGTCAAAGATCTCCACGTTTTCCGTGGACTGCTCAATGGACACGTTCTTTTTCATGTAGGAGCCAAAGGTCACCAGGATGCCCATGGCAATGGAGAGGGAGTAGAACATCTGTCCCATGGCGGAAACCACGGTCATCCACGAGAAGTTGGCCGGGTTGGGCACCAGAAAATACTTTACACCTGCCAGTGCGCCGGGCCGTGTGACCGAGTAGACGGCAATGACTACCGAGAGCACCACCAGCACCGGCATCATCACCTTGGAAACGCGCTCCACGCCGTTGCGCACACCCGCAAAGATGATGCCCAGCGTGATAAAGGTGAACAGCAGGAACGCGATCTCGGCCAGCAGACCGTTGGAGATGAAGCCGGAGAAATACCCGTCCGATGCCAGCGCGCTGCCGTGGCCGGTGAGATACTGGGCCAGATAGTGGATGACCCATCCGCCGATGACCGAATAATAGGGAACGATCAGGATGGGGATGACGGCGTTGATCCAGCCGCCGAACGCCAGCCCCTTCCCCTTGCCAAAATGGCTGTAAGCGCCCACCGGGCTTTTGCGGGTCATCCGGCCCAGCGCCGTTTCGGCAATGATCATGGTGTAGCCAAAGGTGACAGCCAGCAGGATGTAGACGAGCAGAAAAATGCCGCCGCCATATTTTGCGGCCAGATACGGGAAGCGCCAGATGTTTCCCAACCCGACCGACGCACCGGCGGCGGACAGCACGAATCCGAGTTTGCCGGAAAACGCACTGCGCTTGTGTTGAGTTTCCATGTCTTTTTCCTCTTTTCCAGTTGATAAAATTAAGTGTAACATAGAGAAAACGGGATTTCAACGAATCGCAGGCGTTTCACCGGTGGAGAGATTTCAGGCGGAAGATGAAGAAAAGTGAATCACTTTCGGGTAAAGGGCTCCATACCGTGCTCCTCGGGGGCGTAGTATTCCATCAGGGAAATGTAGTTTTCCGGGTGGTGGCAGAACGCCGCGCGCAGAACACTGTCCAGCTCGCCCCGGGCGGTGAGCAGACGGATGATGTACTGGGCCACCATCTGCACCACATCGGTCTCAATGCCGTAGCACAGGCCGACCGCCAGCACCGGGATAAGAATCTGCCGGGCCAGCAGGGGCACGTTCTGGCCGTACCGCTCAAGGATGGGGCGGCTCATGGTGGAGGCGGCCCAGACGCTGCCCACGATCTGCCAGTAATCGATCTCTTTCATGTGGGAAAGGCTCTGCAGCCGCTCCACGATCTCACCATCGCTGAGGATGTAGCCATCGACCACCTCTTTTTCGGAGCGGAGAAAGGCACACTGGATCATGTCCATGATGGCGGCCTCGTACTTCTGGTGGAAATTTTCCCGGGAAACGCAGAACTTGGCCACGATGTCGATGAGGGCACTGGTGTCCTCGGCGGTGGCAAGACTGCTGACCACCAGCGGCGTGGGGCCGAATTCCGCCCCCAGTGCGTCCAGGTCGGCCAGCTCTTCGGTATTCCGGGTGGCGGGCAGAAAGCGGTCACAGCCGTTGCGGTGGTAGCCCCAGGCAGCGGGCAACACCCGGGCCACCGCGTCGCCGCTGGAAATGATATTGAAGATGTTGCTCTCGGGCCAGTTTTCCAGCAGGGTTCCGTCCGGGGCGTGATTGGCATCGAAATCCTGCTGCAGGTCAGGCCGGTCGGCGGCAGTCAGGGCCGCAGGCACCGCAAAGCCGTAGGCATAGATGTTCTCCCGCCCCAGCTGGGGCAGCTCCCGGGCAATCTTTGCCGCCAGCAGATTTGCAATGATGGAACCGCGGCTGTAGCCGCCCAGCCAGAGCTTGAAGGCACCGCCCTGCCCTGCCCGGGCCAGATAGGCCTTGAGGGACGCAAACACCGCCGCCACAGGCGTGACAAAACCGGTGTGCGCGCTGGTATCGCCTATGTGGAAGTTGCTGGCCCACTCGCCGCCGTAGCCGCCGCCCCGCAGGACAAGCGCCACAAGGGTGGTACGCTGGCCGTTCAGGGTCAGGGTCTTGCGGGCCAGCGAGTAGCCCACAAAGTCCCCGGCCCGGCCGGTGTCGAGGTCGTAATTGTAGAACAGCGCGTCCTCAAAACCCAGGGTCTCGTAGGCGGCGGCAATGTGGGCTTCCCGCCCCACAGAACCGTTGACCCAGTATTCCGCATCGCTGGCCACGGTGTTGGCCGCAGCGCAGACCAGACCCAGCGTTGCCAGCGCCAGCTGGTGGTCATATTGGGTGGCCGGGTGGGTGAAAAAGCTGTCGGAGTAATAGAACGCGTGGGTCAGGTCACAGCCGCTCAGGTCGCTGCGGATGCCGATGGTGTAGCGGCCATCCGGCACTGCATGGCCTACGGAGCTCTGCCCGGCGGCCTGGACCATCAGCCCGGGCAGCAGAGTGCTGCCGGCCGCAAACCCCAGCACCTTGCAAAAACTTCTTCGATCCATAATTTTTCCCCCTCAAAAACCAGAATGGATTTTTTCTTAGTATACCGTATCCCGGGCGGGGATACAATCCAAAGTTTTCCGGGCGGCAAAAAACGGGCCGGTGTTGCGCACACCGGCCCGTTATGTTACACTGTTGTTCAGTCCAGATCCTTGCAGCACTCCACGATGTGGTGGAACATCTGCTCCACGGCGGGAGCCATGGCGGTGGGGCGCTGGACGGCCAGACCCACCACGCGGTCCTCTTCGGGCTCGATGGGGTAGATCTTGACCGCTGCCGTGCAGTTACGCAGCAGCATCCGGGGCATGATGGAAATACCCAGGCCTGCCTCGACCATGGCAATGTTCGACTGGTCGTCGATGACATGGCAGCGGCGCTCCGTTGAGAGGGAATACTTCTTGAGGAACTGACGCATCTCCGCGTCGGTGGCATCCCACTGCACCACAAAGTTCTGCCCGTTCATCAGGGCGGGGGTCATCACGCCGTTGGGCGGCTCGGGCCAGTCCATGGGGGTGATGCAGAGCAGCGGCTCGTGGAACAGCTCGGTCAGAACAAACTCCTCCCGGCAGTTGTTGGAGAGGAAGGCGATGTCCACCTGACCGGTGCGCAGCCACTCCTTGACATCATCGTAGGTGCCCTGATAGACCTCGACTTCGATCTGGGGGTAGTGGGCCATAAAGCCCTTGAGGATGCTGGGCAGCAGCCCGGAGCAGATCGAGTTGAAGGCACCCAGCTTGACCTTGCCCTTTTCCAGGCCGTTCAGGCGGGCAATGCTCTGCTGCAGGGCCTCGTCGCTGTTCAGCACCGCACGGATGGAGGGGTACAGCGAAGCGCCGTAGCTGGTCATGGTAACGCCGTTTTTGCCGCGATTGAATAAGGTAAAGCCCAGCTCAGCCTCCATCACGGCGATGGCGTGGCTGATGGCCGAGGGGGTCAGATGCAGCTGCTGAGCCGCTTTGTTAAAGCTGCCCTGCCGTGCAACTGCATCGAAAATCTCATAAGAAAACAGCGTCATTCCCAATGCCTCCTTCCGGTCTGATCTGGTTCGGAGACGCTCGATCCTCTGTGAATCTTTTTCATCTTTGGTTTGAGATAGTTCAATTATCTTCTTGATTTTACTATCCCGCGCCCGTCCTGTCAAGCATTTTGGGCTGATTTGTGCACGCTCTGTGTAGATTTTGCCGCAGCAGACGGAGGAAATGCCACCTTTCCTCCGTTATAGTTCCTGTAACGATTTTTTACAAACTGACCGAGGTGTTTTTTTATGACCGCACTTTCCCCGCGCTGCAGCTTCAGCGGCACCGCCCTTAAAACCATTGCCTGCATCACCATGCTGGTGGACCACATCGGTGCATCCTGCATCGAGGCCGGCCTTTTGCTGCCGGAGCTGGAAAGGGGAGAAGTTTCCGGCGGCGCATGGGATCAGCTTTCGCTGTTCCAGCTGGACAGGGTCCTGCGCTTCACCGGGCGGCTGGCGTTTCCCATCTTCTGTTTTCTGCTGGTGGAGGGCTTTGTACATACCCACGATGTGAAAAAATACGTCCGGAGGCTGTTCCTGTTTGCCATCATCAGTGAGGTGCCCTTTGACCTTGCATTTTTCCGCACGCCCTTTGCACTGGACCATCAGAATGTTTACTGGACGCTGGCGCTGGGCGTGCTGGCCATGGCAGGTCTGAAGCATTTTGAAAAGCCGGACGGCTCTGCCAGCTGGAAAGGACTCTTGTGTGCGGCAGGCTGCACGCTTGCGGCGCTTCTGGCCTGTACGGACTACGACGGTAGCGGTGTGCTCATCATCTGTGCGCTGTACCTGACCCGCGCAGACCGCAAACGGCAGTGCATCGTGGGAGCCGTGCTGTTTGCCTGGGAACTCACCGCCCCGCTGGCCTTTGTGCTGGTCTGGTTCTACAACGGCCAGCGGGGCCGCTGCACCCCTGCCATGCAGAAGGCCTTTTACTGGTTCTACCCGGTGCACCTGCTGGTGCTGGCTGTGGTGACGAATCTTCTGCTGTAAAAAAGCAAAACGCGCTTTTCGGAAGGCCCCGGAAAGCGCGTTTTGTGTAAAAATCTGTTCAAGCCATGTGCAGCTGCTCTTTCAGTGCCTGCTGAAGGACGCAGGAAAAATTGATCCCCTGTGCCATGGCGGCATCGTTCAGCCAAGCAGGGATGGAAAGCGTCTTTTTGACAGATCTCTCGAAGTGCTGTTTTGCATATTCTGCCACGTCAACAGAAACAACATTGACAAATGCTTCAGGAACAGGCTCGTCGGGAGCAAGTGCCCGAGACACAGCGATTGGGTCGATGGAACCCGGACGAGACGGTGTGGGAATCGTTTCGCCATCCCGCTTGCAGGTGTAGAGATAGCCTGCAAGGCAGTCCACTGCCATCTCCATGGCTTCCTCAAAGGTATCACCCTGTGTTGCAAGGTTGTTCAAATCAGGAAAAACGACAGAATAACCTTCTGCCTCTTTATAAAAACAAGCCGGATACATGGATAACATCCTTCATCCCTCCTGTATGATGATATGGCATTATTTGAGCCCTGCCTGCTTTCGGATGGAAAGCTCTGTGCGGCGGTCAAGTTCTTTTCCCTTGTGAAAAGGAATCGTGACCTTGCCGGGTTTTGTGGGATGGACATACTGACGGTGGGAACCGACCTGTTCCTTGAAGACCCAGCCATCGGCAAGAATCAGCTTTTCCATTTCACGCGGTTTTGGCGGCACAAGCTTCACATCCTCTCAAGAGAAGTATACCATATTATACGTATTGTGTAAATACGTATTGAAAGATAAGATGAGAACAAAATGGAAAAAGCCCGGTGATTCAAAGAATCATCGAGCTTTTTCTTGGCGGAGTAGGAGGGATTTGAACCCTCGCGCCGTTGTTTAGACGACCTACGCCCTTAGCAGGGGCGCCTCTTCGGCCTCTTGAGTACTACTCCAGAGCAAAGTGCATTACACTTATTCAATAAAAAATGGCGGAGAGAGTGGGATTCGAACCCACGGTACGTTGCCGTACGGCAGTTTTCAAGACTGCTTCCTTAAACCACTCGGACATCTCTCCTCGTGGGCACCCGCACACGCCGTACCGAATGCCTATTTAATTTACCAGATTTCAGCGGCGCTGTCAAGCCCAAAATTAAAATTTCCGCTCGTTGTGCGCATTTTTGTGCGGCACGACAACTTTTCTTCGAGAAAAACCGGGATTCCCTCTTTACTGAAACATCTTTTTGTTGTATAATAAATACAGATAAAACCTTACCGGACCCGGTACAAGCAGAGGAGTGTTGAACAATGTCGTTTCCGGAGCTGTTACGGCAATGCCGAAAGCAAAAGCACATGAGCCAGGCGGAGCTTGCTTCCCTGTTGGGTGTGACCCAGCAGGCCGTGGGCAAATGGGAGAGCGGAAAGAGCTCCCCGGACCCCACCACCGTGGCAAAGCTGGCGGAGATCCTGGACACGACCGCGGACTATCTGTTGGGTCTGTTCGACCCCACCGCGGAGGGCCAGACCGAAGAGCGCTTCTTCGGCAGCTATGTGTACAGCCTGATCCCTGTCATCGGCACGGTCAAGGCGGGCTACGGCGCGCTGGCCTATGAGGAAGACTACGGCAAGGAGTATGCCCGGGTCAAGGACCCTTCCAGCTACTTCTATCTCGTTGTGCGCGGCGACAGCATGGAGCCCCGCATCCACGATGGTGACCTTGCCCTGGTGCACCGTCAGGATACGCTGGAAAACGGCGACCTGGGTGTGCTGATCTACGGTGACGAGGGCGAGGGTACCCTCAAGCGCTACCTCCAGCGCGGCAACTGCGTGGTGCTGCAGCCCTTCAACCCGGCCTATAAGGAAATGGTCATCAAGGGTGAGGAGCTCAACCACCTGCACATTGCAGGCCGTGTGGTGGAGACCAAGGCGAAGTGGTAAAAACGCCCCACCAGCGCCTGAAAAAGAAAAGCCATCCTGTATGGCTTTCTTTTTTATACCCATTTTTCGGAGGTGTCCCATGGAACAGAGCCTGATGGATAAGCTGACGATCCTGGCGGACAGCGCAAAATATGATGTGGCCTGTACCTCCAGCGGCGCTTCCCGGGCAGCAGGAGCGGGCGGGGTCGGCAGCTGTTACGCCCCGGGCTGCTGCCACGCCTTTACTGCCGATGGCCGCTGTGTCAGCCTGCTGAAGGTACTGATGACCAACTGCTGCTCCTTTGATTGCAGCTACTGCGTCAACCGCAAGTCCAATGATGTGCCCCGGGCCACCTTCACCCCCCGGGAACTGGCCGAGCTGACCATTGAATTCTACCGCCGCAACTACATCGAGGGTCTGTTCCTTTCCAGTGCCGTGCTGGTGAACCCGGACTATACCACCGAGCGGATGCTGGCGGTTCTGCGCCTGCTGCGGGGGGAGTACCGTTTCGGCGGCTACATCCACGCCAAGGCCATTCCAGGCACCAGCCCGGAGCTGCTGGAACAGCTGGGCTTTCTGGCCGACCGCCTGAGCGTGAACATTGAGCTGCCCAGTGAGCGCAGCCTGAACCTGCTGGCTCCGGACAAAGGGCGGCACTCCATTTTCCGGCCCATGAAGCAGATCGCGGTGGAGGGGGCCGCCAACCGGGAAGAGGTGGCGCTCTACCGCAAGGCCCCCAGATTTGCCCCGGCGGGCCAGAGCACCCAGATGATCGTGGGTGCTTCCCCGGAAACGGATTATCATATCCTGCAATTAACGGAAGGATTATACAATAAGTATCACCTGAAACGGGTGTTTTACTCCGCCTACATCCCTGTGACCGAGGACACCCGCCTGCCCGCGCTGGACACCAAGCCGCCGCTGCTGCGGGAGCATCGGCTCTATCAGGCAGACTGGCTGCTCCGCTTTTACGAGTTCAAGGCAGAGGAACTTCTGGACAGGGACAACCCCAACTTCAACCCCTATCTGGACCCTAAGTGCAACTGGGCGGTGCAGCATTATGGGCTGTTCCCGGTGGACGTGAACCGCGCCCCCTTTGAGATGCTGCTGCGGGTGCCGGGCATCGGCCCCAAGAGCGCCCGGCGCATCTGGCACGCCCGCAAACAGGCCGCGCTGGGGCTGGACGAGCTCAAGCGGATGGGCGTGGTGCTCAAGCGGGCGCAGTATTTTATCACCTGCCGGGGCTTTGCGGGGGCGCACCCGGGCCGCGGCAGCGCCGGGCGGGAGCGCATCACCCGGGCGCTCATCGACCCCAACGTATTCAGCGGCGGGGTGGAGCAGCTGAGCATGTTCAGCCCGCCGTGGACCGGCTGGTGGAGCAGGGCGTGCCGCCCCGCACAGCCCAGAAAATGGTGCGGGAGGAGGCAGTGCAATGTCTGGCCAGAGCCCTGTAAGCCCTGCCCGGAAGCTCCACGATGCCGACGTGGTCTACCTCTATGATGGCAGCTTCGAGGGCTTTCTCTGCTGTGTGTTTGAGAGCTTTGCCCAGCATGAGCTGCCCTTCGCGGTCTGGACCCCGGAACGGGAGACGGCTACCCTCTACCCTGTGAAGGAGATCTCCACTGACCGCGCAAAGGCCCGGCGGGTCTTTGCCAGCTTCCGCGCCAAGCTGGGCGAAGAGACGGAATCCCTCGTCACCCGGGATTTTCTCTCGGGCTGGGAGGATAAGGAGCTGCGGCTCATCCGATTTCTGCATCTGGCCTTTGCGCTGGGGCCAGGCACCGTCAAGCGGCGGGGCCACCCGGAGGTGGCTCCGCTCTACCAGATGAAGCAGAGCCTGGACTGGGAAGTGGACAAGTTTCAGGGCTTTGTCCGTTTTCAGGAGCACGATGGGATGCTGGGTGCAGTCATCCACCCCAAAAACTATATTCTGCCCCTCCTGCGCGGGCATTTCTGTGCCCGCTTCCCGGAGGAGAACTTCCTGATCTATGATGCTGTCCATCAGGCGGTGCTGCTGTACCAGAACCACAAGGCTCAGCTCATGGAGCTGGCCGAACCGCTGACGCTTCCGCCGCCCGATGAGCGGGAGCAGCAGTTTCAGGAGCTCTGGCGGCAGTTTTACAAAACGCTGGAGATCAGGGCCCGCCACAACGAAAAGGGCCGTATGACCCACTGCCCCAAACGCTTTTGGGCAGATATGACCGAAATGAAAGAGGAATTGAAATGAAAACGGAAACAAAGACCGGACGCTGGAAATATGCGGCCATCGTGCTAATTGTGACCCTGCTGGTGGGGCTGTTCTGGAGTTATGTAAAAAATGGGCCGAAGAGCGAAATCTATCTTTACGGAGAAGAACACAGCAAGCAGAGCATTCTCGACAAGGAACTTTCCATCTGGGGCGAGTATTACGAAAAAGGAATACGGGATCTGTTTGTGGAGTTCCCGTATACGGATGCACAATTTCTGAACCTGTGGATGCAGGCCGACGATGATGAATTGCTGGATCTGCAGTTCAAGGACTGGGGAGGCACAGAAGGCGGCACCGAGGTCGAGAAGAATTTTCTGAAACAGATCAAGGAGCAGTATCCTGAGACCGTGTTCCACGGCACCGACGTGGGCCATACCTGGGAAAGCACCGGGCCGCGGTATCTGGCCTATCTGGAAGCCAATGGGCAGAAGGACAGCGAAGAGTACCGGCGTGCGCAGGAAAACATGGAACAGGGCAAACGGTACTATGAGATCAAGGGGACGGATGAAGCTTCTTCGGTCCGATACCGGGAGGATCGGATGGTGGAGAACTTCCGGCGCAGCTATCAGGAGCTGGAAGCGGTACGCCGCACCGATATCATGGGGATCTATGGAAGTACACATGTTGTGGAGTCGGAGTATCGGAACTCGGATTTTCGCATGGCAAAACAGTTGAGCGAGAACTATGGGGAACATCTCCATACCAAAGATCTGACGCAGGAACCGGAACGGATCGACGCGCTGGAAGTCAACGGAAAGACCTACACAGCATCCTATTTCGGTGAGCAGGATATTTCGATGGTAAAGGGCTACAAGATCCGAAAGTTCTGGCGGTTGGAAGACGCATACGAGGACTTCAAGAATCTGCCGACACCCCGTGAGATTCTGCCAGCCGACAACTACCCTGTAAAAATCCAGGCTGGGCAGGTGTTTGCTGTGGAGTACCTGATGTCGGATGGATCGACCGAGTGGAAGTATTATATCTCGGACGGCACAGTTCAGAACGGCCAACTCATCACAAAGCGGATGAAGATGGAATAAGCAGGCTCCCGGCCCCGGAACTTTGACGAATTTACAAAAAGGTTGCATCTGCGTGGTTGAAACCCGCAAAACCTATGGTATACTATAAGAGATATCCGGGCAGGCATTTCTGCCCCACACACCCCCGCTGCGGGGTCAACACAAAAGGAGTATTGTAGCGTTATGGTTCGCATTACTATGGAAGACGGCGGCATCATCGACATCGAGCTGAACGAGGAAGTTGCCCCCATCACCTGTGAGAATTTCAAAAAGCTGGTCAAGGAGGGCTTTTACAACGGCCTGACCTTCCACCGCGTGATCCCCGGCTTTATGATCCAGGGCGGCTGCCCGCTGGGCAACGGCACCGGCGGCCCGGGCTGGAACATCAAGGGCGAGTTCGCTGCAAACGGTGTGAACAACCCCATCAAGCACACCCGCGGCGTGATCAGCATGGCCCGCAGCATGAACCCCAACAGCGCCGGCAGCCAGTTCTTCATCATGCACAAGGACGCTCCCCATCTGGACGGCCAGTATGCCGCTTTCGGCAAGGTCGTTGCCGGAATGGAGGTCGTGGATAAGATCGCTTCCGTCCGCACCGACTGGAACGATAAGCCCACCACCCCCGTCAAGATGAAGACCGTTGAGCTCATCGAGGGCTGATTTTCTGCGCTTCTGTCCCACATCGCCTGCCCGTGAAGTGCCCCGTCAAGGAGACAAAAAAATAATATAAGATTTTTGTTCGCCGTTTCCACAAGGGAACGGCGAATTTTTTGTGCAAATCGGCGCTAGGATGCTCGAATCATGGAACGGACGTGAGCTTGCAGCGTCCAACACGGGACATTTTTTTTTTTGATATTTTACTTCCGCTGTATCGTGATTGTTCTTGCTTGACATGAAAATACCCCCAGAGTACGCAGAGTTTTCTTTTTACTCTGTCTACTCTAGGGGTAGCATATCATGTTGAGGATACAGGCCGGGGGCTTTCCATATATGCGTCAGAAAGAGATGATGAGAGGCTTACTTTTTTTCGCCCTTGGGCAGCAGACCGGCGCGCTCCAGAGCCGGGCGCAGGGCCAGATACAGGATGACCACGCAGATGGTGGAGGCTACGCTGTTGACAAAGGTGACACCACCGGCGATCTTGGACAGGGCCTGTGCCACGGTGTACTCCTGGCCAAAGATGTAAATGTTGCGGAAATAGCCCAGGAACGGGTCGGTGATGACGTTCAGCAGCAGGCCGGAGCCGCCTGCCACGATGACCTTGAGCAGGTAGCCCTTGCTGTGGCGGTCGAGATCGCGCAGCTTGAACACCTTGTGGGCCACGGCACCGCAGGTGATGCCGATGATGAACTTCAGCACAAAGGTGGTCACGGCATAGCCCGGGTCACCGGCCAGGATATCGGCCAGAGCCAGACCGATCGCACCGGCCAGGCCGCCGGAAACGCCGTCCAGCAGCAGGGCGGTCAGGGCGGTGAAAGTGTTGCCCAGATGGAACGAGGAGCCGCCGTAGAACGGCACACGGAAGAACAGGTATGCCACCAGGCTCAACGCGGCCATAACGCCGGTCAGGGCCAGCTCCTTGGTGGTAAAGGTGCGCTTGTACAGCACACTGCCGAACAGGATGACGACGATCACTACGGCCAGCAGCAGCCACATTGCAGTTGTAGACATGATTTTTCCCTCCGATTTTCTTCGGGGCGAAACCCCTCTATCCTGTTTTGCAGGATCGTTCGCCCGTTTCAAGGCCACTTACCCATAAAACTACTTGACATTTGGGTGTGTAGTTGGTATGCTCCTATTATACGCGAAACTGGCACCATTGAAATACCCAGAATAAAGTTTTTTTATGGGGTCAGTTTGGCAAAGCGTCCAAAAAGGGGAGAGGTCTTATGTTTCATCTGACAACTGCACTGGATGCCGCCAGCGGGGTGCCGCTGTACGAGCAGCTCTATGAGAGCCTTGCCGCCGAGATGCGCAGCGGGGCCATTCCGGCGGGCACCCGGATGCCCGGCAAGCGGCGGCTGGCGGCAGAGCTGTCGGTTTC
>OIZS01000692.1_pt1 | contig 13312 bp, 6 predicted proteins | sample 1588641 | NCBI WGS metagenome assembly OIZS01 (sample SAMN03283240) | human gut metagenome | biome: human-associated habitat; material: feces | host: Homo sapiens | place: Peru | collected 2012
GTTATGGGTCCGAAGGGTCTGCTTGGGGTCCGACAAGCAAAACACCTATTTAATCCATTTAATCCTATTAACACCTAAAAAATAAAATAGGGTGATAATCGGATTTCAATGGATTAAATAGGTGTAAATTTTTTTCACAGACCCAAACGAACCCGTCGGACAGGTCAGACAAGTCGGATTTCCACCCCCAGTTAGTCCTCCCTGGGAGGGCTTGGGAGGGTCTTACTTCAAAATCATATTAATCAGTGCGGTCACATCGCTCACGTTGATTTCGCCGTCGCCGTTGATGTCGCACACAGCGTCGGAGTAGGTGCTGCTGCCGAGGATTTTGTTAATCAGGGCGGTAACATCGCTCACGTTCACTTCACCATCGCCATTGATGTCGCCTGGCAGTGGGGCTGCCACATAGTGGAACTGGAGAATGGGCGAATAGTCGGTGTAGAGCGTGGTGGTGGAGCCGGCTTTGCCGTAGGCGTAGCGCGCACGCACATAGTACGACTTGCCATCTACAGGGCGACCTGTGCCAGTCATTTCATTAAGCGCAATGGTGGCAAATTGGCCACCTGTGAGCGTAGTCTTCCACGATGTGCGAACAGGGAACGACTTCGATGTGCTGATTTCGATGCGGAGCGACTGTGCGCCTTCCTGTGGCACAACGTCGATGTGCTGATTGCCACGCAGCGTAGTACCGTCGGCAGCAGGAGTGACGAAAACAGGAGCCGCTGGCACCACATTCACGGTGGTGAACGACGACACCTCGCTCTGGTCGGTGGCATCGCCCAAACGAGCGGTGATTTGAGCATAATAGGTGGTGCCGCCAGCCAATGCAAAGCGTGGCACGCGCACCGATGCCTCGGTGGTCTCAACCGTATAATCTGGCGTGGTCATTTTAGCATTCGATGAAATGCTGAGGGTATAGACGGTGCCTTCGGCTGCCTTGTCCCAACTGATTTCTGGCATCAATTCCACATCAGCAGCACCATTTGCAGGTGTCTTGACGGTCATCTTTTCGCAAGTGAACGAAGCCACATCGCTGGTGGTGCTGGAGAGGTTCAAACCGCGCGACGACACGCGCCAATAGTAGGTGCCTGGTGTGACACCTGGGATTTTGGCGATTGCCACAGCGGTGTCGGGCACTTCGATATATGCCACAGCATTTTTGCAAGCCGCATCACTAAACACCTCCACGGTGTGGATGGTGCCGTCGGTGCGCCAAGCGAGGTTGGAGAGCATAGGCACAGTGGCACCGTTGGCAGGGCTGGTGATGACGGGCTTTTGAGCCGGACGCGACTGGCTACCTGCAAGCACTGGTGCAAACTCGTTTTCCCAACGGTCGAGAATGGTGACAGCAAAGCGATATCCAGTGGCGTAAGCTTCCTTGATGTCGTAGCTATTGGGATAGGTGAAGCCGAGCAGATATTGCGCTTGGCAGCGGAACGACGCATCGTCCACACTGTCGGGAATGGCATAGATGGCATAGCGCACGTTGTCAACGGCGTCCCATTTGAGGGTGTTGCCCTCACGGCGGCAGTTTGCCACGGTGCCATACTGCTGCGGTGGAGCAATCCACTCGGTGCTTGGGCTGAGCGCAGGCGTGGTGAACACCTGATTTTTGAGCCAGCGGCGCAAGCCCCAAGTTTTGCCGTTGATGGTGCCGTTGTTGTTGCGCCAAGTGCTGTATTTGAAATACACCATACCTTGTGCGCCAGCGTCGCGCATCACATTCACCTGCTTCACAAATTCAGCCAAATCCCAACCATCTCTACCAAAGCTGGAGCAAGATTGGCTGATATACACATGGCGGTTGAATCGCTTGCCTATTTTGCCCCACCAATCGGTCACTTCATCGAAGTTGCCGGTGGTGTTCCAATACACCTGTGGCGAGATAAAATCAATGGTGCCACGAGTGACCCACGCCATAGGGTCGCTGTAGATTTGGTTGTACTGCCAATCCGAGCCCGGACTTGGTTCCACGCCATACTTTTCAGCCACTGCTGGCGATGAGCAAGCCACACCGGCTGGGCCGATGCCGAAGCGCACCCAAGGCTTGGTCTGCTTAATCATGGTGTTAACATCAGCCACCATCTGGTTCACGTTTTCGCGTCGCCAGTCGCCTTGGCTGAGCGTGCCGCCGCCGTTTTTATATGCATTGTAGAGGTCGGCATCGAGCGAGAAGTCGCAGCCACCCTGATTGTAGAAATAGTCATCGAACACCAAGCCGTCCACATCATATTTGCTGATAATGTCTTGGCACACGTCCACCACTCGCTGGCGCACTTCGGGAATACCGGGATTGAGCACCGTTTCGTAGCCGGTGGTGAGCAGCCATTCGGGGTGAGTGTGGATATAGTCGCGGTCGCTCTGACCCCACTTGGTTGACTTTGGAGAATAGCGGTAGGGGTTCACCCACGCATAAATTTCAATGCCACGCTTGTGCGCCTCCTGCACAATCCATTGCAGAGGGTCGAAGGCAGGCACATCGCCACGCTTTGCCACAATGTAGCTCGACCATGGCTCATAAGCCGAATTATACATGGCATCGCACATGGCGCGCACATGGTAATACACGGCGTTCATATTGTTGGCAGCCAATGTGTCGAGCATACGCTGACACGCCACCTTCATGGTGTTTGCATTGCTTTCGGTGATGTGGCTGGAGGGCCAGTCGCTCACATAGGCACTCATCCATACGGCGCGTTGCTCACGCTTTTGCTGCGCCTGCGCCGTAGCCACCCCAAAGAGCAAAGCCACACAAATTGCGAATTTTAAAATAGAATTCATGATAAAAAAGTATTTTTTGGAAGAAATTTTTTTAAGAAGAATTTTTTAGAAGTTAAGAAGTTAGGGAAGTTAAGAAGTTAAGAAGTTAAGACAATTGCTTTTCTATTGGCATTGGTGCCGTCTTAACTTCTTTAACTTCTTAACTTCTTAACTTCTGAAATCAACTTCTTTAACTTCTTAACTTCTTTAACTTCTGAAGTCAACTTCTGGTTAAAAACAAAGCAGGGGACGCTGAATTTGGTATTAGCGTCCCCTGCTGTCATATTTCAGTTAAGAAACAGTCGAGAGAGGTGGATTAAAACAATGCTGTCTTGCGTGGGTTGATGCAGACACCAAGAATCTTGTCGTTGTTGTCCATGAATTTATGAACAGTCTTGGTAGCTGGATCGTAGTACATCAAGCCAGTGGTGTAAGTCTTATCGCTTGGGAGCGCACGGAAGCCAAAGTACACATAGTGTGTGTTTGGATCAACAGCAAACTGAGTGGTGAACACACCTTCTGCAGCTTTGTTGTTGATTGGGTCTGCGTCCATATTGATAAACTTATTGTAGTTGCTGTATTCCACAGTCTTGTCAGAAGCAGGAATGTCGTATTCGCAGAAACCAACACCAGGAGTGTTACCATTGGTCATCCAAACGTAGAGTTTGCCAAGTTCTTCATCAAGAGTGAAGGCACGAGGTTGAGTGGTTTCGAGCACGATTGGGTAAGGAATCTTCACGCCTGCGCCAGTCTTGCCGATGTCGCTGGTCTTGAAGCGGTAGATACCGTTACCAGAGTAGTTCTTACCCCACCAGAACATACCGCTCTTGTCGATGTAAAGACCAGTGTGGATAGCACCGTAAGCGATACCTTGACCGTAGTAAGCGAGTTGGTTGTTCACTACGAAGTAGCCGGCAGTGCTTGAGTAGATGGTGCTTTCGCGAGCGCCACGAGTGCTCAAAGGGATTTGACGGATACCGGTGTTACGGTCGGTGTAGTAGAGGTAAGTGCCATCGGTGCAGCCTTGGAATGGGTCGTTGAACGCCTGACCACCTACGTTGGTAATCATCACATTCACGTTAGAACCATCAGCAGCCATCACGGTAATCTTACCGTCGCCGAGAGTGTTGTCTTCGTCGTTCACATAGTAGTATTGCTTACCGCAGTCGAGGATGTAAACATTGTCTTGTTCAGCACCTGCATCGGTCTTTTCGGTTGCAAACACGAGTTGAGTAGGCATGTTACCAGAGTTCACACCCATATCGAATGGGAGGTTCTTGGTGCCCTTAGGGAGCTTGCTCATATCCACCAGCTTGTAAGCCTTGATGTTGCCACCGAGCTCAGCGTAGTAGATGGTTGGGCATGGGTCAGAAGTACCCACTTGCACATTCACATAAGAGTCTTCCAAACGACGGTTTTCGCCGTTCACGTCAAACCAAGTTTGCAATTCAATCTTCTGTGAACCGATGTTCTTGAAGCTGAGTGCGCCAGGGTTGTCGATGGAGCCATCTTCGTGAGAGTAGCCCACAAATTCAGTAAGTTCGGTGCCGTCGGCAGTCTTGGTGCCTTCTGGGAACTTCCAAACATACTTACAAATCAAATTTTCAGGGTTAGGCAACTCGATGCCAAGGTTCACTTGCACATCGTTGATCACCACCACTGGTTCGGTTTGGCTGGTCACGCTCAATACTGGAGCGATGTCGTAAATCATCAAAGGTGATGACTTAGAGCCGACACCGTCGACGGTGAGAGTAACGGTGTAAACACCTGCCTTTTCATATTTGTGCTTTGGGTTGGCTTCGTTAGAAGTTTGACCATCGCCGAAATCCCAAGTCACATTGCCACTCTTTGAAGAAGTGTTGGTGAATTGGACAGTTGACACGACATAGAAGTCGAGCGCATATTCATCGCCATCTACCTGGTAAGTGAAATCCACGTCCTTTGATGGGAAGTTGCCATAGTTTGGCTCCTTATCCACACAAGAGGTTACAGCCAGCATCATAATGGCCAAGAGTACAAAATTCTTTATCATTTTCATAGCGGCTTCGTATTAATTGAGTGTGATTTCTTCATTGTTACTTGTGATACCCACCTTGCCTTCAGTGTCGTAAACACGGTAAGTTGGCTGCAAATAGTAGGTACGAGAAAAATCTACGTTGTAAACCTTGTTACCAGAATCATAAATCCAGTCGATGAATGGAATGGTGCTGATAAGGTCTTTCCAGTAAGGCATATACTGTGCGCGCACGGTAGTAATCTTGCCACCAGTGTCATCGCTGTAGCGGCTGAAGAGCCATGGTGATGACTTGTAAACAGGGAATACGCTCACGCCTTCAGGAGCAGCCTCTGGAGTGGCGATTTCGTTGTAAGTGGTCTTTTCGTCCACTACGGTGATGTAGTAGTAGTGGTCGATTTCGTCAACCATCTCACCCTTGCTGTTCTTCACCTGAGTGTACCAAGCGTCGCTCTTCTTGTCGGTCTCGGTTTCGGTTGGGAAGTTAACGCCATACTTAGCGTTGAGGGCTTCAAAAGTTTCCTTCTTGAAGTCATACTTCACATACACGTTGCGGAGGTCGTTGTAGTAAGTGCTGTCTTTGGTGAGAGTGGTAATCATGTGTTCCACAAACTCAGTGTCGAATCCTTCAGGATAGTAGCTTTTAAACTTATCTTCGTCCCATTGTGATGGAGCCTTCCACACCACAGGAGCGAGAGTGCGTGAGGTTGGGAATGAGTCGGTAAGCACGAATTCGTGTCCGTCCCATTCTGCCTTAGAGTGAGCATATTTCGCCACGCTTTGTGCGCTGCGAACAGTGTCGGTAACTGAATACGACTTGTTGTAAGCCAAAGCGGTGGTGAGCTTAGCGGTGGCAGAAGCGGTTTGTTCGCGCTTCACCTGCACCCACACTTCGCTATGGTCGATTTGGCGGTCAGCCGAGGTGTAGTATTTAGCCTTGAAGCCAGCATAGTTGCCCGACTTCACCACCTTGGAGCTTTGTTCCCAGTCTACGGTAGGCAGCACTTGGCCAAGCTCGCCCTTGTCGGCGATGAGGTCGTGATTGGCGCAAGAAGTAAGCACCAACGCTCCCAAAGCTAAAGAACCTATAATATTTAATATTTTCATAATCGTTAGGTGTAATAAATCTTTTAATTAATAACGAGTTCTCACTTATTATTCGCCGGTGAGCGATGTCACTTCACCATATTTCTTAGCCCAAATCATTGGTTCTTGCAGCCACTTGTAGTTCTTGTAAGCGCCGAGGCGTTCAAGTTCGGAGCGGTTGTATTTTTCCTCAGTTTCTGGGTCGTAGTTGATACGTTGAATCCAAGTGTTCTCTTTTTGAGCCTCGGTCAAGCCATCAATCCAGTAAGCAGCGTAAAGGTTGTAAGGACGGCGGAGAGTTGGGTAGATAATTTCTTGGTTATCGCCAATGCCGTACTTGTTACGGTTGTTGCTGTAGTGGTAGCGGCGCATGTCGGTCCATTGCTCTGCTTGGAGATAGAGAGCGATGTACTTCTGTTGCATCAAGTCGCTCAACGAGAATTCGCTTGGGTTGAAGAACCAGTGCTTGTTACCGCGTTCGGTCACTTTGTGCACGTTGTAGGTGCGGCGCACTTGACCGTGAACAGTCTTTTCGGTGTAATCTTCAGTGTTGTTGAGGAATGCGTCAACTTGCAAATCCCACCACTTCTTAGCCTGATAGCCAGGAACGTCGCTCGACGCAGCATCGCCAGGATACTTGTTGTCGGTCTTTTCGTTGTAGTTAGGGTTAGGATACTTCTGGAAGAAGAATTCGAGGTGACGCTCAATGTTGTGCTCAGTAGCTTCCTTCGCGAGTGCGCAAGCTTGAGTCTTGTCGCCCATCCAGTAGAGTGCCTCAGCCTTGATGAAGTAGAGCTCTTCCATAGTGAAGAGTGGGTTGTAGCCGGTGGTAGCACCAGCGTAAGCACCCATATACATATCAGGGAAGTTCACTGCCTTGTAAGATGAGCCCATACCGATGTTAGAATCGAGATAGCGCATCTTCACCTTTGCAGCTTCGATTGATGATGAAGTTGGACCTGTACGGGCAAGCATCAAGAGGCCGCAACGTGGGTCGTTAGCCCAACCGTCGTGCTGGCTTTCTGCTGTAAACTGACCGCAGAGCTTTTCATCGTCTGGCTTACCGATACCGAGGAGGTCAACCATGAAGAACTTGGTAGGAACGGCTTCGCTCAAGAGGTTTGGACGAGATTCCCATGAGTTGATCTTTGGTTGAGCCACACTCCATACACAGCTTTGTTCACCAGTACCGCCGGTGAAGTTGTAGCGAGGTTCGTTGCCAAACCATGCGCCATAAAGGAGGTCGCCCTTGCGCCATTGTTGGATAGCGGCATCAGCAGCGTCAACAATCTTTTGGCAAGTGGCTGGGCTGTGGTCGATGTTAGGAATGTTGCGGAGCAGCAAGCGAGCCTTGATAGCGAGTACCAAGCCTTTCCAGCGGCTGAGGTCGCCACCGTAGATGCGGTCGGTGCTGAAGTCGATCTTCTGGTTATCTGGGCTATCGACGATTGAAGGGTCGTCGAACATCTTAATCAAATCATCAGCCTCTTGGAGCATCCAAGCGTAGATTGATGCTTGGGTGTCGTATTGAGGTGAGTTCGACATGAGCGCTTGTGAGCGTGGCATATCGCCAAATTCGTCGGTGGTCAACTGGGTTGACATCAAGCGAATGGCGCGAGTAATCAATTCGTAGTTAGGTGATTTGATAGCCTGTGAGTTGGCAATCAAGTTCTGACCGTTTTTGCAGATGTCGTAGAAGTGACGACGCCATTGTGGGTGACGGTTCATAGTCAGAAGTTCCCACTCGCTCTTGTAAGAGTAACCAGAGCTGAGCTTGGTCTTGTCGGTGGTGGTGAACATCTGAGAGAAGTATGCGTTGTACTCGGCATTGTCGTAGTTGATTTGCTGAGCATAGAACACGAGCACTGGCAAGCCCTTCTTGGCATCAATCACGTGTGCCTTGTCGGGGTTTACGTTGTCGTCGAGCACGTCTTTACAACTCACGGTAGCCAACCCCACCAATGCTGATAATGCTATTAATTTTATCTTGTTCATAGTTTTGCCTGAGTTTAGAATGTTGCTTTAAGTGTGAAATTGAAGCTGCGGGTAGATGGCACGTTGTAGTTGTCGATACCAGAACCACCAGCACCACCACCTGTAGAGGCGAGCACAGCTGGGTCGTTGCCTGAATACTTGGTGAGCAAGAAGAGGTTACGGCCAGTTACGGTAGCGGTCAAGCCCTTGATTGGCCAAGTCTTCTTCAGCAGTGAGGTGAAGTCGTAGTTCAAAGTCACATAGCTCAAGCGGATGTATGAGCCATCTTCAATGAAGTTAGATGACACTGCATAGAAGTAGGTGCTCATGAAGTTGTAGTCGAATACCACTGGAGTGGTGTTCTTGCGGTAGGTGCCATCGCCGTTAGCCACCACGCCGTCGAAGATGTATTCGCGGTTGCGATATTTTTCGAGGGTGTGAGCCATACCGTTGCCCATGAGGTTACGGCCAGTCACATTCACCACGTCGCCGCCGCAACGGCCGTCAACGAGGAATGAGAGCGATGCGTTCTTGTAGCGCAAGGTTGAACCGAAGCCGAGCAAGAAGTCAGGTTCGCGGTTACCGATAAGTGTACCCTTTGAAGAACTGATCACTGGATAACCGTTTTCGTTACAGATCACGTTGCCGTCAGGGTCGCGCATATAGTCCTTACCAGTGATACCAGTGGTTGAGCCACCGAGGTAAGAAACTGAGAAGATATCACCATACTGACCTGCGTTGATTTCCGACACACCTTCTGGGAGGTAGGTCAACTTACCGCGGTTGTATGAGAAGTTCACGTTAGCAGTCCAGTCGAAATCTTCAGTCTTGATGATGTCTTGACCGAGGGTGATTTCCATACCGTGGTTGAGCACGGTACCTTCATTACGGGTTTGGAGAATAGTACCCGAAGCAGGTGACACACGCACCGACACAATCTGGTTGTCGGCAGTGGTAGAGTAGTAAGCCACGTCTAAGCGAGTGCGGCTGTTGAAGAAGCGCAAGTCAGCACCAATTTCCCATGATGAGTCCATTTCAGGCTCAAGGGTGATAGCGCGTGAAGTGGTTGGGTCCACACCGTAGCCACCGTCAGGGAAGGTAACCCATTGCTTGTAGGTGTCGGTGAAGAGGTATGAAGGACAGTCCTTACCTACCTTTGCCCAGTTACCGCGAATCTTACCGTAAGAGAACCATTCGTTGCTCAAGTGAAAGAGTTCGCTGAAGATCACACCACCAGTAACAGATGGGTAGAAGTATTGGCATTTTTCTGCTTGCACAAGGCGTGATGAACCGTCCAAGCGGCCAGTCACTGACAATTGAGCCATACCCTTGTAGTCGAAACGAAGTTCGCCGAAGTAGCCATACTTGTTCCAAGATGAGTGGTAGAGTGATGGGCGGTTGCTCTTGAGCAAGTCGCCGTTGGTGAAGTCGGTGTTCATAAAACTGTAGTAGTCGCCGCCGAGTTGGAAGTGCTCGCCGTAGATTGACGCTTCGTAACTGCTCACTTCCTTGTATTCAGCACCCACGAGGAAGTTGAATGTGAAGTCTTCAGCAAAGGTCTTCTTCCAAGTGGCAGTAGCCAAAGCGGTAAACTGCTCGCTGCGTGAAGGCTTGAAAGAGTAAGCACCGTAGAGGCTTTGTTTCTTAGCCAACACGTCTTTCACCTTGTCGTCGTCAGGATTCTGAAGGTCGCCTTCATAGATGCGAGGAATGCTGTAACTTTCGTAAGTGCTGTAGCCCTTGTCGTAACCAATCTTACCATTGAAAATAAGGTCTTTGATAGGCTCGTAGGTCAATTGACCGTTAATCACGATACGGTTGCTTTCAGTGTTGCTCTTGTCGTTGTAGCGTCCGTAGTATGGAGAAGGACCGCAGTTCAAGCGTTCGAGGTCGGTGAGCTTGTCCCAGTTGTCGTAACGGGCAGCCCAGTTCACGTGACCTTCGAGGGTTTGATAGTCCTTCATATCCTTGTTGATACCGTAAGAGTAGATGCTGCTCATCGAGTTACCAAAACCACGGCTCTTGCTGTTGATGAAGTTGGTGGTGAGCTGCACGGTCACTTGTTCGCTTGGCTTATAGTTACCTTTCAAGAACACAGTGAGTTGCTTCTTGTAGTCTTTTGGCACGATACCTTGGTTGTCGGTGTATGACACTGATGCGTAAGAGTTGAATTTTTCGCCACCTCCCGATACCGACATGTCGTACTTTTGAAGCAGACCGGTGCCGAGGAAGCCGCCCAAGTTGTCGTAGTAAGTGTCTTTTTCGCTCATGTATGGACCCCAGCCACCAGTTGAGCTGTTTTCCTTATACATACCGCGCACACCTGGGGTGAACGCCTTTTGGAGCTTAGGTACACGCATAGCGTTGCTCACTTCGAGGGAAGCCGATGCGTTCACAGTCACCTTACCGTCCTTAGAGCCGCTCTTGGTGGTAATCATAATCACACCGTTGGCAGCTTCCTGACCGTAAAGCGCAGATGCAGCAGCACCCTTCAGCACGCTCATGTTTTCAATATCGTTGGCGTTGATGTCGCCCAATGAAGAACCGTGACCACGAACAGGCACACCGTCCACAATCACGAGAGGCTCGTTGTTCTGTGAGGTGTTAACTGATGAAATGGCACGGATAATCACCTGGGTAGATGAGTTTGGTGAACCACCACCCGTCGACACTTGCAGACCAGCAACCTTACCTTGCAGTGAGTTTGCGAAGTTTGAAGCACTACCGGCAGTCACCTGGTCGGAGTTAAGACTCTGAACCGCAAAGTTCAGTTTCTTCTTTTCTTGTGTCTGACCCATTGCGGTAACCACAACCTCAGAGAGCACCTGAGAGTTGTCGGTCATCTCCACTTCGATAACGGTTTGTTTGCCAACCTTAACCGAGATAGGGTTCATACCCACATAAGTGATGTCGAGCACGTCGCCGTCCTGCACATCAATTTGAAATTTTCCATCAATATCGGTGGTCACACCACGAGTTGTGCCATGCACGCGCACGGAAGCACCAATAATGGTCTCTTTGTCCGACGCTTGCTTCACAACACCCGTGACAGTGCGGGCAAAACCCATCACCGCAAAGAGGGAAAAAAACAGAAGCAATAGCTGTTTTCTCATAATTAATTGTTTGTTAGTTATAGTTAAATGGATTGTTATCTACTTAAAAGTTAAGCAATTCAACATCTCAACCACGCTCATTCGCACTCGTGTGCATAATAAGCAACTACAAAGTAAGCATTTTTTTTTGTAAAGAAAAAAGAATTTAACGCATCATTTCTGCTCATTTACATTATTTAAGATTTAAATACACTTTTTTCGGGTTCCCCAGTCGGGTTCCCCGAAGTCAACGAGCCAACAAGCCAACAGGTCAACGAGTGCACAAGTTTAGCGTCCGCTTGGGTCTGCTTGGGTCTGTTATGGGTCCGAAGGGTCTGCTTGGGGCTGCTTGAGGCTGAAAAAAAACACCTATTTCATCCATTAAATCCTATTTCCACCTATTTATATATAAAGGTGCGAATCAGATTTCGATGGATAAAATAGGTGAAAATTATTTCACAGACCCAAGCAGACCCGTCAGACCCGTCAGACAAGTCGGACAAGTCAGACAAGTCGGATTCACCCCCAGTATGCCCTCCAGAGGGCTTGGGAGGGTCTTTACTTCAAAATCATATTAATCAGGGCGGTAACGTCGCTCACGTTGATTTCGCCGTCGCCGTTGATGTCGCACACAGCGTCGGAGTAGGTGCTGCTGCCGAGGATTTTGTTAATCAGGGCGGTAACATCGCTCACGTTCACTTCGCCATCGCCATTGATGTCGCCTGTGATTTGCGAGTAGAGGTCAATATTAATATGAGTAACACTGCCGGCTTGGAAGCTCGATAGTTTCAGATAGGCAGAGTATACCTCAGAATACTCGCTAATACGTGGTCGATAGAAGAATTTTTTACGGCTATCAAATACATAGCCCACGCTTTGCCTGTACACGTCCACTCTTTCACGAGGGGTGCCCACGAGCAAATTAGTGGGGGTGCTGGGTGTGGTGCTGGGGCGCTTGAGTTTGATATCCAACTTATTATCGAAGTCTTTAAGCAACAATCCAGTGCCAGCAGGCGTCGATGCCACTTGCTTGGTGTATGCCATCTGCTCCGAATTGTCGAACTGGTGTACGACATAGGCTTTCAAGCCCGATGCTTTCCAATCCACAGGATAATCAACCGAGATTGTTCGGTCGTCGCTTATTGAACTCTTCTCGATGTAGGCATTCAGTCGGTCAACGGGGAAGGTGGTTTCGCCGTCCAACTTTTCCCAATCAAGAACACCCTCCTTATACGTATTGTATTCTCTCAGCGGAACATAGCAATAGAAATCTTTGGCGTTTTGCCCATAGAGTTGTTTACCCCATTTACGCGTCCAATTCTTGTTTCTCCAGATTACCAGTTCAGAGAGCTGCCTGCAACCAACAAATGCTTCATCTCCAAGATATACGCAAGTGTCAGGCACTTCGAAATTTTTGATGCTTGTGTTGGCAAAAGCTCTGCGCCCAATGTGCACAAATGCTTTCATCTTACCAGTTTCCACATTTTGTATTTGGGTACACATATCGAGTGCTCGGTCACCAAAACCGGTCATCATATACTTTTTCTTTGCGCCGTGAGTGTAATCGGTCTCTGAAAAGGTTGCTGTGAATTGGGTGATGTTAGTGCGATCCTTATTCGCAGGGTGATACACATACCTCGCCTTGCCAGAATAGGTCACACCATCTATTGTAAACGGCGTATAGCTGATCACACTCATGTGATATATCGTATTGTATGGGTCGGCATCTTGGTATGTGAAGTCGTAGGCACCTTCCATCACCTGAAGTGTGCCCCAATATTGATTTTTCTTAAATGCTTCTCCGCTGCCCGCTGGCACATAGAGCTTGCACGACGTGGGAACATCGGTCAAGTGGGTGGGTCTATTTGCAAATTGGGCATTGTTGAGAATGATTTCTTGAAGATAATTATTCTTTGCTATGCATTTCGAATCCATTTTAGTTATCGACGAGGGGATATGGATTCGCTTAAACGAGTTGTTGTAAAATGCAAGCATCCCCAATGTCGTAAAGCCACATGGAAGAATCACGTCGGTGGCAATGCGGCAGTTGTCAAAACCGGCGTCTTCAATCACTTTCAAGTTGGGGTTGAGTTTAAGCCCCACCAAATTAGTTTGATTCTGGAAAGCATATTGTCCAATCGTTTGAATGTGCTTTCCGAGCGTAAGATTGGTTTTGACGCTGAGTGTAGTTCCATTACCAAACACATAACCGTCAACCTTTGTGACGGCATACTTCTTGCCACCCGGCAAAGTGATATAATCTTGAATTACAATTTCCGACTTGCCAGTGTTGTGCGGAGCATAAACCAGCATAGCTCTGCCGTCAAATTTCTCGCCATTCACAGTTTGTGCATTGCCGTTAATGATTGTGTATTTCAAGCCGTCG
>OIZS01000706.1_pt1 | contig 13167 bp, 11 predicted proteins | sample 1588641 | NCBI WGS metagenome assembly OIZS01 (sample SAMN03283240) | human gut metagenome | biome: human-associated habitat; material: feces | host: Homo sapiens | place: Peru | collected 2012
TCGTGTTCTTGCCCCGTTTCTATGACGACAACCTCCTTATGGAGCGCATAGCGTCGAGCATCGACATCGTCACTGTACCCCTTTACGTACTTATTCTTATAGAGTTCTGCCGTCCCGGTTGGCTCTCCAAGCTTAATGCCATATTGCTCGAAGCCCCCTTCCTCTTGCTTTCGTTGCTCTATATGCTGTTGCATGTAGACATCTTCTTTAAGGCAATGGTTGTACTTGCTATAATATACGGTGTCGGTTGTGCGCTATGGACCCTTCGCGAGTTGCCGCGCTATCACCGTCGCCTGAAGGAGGAGTATTCTTACGACGAGGATATCAACCTCCATTGGTTGCGTGGAGTGATGGTGTTGTTCTTCGCCATATTGATGTTTTGGGCATTAAGCAATGTCTGTCCCTCGCCATTTACAGATATATTATATATGACAAGCTCGTTGGTGGGATGGGCAGTGGTGTGCTATTTCATCAACAAGCAAGAGATGGTGCTGCGCGATGTTATAACAGTCTGCGATGAGCCGTATGTTCTTCCCGTAGAGGGTGCATTAGCACAAGGCGAAGACATATCAACTGTTAAAACTAATGAAGATACCGATATAGCTGCCGACCCGTCGTTGTTGGCAGGTGTCGAGTCGATGTCGCAGCTTGAGCTGCGCCTTCAAAAGTGCTTCGAGGAGGACAAGGTCTATCTCGACCCCAAGCTGCGATTGTCCGAGCTTGCCGCCCGTCTTGGCACCAACCGCACCTATTTAAGCCAGTATTTCAATCAAAGTTGCGCCCAATCGTTCTACGGATACGTCAACGACTATCGTGTGCGCCACTCTATGCAGTTGCTTCGCGATACCGACTATACCCTTGACGTCGTGGCGTCAATGTCGGGCTTCAACTCTATATCCACCTTCCGCCGTGCCTTCTCGCAAGCCAACGGATGCAGCCCGTTGCAGTATAGGGCAGACAGTAGAAATGAAGGTAGATAGATAAGTTGACGGGTGGACAAACGAATTAAAGAGCAGTTGATAGGTGAAAAATACTATCAAAATAGTTTGTCAATCTTTCAAGACACTATGTTTTGACTTCTTGACATATCATTTTTACCCTATGATACACATCATATTTTGTTTATTCGTATCTTTGCAATATCAGAAAATAAAGGACATAATTCCTTAAGGTTGCTTACACGAAAACGAATAAATAAAAGAAGCAGTTTGTAATTGTTTGATAATCAAGAAAAGAGTGGAGACCGCTCGGCAGTGATGCCCAGCGGTCTTTTTTTGTCTTAATTCTTATTAAGCCTCATTTGTTGGCGGAATCTCCACCACATCATTACGCCAGCGCTTGTCAGTCCGAAGGGGAAAGCCATCCATACGCCTACAAGTCCGAAGTTCAATACGAATCCGCACAGATAGCCCACGGGCAGCGAGATAACGAAGAAGGCAATGAAGGCAATAACCATCAGCGGCTTAACGTCGGCAATGCCACGCAGCGCATTGGCATAGTTTATCTGCAATCCGTCGCCAAACTGGTATATAAAGAAGGGCAACATAAGCGTCAGTACAGCCGTCGACACCTCGGCAGAATCGGTAAACCATCCACCTATATGGTTGCGCAGAAGGAAGATGATGCCGCCCTGGATAATCTCAAGAGCCACCATAACGTGCAGTCCGGCAATAACCGTATGCTCGGTATTGATGCGGTCGTGCTGTCCGTTGAAGTAGCTTGTGCGCACAGCGACAGCCGTTCCAAGGCCGTAGTACACCATAAAGGTAAACTGCGAGATAGTGATCATAACCTGATGCGACGCCAAGGCAATGGTGCCAAGCCATCCCACCATAATAATAGACAATGAGAAGGAAGCCGTCTCCATACCCATCTCCAGGGCTATAGGTGTGCCAAGGGATGTAAGGCGCTTGGTTAGCGAGCTCGACCAACCCATGCGAAGGAACCCTTCGCGGTAACTTGCAAACTTCTTTCGCCAAGCGAACACGGCAATAAACACTGCCACCATTACTATTCGCGATACCAAGGTGGACACTCCGGCGCCCACTACACCCATCTCCGGTAGCCCCGCCTTGCCATATATCAGCAGATAGTTGCCAATGATGTTGAGCAAGTTGCCCGACAGCAGTATCCACATCGAGGTGCGTGTCTCGGTTATACTGTCGGTAAACTGCTTAAAGGCATTGAACAGCATAACAAACGGAATGGATGCAAGCAGCACCAGGTAGTAGGGACGCATAAGCGGCAGCAGCTCGTCGGGTTGGCCTATATTGCCAAGGTTGAAGAAGAGCAGAGCCAGCGCCACCATCATCACCAACCCGGCAAGCGTGTTGGCAAGCAGCGAGCAGCGCAGCGCCTGACCAGCCTCGGGCAGCTCCTTACGTCCGAAGAGTCCGCCCACAACCGGAGTGAGTCCGTAAGAGAAACCCGTTCCGGTGATAATGACGAGGTTTATAATGTTATTTACGAACGAGGCAGCCCCCAACTCCGTTGTGCTGTGGTGTCCCACCATCATAGTGTCGGCAAAGCCGAGGACAATCATGCCCATCTGTCCTATCATTATAGGAACGCCAATGGATAGTAGTGATTTGTAGTGTGTTGGGTAAAAATTCATATATGTTACCAGAATTTGTTTTGTTCGGCGTTGTACTCAAATCCCGCCGCCTTTAGTTTGTCAACAATCTCGTTCTTGTCAACGTGCAAGTCGTCACACAGAGCGTCAAGCGACGGATATATGTCGCGCAAGCGCATATTGATGACGCTAAAGAGCATCATCGGATCTTTTGGTAAATCAAGCATAATCGTTATTATTTTTTTATTATCCTGGGTGCAAAGGTACAACTTTTTCAGCACAATTTAGTAACTTTGCCCAAAAGCAATAATCTTTTAGCATCTATATAGGGCATTAGCAATCTTTTAACACCATATTATATATGACAACAGACAACCAGACAATAGCAGCCCGTCTCGCCGCCTTGCGTGACGAGATGCGTCGCGAACACCTCTCGGCGTTCATCTTCCCCAGTTCCGACCCCCACAACAGCGAGTATGTACCGCCCCGTTGGGAGGGCCGCAAGTGGATATCGGGCTTCGACGGCTCAGCAGGAACAGCCGTTGTAACGCTTCATTCGGCTGCCCTTTGGACCGACTCGCGCTACTTCCTTGCCGCCGAGCAGCAGCTTGCCAGCACCGAGTTTCAGTTGATGCGAGAGCGTATGGAGGGCACACCAGGCATTGCCGAGTGGATAGCAGCCGAGCTATCAGATGCCGACAGCACCGAGATTGGCGTCGACGGAATGTGCATGACCTACGCCGATGTGTCCGACCTCAAGACCGAGCTTAAGCATAATGGAGGCATAACCGTGCGCACCAACCTCGACATCCTCGACCGCGTGTGGACCGACCGCCCCTCCGTTCCGCTCAACCCGGTACGCATCCAGCCGCTTGAGTATGCCGGCGAGTCGTGCCGCGACAAACTCGGCAGAATACGCAGCAGCCTGTTGCGCCGTGGAGCCGGCGGCCTGCTGATGACCCAACTGGACGACATAGCCTGGACATTGAACCTCCGTGGCACCGACGTACATTGCACACCGGTGTTTGTGGCATGGCTCATCGTGGCAGAGGAAGTGGCTGTATTGTATATCAAGGACGAGAAGCTGTCGCCCGAGGTGATAGACTATCTCCATGCCGAGGGAGTGGCTGTCGACGACTACGACAACATTATCGACGCCCTCAACTCGTACGACGGCTATACACTGCTAATCGACCCTGCCACCACCAATTATACCCTTTCGCAGCTGCGAGGTAACTTCAACCTCGTTAGTGCGCCGTCGCCCGTGCCCGAGATGAAGGCTGTTAAGAATGAGGTAGAGTGCAACGGCTTCCGCAACGCTATGCTGCGCGACGGCGTGGCAATGGTCAAGTTTCTTAAGTGGCTTGAGGAGGCAGTGCCAAGGGGCGGCGAGACCGAGTTGTCCGTAAGCGCCAAGCTGCGCCAGCTGCGTGCCGAGCAGCCGCTGTTTATGGACGAGTCGTTCGACACCATAGCCGGCTACGAGGAGCACGGCGCCATTGTTCATTACGAACCATCGCCCGAGAGCGATGTAGCCTTGCGTCCCGAAGGCTTCCTCCTGCTCGACAGCGGAGCGCAGTATCTCGACGGAACCACCGACATAACCCGTACCATACAGCTCGGTGCGGTATCCGACCTTCACCGCCGTGTCTACACCTTGGTGCTCAAGGGCCATCTGTCGTTGCAGAATCTCTGCTTCCCCCGTGGCGCGGCAGGCACCCAGCTCGATGCCGTGGCACGTGTGGCAATGTGGCGCGACGGCATGAACTTCATGCACGGCACGGGTCATGGCGTAGGTTCGTACCTCAGTGTGCACGAGGGTCCTCACCAAATACGCCAAGAGTATCGTCCCGCCCCGATGCTTGAGGGCATGACCGTAACCGACGAGCCAGGCCTTTATCTTGCCGGAAAGTTTGGTGTGCGCATAGAGAACACGCTTCTCACCGTGCCTTATCTCACTACCGAGTTTGGCCGCTTCCTACGTTTCGAGCCTCTCACCCTATGTCCTATCGACACTCGCCCCATTGTCGTGGATATGCTGTCTGCCGAAGAGCTCGCCGTGCTTAATGCTTACCACCAGATGGTGTACGAGCGATTGTCGCCAATGCTGGATGCCGAGCACCGGGCTTGGTTGGCGGCAAAGACCCGCAATCTGTAGCTGTTGAGGGGGATATTGCAAGCCGTTAGGTATTTTTAATACTAAAACATTGGCATAAATGTTCCCCACAACACCAAAAAATAGTATATTTGCAAGCATTTAATACTACCATAAACAAACTAAAACGGTTAGAATCTAACAAATCTAAAAATATACCATTATGAAACTGAATTTAAGTTCGCAGATTGTATTGAACAAGGTGCCCGAGCAGTACTACCGCCCACGCACGGCAGTAGAGCGTTCGGAGATAACCCGTTGTGAGAAAATCTTTACCGACATCTACCCCAAGGTAGAGGAGGCGGCAGCCGTTATAGCCAACACCGTTGAGGCAGAGATAAAGCGCGCCAAGGACGCAGGCCGTAAGTGCGTGCTCGCTTTGGGTACAGGTTTGTCACTCACACCAGTATACACCGAGCTTATCCGTCGCCATAAGGAGTGCGGCTTGAGCTTCGACAATGTTGTTGTGTTCAATGCCTACGAGTACTTCCCATTGTCGGCAGACAGTCGCCACAGCGCGTTAGGTCAGCTCCGTGAGCGCCTGCTCGACCATATCGACATCAAAGCCGAGAACATACATACACCCGACGGCTCAATATCTCAGGACGAGGTAGTAGAGCATTGCCACGCCTACGAGCAGCTAATAGCAGCCGAGGGCGGCATCGACATCGCCCTCCTCGGCATAGGCCGTATGGGCAACATTGCCACCAACGAGCCGGGTTCTACCTTATCGTCTACCAGCCGCATCATCCTTATCGACCAGATGTCGCGCGACGAGATGACCAACAGCTTCGGCACACAGGAACAGGTGCCGCCATGCTCTATCACCATGGGCATCCACACCCTGCTCTCTGCCCACAAGCTCTTTATCACGGCATGGGGCGAGGAGAAGTCGGACATCGTGGAGAAGATTGTAGAAGGTCCTATCACCGACGCCGTTCCGGCATCGTTCATCCAGACCCACAACGACGCCAAGTTCTTTATCGACCTCTCGGCAGCCAGCAAGCTTACACGTATCGTGCATCCGTGGCTCGTAACCAACTGCGAGTGGAACGACAAGACCATCCGTGCGGCTGTGGTTTGGCTGTGCCAGTTGAAGCAGAAGCCTATCCTCAAGCTCACCAACAAGGACTACAACGAGAACGGTCTTTCTGAGCTTCTTGCCCGCTTCGGCTCGGCATACAACTGCAACATCAAGATATTCAACGACCTTCAGCACACCATTACAGGCTGGCCTGGCGGCAAGCCAAACGCCGACGACACCAACCGTCCGGAGCGTGCGCTGCCAGCCATGAAGCGAGTTATCGTCTTCTCGCCGCACCCCGACGACGACGTTATCTCTATGGGTGGCACCCTGCGCCGCCTTGTTCAGCAGAACCACGACGTGCATGTGGCTTACGAGACATCGGGAAACATCGCTGTGGGCGACGAGGAGGTTACACGCTTCATGCACTTTGTCAACGGCTACAACCAGCTGTTCTGCAACAACGAGGATAAGGTTATAAAGAAGATGTATGCCGACATCAAGGCTTTCCTTGCCCAGAAGAAGCCGTCGGATATGGATACACCGGAGGTTCGCACCATCAAGGGTCTTATCCGCCGTGGCGAGGCCCGCACAGCTTGTACCTACAACGGTGTGCCTCTCAGCCACGTACACTTCCTCGACCTGCCGTTCTACGAGTCGGGCAAGATAGAGAAGCTGCCTATGGGCGAGAAGGATGTCGAGATTGTGCGTGCTCTCTTGCAGAAGGTTAAGCCACACCAGATATACGTGGCAGGCGACCTTGCCGACCCTCATGGCACACACCGCAAGTGTACCGACGCTGTTCTGGCAGCCATCGACCTTGAGAAGGAGGCTGGTGCCAAGTGGCTCGACGACTGCCGTATATGGATGTATCGTGGCGCTTGGGCAGAGTGGGAAATCGAGAACATCGAGATGTGCGTGCCTATGTCGCCAGAGGAGCTTCGCGGCAAGCGCAACTGTATCCTCAAGCACTCGTCGCAGATGGAGAGCGCACCGTTCCTCGGCAACGACGAGCGTCTGTTCTGGCAGCGTGCCGAAGACCGCAACCACGCCACTGCCGAACTTTACCACAGCCTCGGCTTGGCTTGCTATGAGGCCATGGAGGCTTTCGTGCGCTATATTCCTTAAGAAAAATCGTGTCGTGAGACACCGTTCCAATAAATAAATTTGTATATCCTAAGAAGAGGGGGCTGCGTCGGTTTAGGCGCAGCCCCCTTGCTATATATAAAGGTATTCCTATATTTTGACCAGCATTATTGGACGATTAGAACAATATAGTGGTAGCGGAGATTAAAAAAAAGACGATAAATGTCTTTCTGTTTAAGAATTTTATCTTAACTTTGCACTTATCAATACAAATTGCAAACGACAATAACTATTGAAGACAATTAACTCTATTGTTAAACATTAAAACTTAAATGTATGAAGAAATTATTTCTCATGGCAGTAGTGATGCTCGCTTCTGTAGCATCTTATGCACAGCACGCAGTAGGCTCTTTCACATTGCAGCCTAAGATTGGTATGAACATCGCCGACCTCACAGACGCTGATGATTCTGACGCTCGCATTGGTTTGGCAGCAGGTGCTGAGTTTGAGTATCAGGTAACAGATATGATTAGCGTTAGCTTCGGTGCTCTCTATTCTATGCAGGGATGCAAGTATGACGACGTAACTGTAAAGCTCGACTATATCAACGTTCCTATCCTTGCCAACGTATATGTAGCCAAGGGTTTTGCCGTTAAGCTCGGTTTGCAGCCAAGCTTCAAGGTAAACTACAAGTATAGTGGTAAAGGTGCAAGTTTTGATGGCGACGAGATGGATTGGGCTCCTAAGGCAAAGGGTGTAGACCTCTCTATCCCTGTAGGTGTTTCGTACGAGTATCAGAACTTCGTTCTCGACGGTCGTTACAACTTCGGTGTAACAAAGGCGTTCGACTCTAAGGCAGAGAAGAGCAAGAACAGCGTGTTCCAGATTACTCTCGGCTACAAGTTCGATCTCTAAGATATCCCGTTTTTTTTAAGATATCCCGTTTCTTAAAAAGATATGCCAGGATGTGAGCAATGCTCCGTCCTGGCTTTTTTTGTGTTCCAACTAAGGCTTAATTGGTCGGTCATTAAGGCTTAATTGGTTGGTCATTAAGGCTTAATTGGTCGGTCAGTAAGGCTTAATTGGAATGTCGTTAAGAGATTGTTGTTCGTGTAATGGTCGTTAATGTTCTGTTCGTGTAATGGACGTTAATGGTTTATTCGTGTAATGGACGTTAATGGAGTGTTCGTATAATGGTCGTTAATGGTTTAATCGTGTAATGAGCGTTAATATTGTATCTTGAACGTTGCTTGAGCTGCGAGGAGCGTCGCCACCAGGAGCGTCGCCGCCTCGGCGACGAACAACTAACATTACCACCCCTCTTATGGAACGGCGAACTCCTGTTCGCCGCACAAGCTACGCTTACAATAAATCATTAACGCTCATTACACGATTCAATCATTAACGACAAAAACACGTTTTATCTGCCACTCTGCAACCATTGCCCGTAATTCGTCTCTAACCCTCTATTTCTCAACGTGTTACCCGGGTTGCAGATGCCTCGTTTTATCTGCAACCATCTGCAACCATCTGCCACCCTTGTTTTATTTGTTGCCCTTGTTTTATTCGTTGTCTTTTTTTATTCGTCGCCGAGGCGGCGACGCTCCTGGTAGCTCCAAGTGTCAACCTACAAGTTAGGGTGGCAGATGAGCAACCATCTGCCACCCTATCTGCCACCCTGTAACTCATAGATATACAACGTGTTACAGCGATTTTGACCCAAAGGTTGCAGATGGCAGATGAAAAAAACATTTATTTTTGATACACCTCTATGGCTTGTGCGGCAATGCAAGGCGGTATGAGCGGCGATGGGTCCTCGCCACGTCTGATGATATCGCGTACCTCCGTGCTGCTAACATCGTATAGCCCCGTGTCTACAAGCTTTACTGTAGGCGGAAGCGAGGCGGTGTTGATGTCGTAGCCACGTCGTGGGTATATGCGGATGGGGTAGTGGGCTATGATGTCGTCGGCGTGATACCAGCGGTCGAACACCAGCCAGTTGTCCGCCCCGATAAGCAGGCAGAACTCGCGGTCGGGATAGTCGTGCGACAGGTGCTGTAGCGTGTTCCACATATACGAGGGGCGCGGAAGGCGGAACTCGTAGTCGGACACCTCAATGCCCTCAATTCCCTCCACCGCACGTCGCGTCATATCGAGACGCAGGCTGTCGTCCAATAGGTCGGCAGCCTGCTTAAGTGGGTTTTGTGGCGACACCATAAGCCACACCTCGTCTATGGCACCAAGGCTTAGCATAGCCTTTGCAATGGCGATGTGGCCGTTGTGTATGGGGTTGAACGACCCCCCGTAGATGCCCGTCCTTATCATCCCAAGAACTCCTTGATGATGCCGAGCGTTTCTTCTACGGCGCGGTCGAGGTCGTCGTTCACTACGATGCGGTCGAACTTAGAAGCGAACGACAGCTCAAACTCGGCACGTGCTATGCGCTGCTCGATAACCTCGGGCGCGTCGGTGGCACGACCGGTAAGGCGCTTGCGCAACTCTTCTATAGAAGGCGGCTGTATGAAGATGCTAAGGGCGCGGTCGCCATAAAACTGCTTGATGTTGCATCCGCCCTTGACGTCGACGTCGAACACCACGTTCTCGCCACGCGCAGCCTGTGTCTCCACCTGCTGCTTAAGTGTGCCGTAGAAGCGGTCGGTATATACCTCCTCGTATTCGAGGAACTCGTCGTTGGCTATGCGCTGCTTAAACTCCTCGGGAGAGAGGAAGAAATACTCTACACCATTCTGCTCTGTGCCACGCGGGGCGCGTGAGGTGCAAGATATTGAGAATGCGAGATGCAGCTCCGGGTGCTGCATCAGTCGGTTGATAATTGTGCTTTTGCCGCTGCCTGATGGAGCGGAGAATATTATAAGTTTGCCCATGTTGGGAGTTTTGAGTTTTGAATTGTTTACAATGCGTTCAGCACCTGTTCCTTAATCTGCTCCAGCTCATCCTTCATCTTCACCACGATGTTCTGCATCTCGGCGTTGTTGCTCTTCGAACCGGTTGTGTTAATCTCTCTACCCATTTCCTGGGCGATGAATCCGAGCTTCTTGCCCTGGCCATGACCCTCGTTCATAGTCTCGCGGAAGTAGTTGAGGTGGTTGGCAAGGCGCTGCTTCTCCTCGCTGATGTCAAGTTTCTCGATGTAGTAGATAAGCTCCTGCTCAAGGCGGTTCTTGTCGTACTCCACGTCTGGTATCTGCTTCAATCCGTCGACGATGCGTGTGCGTATCTTCTCGACACGGGCCTTCTCGTACGGCTCAATGCTGTGGAGCAGCTGCTCGATGTTGTCCACCTTCTCGGCAAACTTCTTCTGCAAGGCAGCTCCCTCCTGTGTGCGGAATGCCACAAGCTGGTCGATAGCCTCGTCTACGGCTGCGCGTGCAACCTTCCACTCATCCTCTTCAAGAGTCTCAACCTCCGTCTTTGCCGTAACGTCCGGCATACGCATAAGCGTGACAAACCAGTCTTCAGGCTCCGGGATGTTGCAGCGCTGTGCAATGGCCTTAATCTGCTGGCAGTAGTTCTCGGCTACAGCAGCGTTTATCACCGTTGCGTCGCTTGCGGCATCCTTCTCAATCCAGATGGCAAAGTCGACCTTGCCACGCAGCACACGCTGCTGTATGGCTTGGCGAATCTCCATCTCCTTCTCGCGATATAGCGGAGCTATGCGTGTGGACAGGTCGAGAGCCTTGCTGTTGAGCGACTTGATTTCGACATTAATTTTCTTTCCGTTGTAGACTGCGACAGACTTGCCGTAGCCAGTCATTGATAATATCATATCTTATGTGTGTATAAGTTATCTTGTTAGTGTATAAGCAGGCATTAGGCTTTGGCACCCAATGTGGATGCAAAAATACTTATTATTTTCCAAAGTAATGCCTATTTTGTCGCCAAAATAATCGTCTATTCGGCCGAATTGTGCTATCTTTGCATCCACATATATGTAAGAAGAGGCAAACTGTTAGCCGTAGGGCGTTATTTTTTGTGTTAAAGCCCAGACGGTTAGGAGCTATGAGCCTCGTATTGAACTGATAATTATTTTTAGGATGTCGTGTATTTTGAATATTGACACGAGCACCAATGTGTGCTCTGTAGCCGTTAGTCAAGACGGCGCTTGTATTTTCTCCAAAGAAGACCATGACGGACCCAACCATGCCGTCAATCTCGGTACTTTCGTCGACGAGGCCATGTCGTTTGCCGACAGCCACGCCATACCGCTTGATGCCGTAGCCGTAAGCCAGGGACCTGGCTCGTACACCGGCTTGCGCATAGGCGTGTCGATGGCAAAGGGCATCTGCTTTGGCCAGGACCTCAAGCTTATCTCGGTGCCCACACTGGAGCTTATGGCTGTGCCGGTGTTGCTGCGCGAGGAGGTGGAGGAGGGCGCCCTGCTGTGCCCGATGATAGACGCACGCCGCATGGAGGTATACTCGGCTGTGTACGACCGCGCCCTTAAAGAGGTGCGTGGCATACGTGCCGACGTGGTAGACGCCGACACATATAAGGAGTATCTCGACCGCGGACCTGTCTACTTCTTCGGCAACGGCGCCGAGAAGTGTATGGAGGTGATAAACCATCCCAACGCGCGCCTTATCAAAGGTGTGGAGCCACTTGCCAAGTGGATGTATCCGCTGGCAGAGCGTCGAATAGCACAGGAGCAGTATGAGGATGTGGCCTACTTTGTGCCCTTCTACCTCAAGGACTTCGTTGCAAAGGAGTCGAAGAAGCTGCTGTAGCCCCACCATGTACGGCAGGCTGTGCATAAAGCCTGCCCCTAACCCCGTAACAAAGAAAAAGAAACGTATGAATATAAAAGGACTCGATTATAACACCCAGCGCGAGCGCCTTGTGCTGCCCGAGTATGGACGCGAGATACAGCAGATGGTAGACCATTGTGTGGCTCTGCCCACACGTGCCCAGCGACAGCGCTGTGCCGCGACCATCGTGCGCGTGATGGAGCGTATGGTGCCGCGTACAGGCGACTACAACGACCTCCAACACAAGCTGTGGGACCATCTGGCACTGATGAGCAACTTCAAGCTCGACATCGACTATCCCGTCGACATAGAGCAGGCACACAAGATGATGCAGAAGCCAAAGCCTATGGCTTATCCGATGAAACGCATACCCGTGCGCCACTATGGCAACATGATGTTTGAAGTGCTCGGCATGCTTAAGGATATGCCGCAGGGACCAGGCCGCGAAGAGCTTGTGCGACTGGCTGCCAACCAGATGAAGCGCGACCTTGTGCTGTGGGGACACGGCTCAAGCGACAACGAGAAGGTGGCATCCGACATGGCTCGATATACCGACGGAAAGGTGCAGCTCGACCTCGGCTCCTTCCGCTTCGAGCGCTTTGTGCCAGAGGCACGAGGCACGGAGAAGAAACAACGCAGACGCAAGTAACATATACCCATAACACACTATAATAGGCCTATGGAATCGTTTATCATTGAAGGCGGACACCCCCTAAGCGGAACCATCACACCACAAGGTGCCAAGAACGAGGCGCTTGAGGTTATTGCGGCTACGCTGCTCACCGCCGAACCTGTAAGAATAAGCAATATACCCGACATCCTCGATGTCAACAACCTTATAAAGCTGCTCGCCGATATAGGCGTGAAGGTAACACGCAACTCGCGCAACGACTACACCTTCCAGGCAGACAACCTCAACCTCGAGTTTCTTGCAAGCGACGAGTATGTGCACAAGTGTGCCGCGCTGCGTGGCTCGGTGCTGCTGATGGGTCCGCTGCTCGGTCGCTTCGGTCGTGCCATGGTGGCTCAGCCGGGTGGCGACAAGATAGGACGCCGACGTCTCGACACCCACTTCCTCGGCTTCAAGAACCTTGGAGCCAAGTTTATCAACGACGAGGAACGCAAGGTGTACACTATAGAGGCAAGCAAGCTCAAGGGTACATACATGCTGCTCGACGAGGCGTCGGTTACAGGTACAGCCAACATCATTATGGCGGCTGTGTTTGCCGAGGGCACCACAACCATATACAACGCAGCCTGCGAGCCCTACATACAGCAGCTGTGCCACATGCTCAACAGCATGGGAGCCAATATCTCGGGCATTGCCTCCAACCTCATAACCATAGTTGGCGTAAAGCAACTGCATGGTGCCAAGCACCGCATCCTGCCCGACATGATTGAGGTAGGCTCCTTCATCGGCATGGCAGCCATGGTGGGCGAGGGCGTGCGCATCAAGGATGTGCAGCTTAAGCACCTCGGCATCATACCCGACACCTTCCGCCGCCTGGGCGTAAAGCTTAAGATTGAGGGCGACGACATCATCGTGCCAAAGCAGCCACACTAT
>OIZS01000708.1_pt1 | contig 13144 bp, 9 predicted proteins | sample 1588641 | NCBI WGS metagenome assembly OIZS01 (sample SAMN03283240) | human gut metagenome | biome: human-associated habitat; material: feces | host: Homo sapiens | place: Peru | collected 2012
TAAGCCGCACGGACACCACGCCGCCAATACCGCAAACGTTAAGCGCTACATCGACTTTGCCGCAAAGCATGGCATAGAGGGAGTGCTGGTTGAGGGATGGAACGAAGGATGGGAAGACTGGGAAGCCTACTTGCGCAACAGGCAGTTCAGGTTCGACCGCGCTTACCCCGACTTTGATGTGGACGGGCTTCACAAGTATGCCGCCTCAAAGGGTGTGCAGCTTGTCATGCACCACGAGACGTCTGCCAATGCAGCCGACTATGATGTACAGCTCGACCGCGCTCTGCAGTTTATGGTAGACAATGGCTATCACGCCGTAAAGACAGGATATTGTGGACAGGTGATACCAAGGTCGGAAAACCACTCGTCGCAGTGGATGGTAAACCACTATCTGCACGTGGCAGAGCGTGCCGCCGACTATAAGGTGATGGTCGATTCGCACGAGGCGGTACGTCCAACAGGTCTTTGCCGCACTTGGCCCAACTGGTTGGCGCAGGAGTCGGCACGCGGTACCGAGTTTGAGGCAATGGGCGGAAACCCTGTCGACCATACCACCATTCTGCCCTTCACACGTCTTATGGGAGGTCCGATGGATTACACCCCCGGTATCTTCCAGACCGACCTGAGCTACTATAAGGGCAGCAACCACGGCAAGGCACGCACCACGCTGTGCCGACAGCTGGCTCTGTACCTAACGATGTACTCGCCTATGCAGATGGTGGCGGATGTGCCCGAATCGTATGAGAGGTTTGCCGATGCCTTCGAGTTTATAAAGCAGGTGCCCGTAGACTGGGACCACTCGCAATATCTTGAGGCTGAGCCAGGCGACTATATCACCGTGGCACGCTGTGCAAAGCATACAGGCGACTGGTATGTAGGCTCTACAGTGGACGAGAACGGACACCGCTCGGTGCTCAAGCTCAACTTCCTCGACCCGCACACACAGTACATCGCTACCGTATATGCAGACGCAAAGGATGCCCACTGGGACACCAATCCGCAGGCATACGTAATAAAGAAAGGTGTGGTAGACGCCAAGTCGGTAGTGGATATAACCTCTGCGTCGGGTGGCGGATTTGCCATTAGCATCGTCAAGGCATCCAAGGCGGATGTCAAGGGCATGAAGGCTCTGCCTCGCCGTATAAACTAAGCCTTCGACCGGCAAGCTAAAGCCAAGGCTTATAAACAAAAAGTAGAACAAATAAACAATACACTACAAGGATATGAACCATAACCTTAAAACCTTAGCATTAGGCACCGTGCTCTGCACCACGCTTCTAAGCATGGCATCATGCGGCGACGAACTGCCCGACCCGATAGTGCTGCCACGCACATTGGTGGACATACACACCGACTGGAGCGGCATAGATGCACAGCAACGGCCACAGCAGTACGTGCTCTCTGTCAACGGCGACAACTACAACGTAGCGTCGGACACATATCAGATGGAGCTTAAGTCGAACCGCGACTATACGTTCCTGGCATACGTTCCGGTGTTGGGGGTTGACGTGAACGACGGCATAGCCACGGTTAAGGCAGCCTCGCACAACACAGGCAATGCCGAAGCAATAAGCGGAACACCCTCCACCTTCTATTGTGCGTCGCAGACAATAACATCCCTAACGGGCGACAAGACAAGCCTTACGCTGCCCATACAGCAGACAACACGACAGCTCAATGTGTCGCTTAAGGCCAAAGTTACGTCTACCGACGGCAGCGCAGTGGTGCAGGGAGGCTACGCCATCCTTTCCAAAGCAATGGCAACATACAATATGTACACATCCATTGCGTCTACTGCGGTTGAGGCTGTGTCCGACTTCAGTGTCAATGCCACAACAGGAACAATAACGGCACCCTTCAATGTCTTTGCGCTCGACCTCAGCAAGGATGTAACCGTGCAGTTTGTGCTGTTCCTATCGGACGGTACACAGCAGCGTCTTGAGACGTCGATAGGCAACTTTGTAGCCAACTTCAACGACGGCTCTCACTCTACCATTGACATTGGAGGCAAGGTAAGTGTGGACGGATTGAACCCATCTGTAACCAACTGGACCATTGTTGACATGGGCGTTATCACTCCTTACGTATGCCAATAAGCCACAAAACGCACACCAACAAGTCTCTTATAAAGATACATTAAAACAATAGCAGAACAATAATAACTAAAAATACAGATTATGAACAAGTCATCATTTATGCTTTTTGCAATGGCAGGCGCTATGACCCTTGCCTCTTGCAGCAACGAAGAAGTAAACGGCAGCGATACCAAGAACGCCCAGTTGCAGGTTGTTGCCAACATCGCCTTGCCGCAGACACGTGCCTTTGACGACCAGTGGAACGCTGGCGACCAGATTGGTATATACACCCTTAAGGCTGGTACAACCGACATTGATGCCGCCGACAACCTTGCCTACCGCAACACTCTGACAGATGGCTGGGCGGCAAATGCCAGCTTTGCACCTACCGGAAAGGCTGCCAACCTGCCCGACGACGGCAGCAAGGTGGACGTTGTGGCTTACTATCCGTACAGCGCAACAGCTGCAGCTGGCGTGGTGGAGCTTGATGTGCAGAAGCAGGACAACCAGGCTCTCATAGACCTTCTTGGTGCAAAGGCAGCGGGTGTGAGCGCCGATGCGCCACAGGCTGTGCTCAACTTCAAGCATAAGCTTACAAAGATATTTATGAAGGCCACTGCCGAGGACGGCTCTTCGCTGTCCGACCTCAAGGCTTATATCAAGGGTATGTACACCAAGGTGTCGTACAGCGCCTTTGCCGACGAGCTTAGTATGGTGTCTGGCGACACCAAGAAGGAGGTGGAGATGCGCTCGGCAGACGGTTCGAGCTACCGCTATGTTGAGGCTATCGTGCTGCCTAACATTGATGGCAACGATGCCGCAACACGCAACATCGAGTTCGAGCACAACGGTAAGGTGTACAAGGCAGCCATCTCTGCCGACGTTAAGTTTGAGTCGGGCAAGAAGTATGTGTACAACGTTACGTTCACAGCTACCGGCGTTAAGATAGAGGGAGCAGGCATAACCAACTGGGAAGAGGTAACAGGCGACGACGTTGTGGTTGTGCCTGGAGGCGAGGCTCAGTATCATTTCAACGACGTCTACGCCGTTGGCGATGCCACACCTAATGGTTGGTCCATCCCAAACTCGGTTAAGTTTGACAAGGTAGACGACAACACCTACACCGCAACAATCGTCCTTAAGGAAGGCGAGATGAAGTTCCCGCTCAGCATCAACAACGGCTTTGAATGCGACTATATTATGCCTACCGAGCCCGGTGTGGGTCTGTCTCATTCAGCCTGCATGCTCGTTAAGTACCCCGACACTCGCGACTACAAGTGGAAAGTTTCGGCAGCCGAGGCAGGCACTTACACCATTGTGCTTGACGTTAAGAACATGACTATGACTGCCACAAAATCGGAGTAAATAAAAGTAGTAAATAAAAGTAGTAAATAAAATAAGACAGATATAATGAGAAGGTTTCTTTTGTTGATAGTTTCGTTGTTGGCTGTAGCCACCGGCTTTGCCTTCGACTGCCAATCACCTGGCGGCAAGGTAAAGCTGCATGTGGAGCTGACGCCTTCGGGGCAGCCGCAATACAGCTTGACGTACAAGGGTAAGACGGTTATAAAGCCGTCTACCCTTGGCTACGAACTTATTGCTGCCGACAACCTGATGGACGGATTCAGCGTGCAGACAACACAAACGAGCACGTTTGACGAGACATGGCATCCCGTGTGGGGCGAGACCAAGGACATACGCAACAACTATAACGAGCTGTTTGTTGCCCTTAAGCAAGACCGCACAGGCCGCTTGATGAACCTGCGCTTCCGTGTATACGATTATGGTATGGGTCTGCGCTACGAGTTTCCGCAGCAAACCAATGCCTACTTCCTTGTTAAGGAAGAGCATACACAGTTTGCGCTTACCGGCGACCACAAGGCTTGGTGGTTGCCCGGCGACTATGACACGCAGGAGTACAGCACCGTGACATCGCGTCTCTCGGAGATACGCAAGCTCTTCCGGGCATCTATCTCGGACAATGCGTCGCAGACACAGTTCTCCGAAACGGGTGTGCAGACATCGCTGCAGATGAAGACCGACGACGGTCTTTACATCAACCTGCATGAGGCAGCGTGTGTAGACTATCCTACAATGCACCTCAATCTGGACGATAAGAATATGGTGTTCGAGTCGTGGCTCACCCCCGACAGCCAGGGTTTCAAGGGATATATGCAGACCCCGCGCACCTCGCCGTGGCGCACGGTGCTTGTAAGCGACGATGCCCGAGACATGCTCTCGTGCAAGCTTACGCTCAACCTCAACGAGCCTTGCAAGATAGAGGACACTTCGTGGATACACCCCGTGAAGTATTGCGGTGTGTGGTGGGAGATGATTTGCGACAAGAAGTCGTGGTCGTACACCGACGAGCTGCCCTCTGTGGTGCTCGGCGAGACCGACTATACCAAGGTTAAGCCTAACGGCAGACATGGTGCCACCAACGAGCGTGTGCGCCAGTACATCGACTTTGCCGCCAAGAACGGACTCGACGAGGTGCTGGTTGAGGGTTGGAACGAAGGTTGGGAAGACTGGTTCGGACATTCAAAGTTTCATGTGTTCGACTTCCAGACACCTTATCCCGACTTCGACATCAAGGCTCTCAACGACTATGCCCACTCTAAGGGCGTGAAGCTGATGATGCACCACGAGACGTCGGGTTCGGTTATGAACTACGAGCGCTACCTCGAGCTAGCCTATAAGCTTATGAACCGCTATGGCTACGACGCCGTAAAGAGCGGCTATGTGGGCAACATCATTCCGCGTGGCGAGCACCACTACTCGCAGATAATGAATAACCACTACCTCTACTGCGTAACCGAGGCTGCCAAACATCATATTATGGTGAACGCGCATGAGGCTACACGCCCCACCGGTTTGTGCCGCACATGGCCCAACTTGGTAGGCAACGAGTCGGCAAGAGGTACCGAGTACGAGAACTTCGCGGGCAATAATCCCGACCATACGGTTATCCTGCCGTTCACACGTTTGCAGGGCGGACCTATGGATTACACCCCGGGCATACTTGAGACGCAGATCGGAACATGGAAGGAAGGGTCCAAATCGTATGTGCACACAACGCTTTGCGGACAGCTTGCGCTGTATCTTGTGATGTACTCGCCGCTGCAAATGGCTGCCGATCTGCCCGAGAACTATGCCAAGTACGACGACGCCTTCCAGTTTATACGCGACGTGGCGGTAGATTCACGATACATCGAGGCAGAGCCTGGCGACTACATCACAGTGGCTCGACGTGCCAAGGGAACCGACAACTGGTTTGTTGGAGGAAAGTGTGATGAGAACGGACACCGTGCCGTTGTAAAACTCGACTTCCTCGACCCGGGTCGCCGTTACGAGTGCACTATATACAAGGATGCGCCCGATGCCGACTACGAGAAGAACCCCAAGGCATACGTCATAACCCGTCGAACCGTTAAGCGTGGACAGACCATAAAGGTGGATGAGGCACGTGGCGGCGGCTTTGCCGTTTCGCTTAAGGCTCTATAATGATTTTCACTGCAAGCGTTTAGTGCAAACGCTTGCAGTGAAAATCATGTTAAAAGTATAGCACTTTTAAGCCTGCGATAAGTAATAATGTGTATTTTAGCAGACTGAAAAGTTCAAATTACCTTCATTTAGTAGTGCTAAATGAACCAACATAATAAATTGTAGATAACTAAAAAATGAATCTTTAAAAGAATCTTATTTATGAAGAGAGTTTACTTTACTTTGACATTGATGTCCCTGTTTGGTGGACTTAATGCCTTTGCCCAGACCTACACAACCGAAGGTGGTGTTAGATATGGCTTGATGCAGGACAATAAAACTTGTATCGTCATCGGTGATGCCGGTGCAACGGGTGATATTACATTCAAGAAAGAAGTAGAGATTAATGGCAATAAATATACCGTAACTGGTGTATGTGGATCTGGGGATTATTCTTCTGAGGCAACCGACCAGAAGAAAGGTTTCAGTGATAATGCCAATATAACAAGCATTACTTTTGAGGAAGGCTCGCAAATAACATGGATTGGCGACCATGCCTTTAAATCTTGCTCAAAGCTTAAGACCATCAATAATGTACCGGATGGCTTGAACTTTATAAACACATGGTGTTTTGAGGCTACTGCTTTAGAGTCGGTTGATTTGTCGAATACAAATCTTCAATATTTACCTAATGGCTGTTTCTATAATTGTGCGCAACTTAAGGATGTTAAGTTGCCGTCAACCTTGACAACTCCTAATAGTGGTGGATGGGTGGAAGCAGATGACGCTAAATATGGAAAGTCGGCTTTCCAGAAAACGAAGATTGAAAGCATCGACTTGTCCAATACCCAGCTTAAATCATTGGGCGATTATATGTTTGCTGAGTGTCCAAACCTTAAGACAGTCAAGTTGCCAAGTACGTTGAAGTATATATGGAACCATGCGTTTTACAATTCAAGTCTTTCTTCTATAACGCTTCCTCCTTCTTTGTTGAAGATAAATGAGTGGGCATTTCAGAATACGCATCTCGCAAATGTTGTTATACCAACAAATTGTAGTCGTATTGAGCAGGGAGCGTTTAGTGATAATGTCAACTTGACAACTGTCGTAGTAAATGGTAGTGTGTGCTATTTGGCAGTTAATGCATTTGCTAAATGTCCTACCCTTACGGATGTTTATATTACATCTAAAAACGAACCATTTGCAGAATGTTATGGTTTCCCATTCGATAATAATCCCAAAGTTCATGTAATGAAGGATTATGTTGATACTTTCTCTGGACTAAGGACAACAGAAGGTAAGAACCCTTGTAACACTACGAACTTTGACTCCAAATTCTCCATTACTCTTAACAAGGAGTGGACAACGTTCAGCAGTGCATACAATCTCGACTTCTCAAGCGTTGAAGGCTTGACAGCTTATGCCGCTAAGTATGATGAGACAAAAGACGCGGTAGCTCTTACACCGGTAACGAGAGTGGCGGCTAATCAGGGTCTTATCCTTAAGGGTAAAGCAGGCACGACCTACACATTGTCTATCCTTGGATCGAGACCAACTGGAGTTGTAATAGTAGGATACAACCAGCTTGTTGATTGTGTTGATGCTGTTTGGTCTTCAAACCGCGATAAGGACTACTTCTTGCATAATGGCGAATTCGTGAAGTCGACTAACGATGGTTGGGCACTTCCAGGCAAGAGCTTCTTGTATATTAGTGGTGGACGTACCAATAAAAGCGAGAGTCCATTGCGCGTCTACGTCGACAACACCGCTACCGCAATCAACGGCATCACCAACAACCCAGTTGTAAAGGATGATGCCTACTACAACCTCCAGGGGGTCAAGGTGCAGCGTCCACAGCACGGCGTGTTTATCCACAACGGCAAGAAGGTTGTGCTTAAGTAATGTGGACTGATAAGGTCATTAGTGAAAGATATACATATATACGATATATAATTTAAAAAGAAAGAAAATATGAAGAAGACATATCAAACACCGGTTGTCACTGCTATCGACATTGCTGTTGAGAGCCAGATACTCACTGCAAGCCTTGGCTTCGGCGATACCCCAATAGACAATCCTGGGGGGGCAGATTCTCCAGGAATGGGATACATCATGGACGACGAGGAGAACGAAGACGACGGTTCGTACTGGAAGTAATCTAAAAACACCATCACACCCAAAAGGCTGTGATGGTGTTTTTCTTTTGTACTATTTTTTTTGCTCGCTTATTCTTTTAATGTGATAAAAAGCCGTACTTTTGCAAGCATGAAACAGAATAAGATATCATTGAGCAGCAAGCAGTATGCTGTGCCGTTCGTACTCATCACCTCACTCTTCTTTATGTGGGGCTTTGCACGTGCCATACTCGACGTGCTCAACAAGCATTTCCAGAACGAGCTCGACATCACCATAACACAGTCGTCGCTCATTCAGGTTACAACCTATCTTGGCTACTTCCTCATGGCTATTCCAGCCGGACTGTTTATCAACCGACAGGGTTATAGACGTGGAGTGGTGCTCGGACTCTTGCTCTTCGGTCTTGGCTCGCTCGCCTTTATCCCTTGCTCGGCAGCCGGAACATTCTATGCCTACCTTATAGCCTTGTTCGTTATAGGCTGCGGTCTGGTGTTCCTTGAGACCTCCGCCAACCCTTACGTCACCGAACTTGGACCTAAGGAGACGGCTACCGCACGTCTCAACTTCTCGCAGTCGTTTAATGGTGTAGGCTCAATGTTTGCCACATTGGTGGTGGGCAGCTTCCTCTTTCAGGACAGCGGAGCGGGCGATGTAGGCAATGGTTCGGGCGGCAATGCCGTGGTGCCGTATGCCATCATGGGTGCCGTGGTGATGATTATAGCCATCGTCTTCGCACGTGTCAACCTGCCAGAGATACACCACGACGACGATAAGGACACACAGGAGGGCGGACACAACCTCTCGCGTCTCTTCAGCAACTCATGGTTTGTCTTCGGTCTCTTGGCGTTGCTTGCCTACGAGGTGGCTGAGATATCAATCAATTCCTACTTCATCAACTTCGTAACGGGACAGGAGTGGATGTCGGCTGCCACTGGTTCCACTATCCTTACCGTGGCTCTTGGCCTCTTTATGCTTGCCCGTTTCGTGGGTGCGGCTATCATGAGCAATATGGCGGCAGAGAAGTATCTGCTTATCTGCGCTGTGGGTTCGGTGGTGTGCATAGGCGTTATGCTGCTCGACTTTGGCAAGACAGTATCTGTGAGTGCTTTGCTGTGCAACTATATGTTTGAGGCTATCATGTTCCCGACAATCTTCTCGCTCACGCTGCGTGGATTGGGCGGACTTACCAAGAGTGCCTCGTCCATACTGATGATGACGCCGGTTGGCGGTTGCGGCTTCTTGCTTATGGGCTTGGTTGCCGACAACACCGGCAACATGGTTGTGCCGTTCTTTATCCCCCTCATCGGCTTCGCCTTCGTCCTTGCCTACGCTTACAAGTGTGTTAAGCGAGGATTTATAAAATAATCATAGGTGTTTAGCTGATATTTGCAAGAAAATGATTATCTTTGGCGACAAGATACAAAAATAGGTCAATGATGAAGAAACCAACGCTCACTACGTTCCTAATATGTGTCATTGTCGCCATACAAACTGCTATATCGTGCTCACCAACAGCCGATAACGAAGCCAAACTACGACGCGAACGACTACGCCAATTCGACGACTCAATAACGTCCCTTGTTCCATCTGTGCTCGACAGCATTAATAGTGCGATAACCCAGACACAACAAACGCTTGCCCGAAAGCAAGCCGACAACACTATAACCTCGTCCGATAGTCTAAGCTTGCAAGAGTATCGGATGTGCTTGGCACGCTACTATTGGCTGTCCGACCATCCCGAGAAAGCCGATACTATCGTGCAGGATATCGTCAACTTTGTACGCCGACAGGACGGCGGCTACTACGATAAACACAAGGTGTGCAGCACCGAAAGGCTCAACGCCCTTATGGCTAACGCCCTTCAGCTGCAGGCTGCACGCAACCACAACTTCCACCGCGAACCCAAACAGACTCTCGATATGTACACCGAGTCGTACCGACTCCTGCTCCATAGCGATGTAAAGGAGGCGCTGCCTAAGGCTTGCGCCAACCTTGCCGACGCCTATATCCAGGTGAACGACATACCAGGTGCAGCCAAGTGGTACCGACGTGCCCTCTTTCTTGTCGACTCGCTCGGCCTGCCCGAGAAGGAGAACATAACCCTCTATATGGGTTTGGCACAAATATATTTGTCGCTTCACGACTTCCACTCGGCACAAATATATTACAACGAGACCGAGCGTTATTTCCGATTGATGTCGCCGCAGATGCAGGCTTACCACATCAACAACCTCGGCAACTTCTATTATTACACCAAGGACTATGCCAAGGCGCTCGCCACCTTCAAGCGAATGGAGCGCCTGCTCATAGACAGAGGCATGGCAAACAAGTTTGATATGTACCTCTGTCGTGTCAACCTTGCCGACGTCTACTTCAACCTCGGACGCTTGGCAGAAGCCCGCCATTGCCTCCAACTGTCGGAGCCTTACTTCCGCAAGAACGGCGACGCCACCGCCCTGTACTATTGCAACACCATACATATAGGCATTGCTGCACGTGAAGGCAACGCTGCCGAGGTAGAACGGGTGCTTCGCAGCGAGCACCTCACCCACGAGATGCCCTACGCCATGGTGAACATACGCAACCAATACCTGCGCCGCTACTACGAGCAGAAGGGCAACTACCGTCAGGCTTACGCCAATCTGCAAGCCAACATAAGCTACGACGACTCGTTGGAGCACAACCGCTCTAATATGCGTTCGGCTGAGATTATGGCCCGATTCACCGCCGACACCTTGCAGCTGCACCACGACCTTGCATTAGAGCATAAGAATGCGATGATACAGACAGCCAACATGAAGACCACAGTGGCTGTATCAGTGGCTGTAGTGCTGCTCTTGTTGCTCGTGATGTGGATGATGTACATACGCAAGAAGCAGCTGCAAGACCAGGTGAACATAATGAACCTAAAGCTCAACAACGTGCGCAACCGCATCTCGCCCCACTTTATGTTCAACGTACTTAACAACAAGATACTGAAGTCGGGCAAGGAGGAAGCGTCCGAACTGATGGAGCTTGCACGCTTGATACGCACCAATCTCGATATGTCGAGTCAGCCGTTTATGTACCTTAACCGCGAACTTGAGTTTGTCGAACAATATATTAAGGTAGAGCGCTATCTGCTTGGCGACGACTTCTACTTCTGCATCAACACGTCTCCGGATGTTGATACAGCCAAGGTGCGCATACCGGCGATGTTCTTGCAGATACTTACAGAGAACGCCATAGTGCACGGACTTAAAGGACTGGAGGGACACAAGGAGCTGCATATAAGTATAAGCAGGCAGCAGGACGTAACCATAATACGTGTAAGCGACAACGGACCAGGCTTCAACGCACGCCGCGCACTGAAGAAGGGCACCGGACTTGGCATCATATCGCAGACCATTGCCGTTACCAACGAGCACAACAAGCATAAGATGCGCTTCGAGATAAAGAACCGTGAGGACGACAAGGGCAACGTTGTGGGATGCGAAGCCACACTGAAGGTGCCCGACAACATTAAAATTTAAAAACCAGACTTATGATGAACATAGTGATTGTTGACGACGAGAAGAATTGTGTAGAGGCTCTCGCCGACAAGCTTAAGCAATACGACGGCACCAATGTGGTGGGTGTGGCATACAATGGAATGGACGGGTTGAAGCTGATGAGCGAGCATAGACCCGACTTGATGTTTCTCGACGTCGAGCTGCCCGACATCTCCGGCATAGAGTTTCTTGAGCGCATCGAGGAGATAAGCGACGGCCGTTGTCGTGTGGTGATGTACACATCGCACGGCCGATATATGTTGCCGGCGTTCCGCAACAAGGCGTTCGACTATCTGATGAAGCCGATAGACGACAATGAGCTGCGCACCATATTGCGTCGTGTATGTATAGACCGACGCCCTACAAAGCCTCAGACAGCCCTTGCCGATACTTCAAACAATATGGTATCGGCATACGATGCTCTCAACAGTGACGGCATAGCCAAGCGCAACGACGGCAAACTGCTGATATATACCAACTCTGTCGACTTCTTGCTTGTGGACATACGCGACATCTGCGTCTTTACGTATAATCATGAGTTGCGTATATGGGAGGTGACGGTGTCGGGTCGTCCGGCACCGGTTAGGCTAAAGCGCAATGTAAGCAGTGATATGATTCTGGAGCTTGACGAGGCATTGGTGCGTGTAAGCCAGAAGCATATCATCAACCTTAGTTATCTTATAGAGGTGGCAGACAACACCTGCCACTTCTATCCGCCGTTCGACAAGTTGGACGACGTAAAGGTAGGGCGCCTATTTAGAAAGAAGCTTATCGACCGCTTCAGCAGTTTTTAGGCGCCTTAGTTTCCTACCCCTTAAGACGTATGCCGAAATCGCCCACTTCTATCAGTCGGCGTTTGTACAGGTCGCCCACGGCTCGCTTGTACACCTTCTTGCTCACCTGGAAGCGACGCTTGATGTCCTCGGCGTCGCTCTTGTCGCCAAGGTCGCAGGTACCGCCGTTGTCGTTGAGGTATTGCAGGAGCGTCTCCGAGAAGTCGAGAGTCTGCTGGCGACCCGTGGGTTGCAGCGTTACGTCTATCTTGCCGTCTGGTCTAACGGTGTTGATGTATCCCTTGACGCGGTCGCCCGTGTGCAGATAGCGGAACACCTGATCCTCGTAAACCAGTCCCGGGTAGCAGTTGTCTATAATCACCTTGAATCCCATCTCCGTCTTCTGCCACACCAAGAGGTCCACCTCCTGACCGTGGTTGTAGAAGGGGTGGCGCTCGCTGAAGTAGCGCTCAATCTTGGCAGATGCCATGATGCGGTACGACTCCTCGTCGATATGCACGTGCACGATGTAGCTTTCGCCCTTCTGCATGCGCTTCTTCTGTTCGCGGAAGGGGCAGAAGAGGTCCTTCATCAGTCCCCAGTTGAGGAATGCTCCATACTCGTTTACCCACGAAACTTCAAGATATGCAAAGTCGCCCACCTTGCACAGCGGGTGCTCGGTGGTAGCCACAGGACGTTCGTCCTGGTCGAGATATATAAACACTTCAAGCTCGTCGCCCGGCTTCGTGCCTTCGGGTACGTAGCGTTTGGGCAGCAGAATCTCTCCCTCGTCGCCGCCGTCGAGATACAGTCCGAAGTCAACCTCCTTGACCACGGTCATCTTGTTGTAATCACCAAGTTTTATCATATATTCTGTTTTATTTCTGTGAGTTCTGTGGGAGGTACATTTGTGGAAGGTGTATGTATTGGAGGTACATTCACAATTTTTCCGTCCTCAATATGAATAGTGCGGTCCGTAATCGAAGCTAAGTGTTCGTCGTGCGTCACGATGACGAAGGTCTGGCCGAACTTGTCCCTCAAGTCGAAGAAGAGCTGGTGCAGCTCCGCCTTGTTTTTAGAGTCGAGCGAGCCAGAAGGCTCGTCGGCGAGCACCACAGCCGGGTTGTTCACCAGGGCGCGCGCCACA
>OIZS01000720.1_pt1 | contig 13035 bp, 19 predicted proteins | sample 1588641 | NCBI WGS metagenome assembly OIZS01 (sample SAMN03283240) | human gut metagenome | biome: human-associated habitat; material: feces | host: Homo sapiens | place: Peru | collected 2012
CTGCTCCTCCTTCAGATGAATAACAACCGCCACCTCTATCAACTCATCAACTTCGACCCACAGGGCAAACTCGAGTTGCTCAAATATGAGCTGCAAAAACATCTCAACTATCGCATCGAAGGCATGACCATCGATGATGTCCGCAACTATGACAAGACAGTCACGCCAGTTCTTCAGACTGCGGTTGACAAGACCTCAGAAGCAGACAAGATTGCAAAGCAGCTAGCACCTCATCTTCCGGTCGTGGAGTCAGAAAACCTCGATTCCATCGTTCCTTCGGCCATTGTTGCCAAGGGCAAACGAGCTGATCATGACCAGTTGCCTGACGACATCCAGGCTATCTGGGATGAAAACTGCACACTCTGGAAGAAAATCAAGGAGCACTTTGAGGCTTGCAAAGCTTACGACATGTCATGTGACAGATACGAGGGCTTGCATGCTGCCGACGAAGACTTCAAGCGCATGCTCCTTACACTCAAGGAGGAGTACTATGCATACAAGCAGTCCATGGACGTCTACGACCATGCCAAGCCGGGTGATGCCGAGGAGAAGCAAGCGGATGAGCAGCCAGTAGCTGACATCACCTCAAAGCAGATAGGCAATGCTCGCTCCTACATCACCAAGAACCTTAACCAACTCATTGGATTCGTGGAGGCTGGCAACACAGACAAGGCTGATGCCTTGCGAGCTAAGGTCAATGAGCGTGTGCAGCTCTTGATTACAGCAAAGGCTGAAATCACCGCAGATACCATCGCAAAGCTTCAGCAGGCTGGCATAACCGTTGAGCAGCAGGCTTCAGACGATGGCGAGGAGCAGCCAGAGAGTGCAGAAGAGGAGGTTACAGATGAGGGCGAAGCAGATACAGCAAGTCCTGAAGCCGCTTCAGCAGAGTAGCTCGCAGGTCTTCCTTGGCCAAGGTCTTCACACCCTTGGTCTGTTGGGGTGGATTCTGGAGCAGACAGGTGCAGCGCACATTGCCGTCACCACCTTCTCCACATCCGATGCCTTCCTCTGTGGAGTCATCAACCTTCGCAAGCGAGGGTTGGTTGACTCCTCAGTTTTGGTTGCGGACATTAAAGCTTCAAGTAAAACTTTAAAGCTAAGTCGCTTGATGACAGAGGCTTTTGATGAAGTAAAACTGACGCTCAACCACTCCAAGGTCATGCTCGTTGCTAACAACGAGTGGTTAGTCTCTGTGATAACATCTCAGAACCAGACCTATGGTGACCGTGCTGAGTGCACGTTCATCACGACTGACAGAGATGTCTATCTCAATCTCAATAACATGTTAAATAATTTGCTTGATGATACGACAACAATATCCCTATCTGGAAGAGAGTGAACTTTACCTGCAGACGGTCTATGACCTGGCAAAGACCATGACACCGGTCGAAGAAGTGCCCATCATGATGGAACTGCCTCCCGACGAAGCCATGGCCATGCAGTTGGAGCTGCAGGAACCGCGCTCACCCTATCGACACCGCTACCTTAAAGGTTTAGCGGAGACCGCTAATGATTTACGCATCAACAATATAGCGCTCGCCAAGGTTGGCTCTCCTGGAGCCTACCAGTCCATCATGTCGCAACTCTCGCAGATTATGGCTAACCTCAGTTAGATATGAGTCTACCAGTCAACATTGATGACTACATGAAGTACATGCCTCTCAACGAGGATGAGCTTCAGGAACTTCACATCTCTGCCATCGTCAAGGCGAGAGTGGAGCGGCTGCGTGGCTGCTACGCCTTCTGGCTGCGCTATCCACGCTTTACCGTCCGGGAGATGGTGGACCAGGATAAGGCGATGTTCGGGGTCAGCGAAAGCCAGGCTTACGATGATATTCATCTCTGCCAACTTATGCTCGGTAATCTCAATGCGGCATCAAAGGAGTTCTGGCGATGGAAGGTCAACCAGGAGATAGACGAGGACCGCAAGGCTGCCAAGGCTGCCGGCGACTTCCGGGCGCTTGCCGTGATGCAGAAAAACCGCATCAAGAACAACCGAACAGACACCCCTGATGAGCCAGAGTTGGCATTCGACAAGATTGTTCCTGTTGAGTTCCGCATGACAGATGATCCGACAGTCATCGGTTTGCAGAAGATTCCAAATCTTCGTGCAAAAATCAAGAAAATGGAGAAACGCTACTCGATGCCGGACATCGAGGATGCTGACTTCGAAGAACTTCCGCCAGATGATGACAGCAAGACCTAAGGAGTTATTTTTCAACGACGTGCAGTCGCGCGTCCTGCAGCTCATGCCTAAGACGCTGGTCTGCGAATGGGGCCGTGGAACAGGAAAGGGTGTGGTCGAGGCTGGCCGCATCCTCTATGCTGTTCAGCACATGCCAGGTTCATGCCTGGGCATGGTAGCGCCATCGGTCAAGCGATGCCAGACCAACATCCTTCCTTCTGCGCTGGTACACCTCGAGGAGTGGGGATACAAGAGAGATGTCCACTACATAGTGGGCAAGAAACCATGGAAGGCGCTGCATTGGCAGGAACCACATTTCCAGCCCATGAACTGGGAAAATACTGTAGCCTTCTATAATGGCAGCTACCTCAACATCATCTCTCAGGACCGCAGCGGTACCTCCAACTCTCTCTCACTCGACCATGTCTTCATAGACGAGGCGAAGTTCATAGACTGGGAACAGCTAAACAATGAGACGCTCCCTGCCAACCGTGGAAACAAGCAGTTGTTCGGAGACTGCTGTCTCCATCATGGTCTGACCATTACTTCAGATACTTCAGCAACAAAGAAAGGTTCCTGGTTCATGTCGTGGGAGAAGAAGATGGATAAGGAGCTGATTGCTACTCTCGAGACGGTACTGGTGCATCTGCACAGCATCCGACACAAGCTGGCTGCTCACCCAGAGCGGTACGATTACTACATGTCGCAGGTGCAGAAATACGAGAAGGTTCTGCACTCCCTCCGCTCCTATGCCCTGGTGTATTCCAGGTGCTCGAGCATCCAGAACCTCGCAGTTCTGGGCGAGGACTTCATCAGACAGATGAAGCGGGACCTGCCAAAGATGACCTTTTTAACGAGCATCATGTGCCAGCATGTCGGCATCGCACAGGATGGTTTCTACTCCGGGCTTGACGAGGATCGCAACTTCTATACGGCACCGAACACCAGGTTCCTCAATGACCTGCAGTATAAGTTCGACCCTAAGCACGACAAGCCAGACTGCCGCATGGATGGCGACCTGGAGGACGGTTTACCGCTGATCATCGGCTGCGATGCCAACAACAACATCAACTGTCTCGTAGTCGGGCAGGTGGGTTCTGATACCAAGTTGCGCATCGTCAACTCATTCTATGTCAAGTATGACAAGAAGTTGCCTGAGCTCGCTCAGGACTTCTGCGACTACTATAAGTATCTCAAGAACAAACGAGTCATCTTCTACTACGATGCGACTTTCGTTGGAAACTCCTATGCAACCCACAACGATAAGTTCTACCAGATTATCACCAAGGTGCTACGACGCAATGGATGGCTCGTTACGGAGGTCTACATCGGCAAGCCGATGAACCATCTTGAGAAGCAGTTGCTCATAGACCGCATGTTCAAGGGACATGCGCGCCACATGGTTCTCATCAACCAGGACAATAACGAGGACCTGATCATCTCCATCGAGAGTGCCGGCTGTTACAACAACGGCAAGGATAAGCGAGGAGAGAAACTCGTTGAGACAGACGAGGACAGGCTGGAGAACCGCACAGACTTCTCCGATGCATTCGATACCGTCTGCATTGGTGTGGACAAGTTCCCTCAGACCGTCCTCTACACGGGAGGCATGAGCAACTATTACCCTAGATAGGCTTTTTTCGATAATGATTTATATAGTTTTAATGTAGTTTATTCTTTATTTATTTTATGATTCCTTGGCTGCTTGCTCGTGAGAGTAGGCAGCCTTTTTTCTTTCTTGGTGTGTGAGAAAGCGGTATCTCCGATGGTGAGTTTAATGCTGTTCCGTACTTTTTTTATTGCATTCTCCGCCGCCCGTCATGTGTTCCCATCCGAAATTTCCTGTGCAAAGTTATCCATGGATGAAATGCAGGTGGTGCAGGGGATAGGCGACTGCAAGGCGTTGGCAGTACTCGCAGCTTTGGAACTAGGCAAGCGCAGGGCAGTGGAGAAGTTGGGCAGCAAGCCCGACATGGGCAGCAGTCTAGCCATATACAACTACATGCTTCCGCAAATGGCAGACCTAAAGGTAGAGCAGGCACACGTCATATTGATGAACCAAAATTTCAGACTCATCAAGAGCGTGAAACTGAGCGAGGGAGGGATAACAGAGACTTCAGTGGATATTCGTATCCTCATGAGGGAGGCAGTCTTGAGCGGTGCAACCATCATGGCATTTGTGCACAATCACCCATCAGGCAACACGCAGCCAAGCAAGGCGGACGATGTGCTGACCCAGCAGATAGCCAAGGCTTGTCAAGTCATGCGCATCTTCTTTATGGACCATGTGATAGTAACAGATGGAGCATTCTACAGCTATCACGACAAGGGCAGACTATAGGCACCATGGGCAACGTGACAGGAACACGTTGCCCTTTCTCTTTCTTGCAATCTTGCTGATGACCGCGGATGAAGGGAGGGGGATAGAGATAGCGAGGGCGATGGCAATTCGGCACGGCAGTCGGGGAAAGGGGCAATTGCCACATAAAAAAAACTTACATATACCGCTCCAGTCAGCCGTGGCAATTGCCTCCGAGCGTAGGGCGGTGGGGGCTATGCTTACAGCAAGGCACGCCCTTTTTTGCTCCAACTTTTCAAAAATCCATGATTTTCAACAAGTTGGCAAAAATGACCGTGGAAAATTTGTGCAAAATGCCCAAATTTTGCAATCAATTGCCATTGATTGCCCGCTCGAAAACGGCTACTTATGCCAATTTCCATGAAATTGCCACAAGAAACGAGCCGTTTTCGAGCGAACCCCTTCATTGCATTTCGGGGTAAAAGAGGTAATAACATTGTTTGACATCATTCAAGAATGATGAGAAAAAGAGGTAAAAACCGTGTTTGATGGGGGTGAAATGTTAAATCTTAGTTAATATAACGAATTTGTAGTATAATTATTTGGTTGTATCACGAAAATGTAGTATCTTTGCAGTGTTAAATTAAACAAGTAAGTAATATGAAATGGAATGAATTAAAAAGAATTGCTATTGCCCACGGCTTTCAGTTTTACAAAGGTTTGAAAGGGCATGACCTCTACATCAACAGAGAGACCAAGAAAACAATCATGCTAGAGCGACATTGGTCACAAGAGGTCAGAAAAGGATTGGTTAACAAACTTAGAAAGGATATCGGGTTCTAACCCGATTCCTTTTAAACAAAATATAATAAAACATTAAAATTGATTTCGTATGGATAAAAAATTTAAGGTTTCTATTGAGAAACAGGAGGATGGCAGCTATATTGCATATAATACAAACATGAGTGGCTGTACTATTATCGGTACAGGTGATTCTGTAGCTGCTGCAAAAAAAGACTTCTTGGAGTCTATGGCTGGTGTGGCAGATGCAAAACGTGAGTTGGGTGATGAGGTTCCGGAGGCTTTCTCTAATGTCCCAGACTACAAGTTTGATTTGTCTTCGCTCTTTGAGTATTATAAGATGATTAATGTGAGTGCTTTTGCTAGATTCGTGGGCATTAATGACACTTTGATGCGCCAGTACCGCAAAGGTAATACATATATCTCGGACGCTCAACTGCAGAAAATCGAAGATGGTATTCATCAATTAGGTAATGAGTTTTCTAGACTTCAACTTGTTTAATTTAACACCTTGACTTTTGAGGTCTGTTGCCCTCGGATGGCTTGTCATTCGGGGGCTCTTATTTTTTCTGTCTTATACTCGTGCCTGGCTTCTACCATTAAGCAAGTATGGCAATGGCTATTGATATTGTTAAAGCTTCAATGACTACAAGCAGATAAAGACGGTTATTGTCTCTTTCTGCTATTTCTAATCGCTCGTTGGCTATATCTATGCGTTCATTGGTCTTATCGATAAGTTCAATAACCTTATGTAGGGTAAGTTTCTTATTTCTTTCCATACCTTAATATATATTATTTCGTTAATCCGATGCAAATATACGGAATTTTATTGAATATCCGTGGAATTTTATTGAATATCCGTGGAAAAACAGAGAAATACGGAGAATTTCATGGAATTTTGTGGAATTTTCACGGAAAATGCGTGGAAAATCATTCCTTTTTATTCCATTTCTTTCCATTTCATTCCTCAACCTCTTGCCGGATGACCCGTTTTCGCGGTTGTTTTCGGTCGTTTTTGCGGTCATTTTCGGAGAAAAATGGAGAATTTCGGAGAAAAATGGAGAATATCGGAGAAATCTTTCCGTTTTCATTCCTTTTCTTTCCACTTCATTACACTTTCATTCCTTTTTATTCCTCAACCCCTAGATTTTCTTCCCCAAATGTTAAATCTTACTGGATATAACAAAAAAGTTATCTTTTTATTTGGTAGAACATAACTTTTTTGTTATCTTTGCATCGTCTTTCAGACAAAGAGATCTTTTAATTAATTAAATTCCTTACATGAGATGAAAACTAGTCAACTAGTTAGACAGCTGAACCGAGCGGGATGCTTCGTTGTTCGGCATGGTGGAAATCACGACGTTTGGTATAGTCCTATTACAGGACTCAAATGTCCGGTTCCACGACATGGCAGTCGGGAAGTCCCTAAAAAGACTTACGACAGTATTCTAGAAAGATTGCTCGGGCTTTAAGCCCGGCAATTTTTCTCTAGTTGACCAAGTTCGTTGAGACGGATGGAGTGGTTGGTTTTAAGGTCTCTTTTTAATTGGTATAAAAGTATGGCAACAAAAGTAACGATACAGGTAGAGAAAGGCAAGCAGGAGAAGAATTTCTCTTGCTTCATGGTTGATGAACTTCCAGACTTTGCACTTGCTGGGTATGGTAACACAGCCAAGCAAGCTATTGAGGATATGTATGTGGCGCAGAAGGAAATCAAGGAGCTTCTTGAAGAGGAGGGCAAGCAGATGCCTGAGCTGGAGTTCGTGTTCCGGTTTGACATCGGTTCGTTCTTCGATTATTACTCATACCTCAATATGAGCGGAGTGGCGAAAAAGGCGGGTGTCAATGCATCACTTATGCGCCAGTATGCCATGGGTAAGCATGAACCTAGCCAGAAGCGCAAGCAGCAGATTTTGGACTGTCTGCGTCAGATTTCACAAGAAATGCAGACTGCCGTGATTTAGTTCGCTGACAGTTTTCATATAATTATGTAGGAATTTTAGTAAAGATCTCTGAGCCCTCCGTGCGTGACGCATCGGGGGCTTTTTCATTCCTTTTCATTCCTTTTTATTCCTTCTCCTCCTCAAATCACCCCGATTTTATGTTCTACAACATATTCCATGCAGATTCTTCTAAAATTTCTCGCTTTTTTTTTGGCGGTTCCAAATATTCTTCGTACTTTTGCCAACGGTTACAAGATGATAGTAGTCTATCCGGCAGGGCGACCGTTTCGCCTATGGCTTCTGGCCGCAGGCTTTTTTTATGCCTAGGAAAATCTTTTTTCTAACTGGGAAAATAATTTTTCCCAACTGGGAAAATAGATATGTCCAATACATGGCGGCTGCATGAACCGTAAGATTTGATTTGTCCTCTCGGATAAGCCATCATCTTGTAACCAACGGGGAATGCAGCCGCCACCCTTTTGTACAATCGGCTGTTAATGGTTACAAGATGATGCGATATGCAGAATTCTATTTTATTAAGTGATGCGCAGGTGAGACCTGCAGGCATCAGCGTTGAGGAGGGCATCAAGGCCCTCAAGTGTGAAATCAAGAAACTCGCCAATACCAAGAGCGAGACCTTCAGCTGTCTCTGCGATGAGACCGTGACCTATGGAGAGGTTGTGCTCACCATGGTTGGTTTCGCAGCTGTGATGGCGATGGTCATGATTGGTGGTTTCATTTTTGGAGGGGAGGTAGCATGATGGAGAGCAGAATGACTACAGAGCTGTTTCATGCTCAGCTGGAGGAGAACATCGTGAGAGCTGCTGACGAGCGCAAGCGCCACCAGGCAGAGTTGCAAGTTATAAGCCGGAATTACGAGAGCTCGTTGGACAGTATTGAACGCATGGAGGATGAAGCAGGGGAAAGCTACCGCTGTGCCCGTAATGCTTTCGAGGATGCCAAGAAAGAATATCAGGAAGCACTCCGTGAATGCAGAAAGCATCGCAACGAGGCAGGATTTCTCAGAGACAAGGCGAAGGTCGAGGAGACTAATCTTTGGACACTCAACAACAATACCATCCAGAGCGACCGCCATAACATCTTTGAGAGATACCGAGAAGCGGGGGGGGTACTTACGGGAGCAGAAGCAGAACTCCTGCACCCAGGTTGGAAAAAAGACAAGAAAGGAGGAGTGAGTGATGAAGAAAAGTAGAAACCGCAGAAGACGCACAGCAAAGCTGATAACCAAGGACATCAGCAAGTGCAAATACTTCATAAATATTGGCAAAAGTATGAACGCCCATAAGGTGGAACTCAAATTTCAGAGAAACTACAATACAATGGGTTCTGTTGTTTTCATCGATGATGCGTCACACAAGCAGACTGTTATCCGATGGCATGATCATCGCTACTATGCACTTCGATTTGGAGCTAAGGAGGCTAAGCCACTCAATATGACTCTGGCCAAGTGGAAATCTATAAACATCGATTAGACATGAAAAAGAATAAGAAGAAAGTCAAGAGAGACGTTCTCTTGCTATATTTCCGCCGCCGTCGCATTCGCGCTGCGCTCGAAAGACGCTGGTGGGAGCTTGATATCAAACGTAAGGAGCTATACAAGCTCGTGGGGTACGCCAAGATTCAGTCAAGATACTGTGTTAATCAGGACTGCCACCGGATTGTCGGCAGATACCTCAGAGAACTGGAGCGAGAGGAGGCACGTATTTCCAGGCTTCAGACCAAATACGACCTTTGGGCTTCCCGTCTGAGCTACTGGGTTGACCTCTATGAGTCGGCATTGTACCGACAGCACCCAGATGACGGTATTTAAGTTTAACCCTTTAAAAAATGAAGATTATGCCAAGAAATACAGAAAAATTCAACAGCGAGCAGTTTGAGCAGGACCTGCTCGACGCTTACTTTCACTTCCGCAGCTGCCTCCCTGTGAAGGATGCAGTCACCGGTCTCGACTACAAGAAGAGTTTCAAGACCTCCCAGGACATCGCCACGGAACTTGATGACATGGGCGGTGTCAGTATAGGAGCCATCAACCAGTACCTGCAGGCGCATGACTACCAGGTAGCCACGCAGCCAGACGGCACCGTGGCATGGGCTATATGGGAGAGAGTTGTCAAGCCGGATAGCCTGGTTTAAGTTAAAAACTCATATATTTTATTATACTACCATGTGTTATGCATAATTTTTCGTACCTTTGCAGCACGAAAAATTTTACAAAGTTTTGAAAAGCTTTGATACGGCTGACCGCCCGTGAGGGTAGTCAGCCGTATTTTTATTTTTACCATCTCCATATTATCTTTGCATCAAAAAAGATAATATATGACCATCACATCACTTCCGTCGGGCAGTTTCTTCCTTGAGAACCTCCCCGACATCGACATTCTTACGGCCAAGACCCGCCTGCTCGTCACCATCAAGATAGGTGATGATACCATCTACGATGAGTATCTCTATCCTGCCGATGGAGAGGTCAGAGTGAGCGACCTTGCCGACATCTTCCGTCCCTATGCACGCCGGAGGCTGGCAGTCACAGCCACCATCAACATCGCCGAGCAACAGGTTCCGGACTCCGGAGACACCGACTCGGCAACAGTCACCGATACGCAGACAGTCAACCTTCAGGTCTACTATTCTACCGTAGACATCGTGGGCGTGGACTGCTCTACATTCCTCACAACCCACTTCCTAACCCTGCTCGATGGACACAAGACCACCTACATGGGGCGACTTGAGTATCTCCACTACATGGGCAAGGACACGGCACAGGTTACCGCACACTATGCGGACAAAACCACAAAACTGTTTACCGCACCAGCCACCGGCGGCAACGACCTCTACACCACCATCGACGTCTCTCCGTCACGATTCGAGACCGAGGACACCGACCTTCTCTACTACGTGGTAGAGGCAGGCTCACGCTCCATGACCTTCATCATAGACAGCGAGGAGCGTGATGTGGCGCCTACTCTGCTCTTCACCAACAGCTTCGGCTGCCAGGAGCTCATCTACTGCACAGGCAAGCACGAAGTAGACCCGCAGTACACCCGCGATGCAGCCTACATGGGCGGCATTAGGGTAAACTACCGCATCACAGAGCAGCGCACCTTCAACGCCGATACGGGGTATCTGGGCACAGACATGGCAAACTGGGCAGATGATCTCTTCCGCTCAGACGAGGTCTATCTGGTCAACTTCATCGGCGGCGTTGCCAAGGTGGGCAAGCGCGTCACCCTATCAGACTCAAAATCCAAACGTGACAACCTGCGCGACAGCGTGCCACGCTTCACCTTCAGCTACACCTACGCACAGCGCCAGCACAATGTGCTTGACCTGCAGCGAGCCGGCCGTATCTTCGACAACACCTTTGATAACACCTTCAACTGATGAGACGCACGGCTTACCACCTCACAGAGGTGCTGCGCCTCCTGGCCAAGGCAGAGCGAGACCGCTCTACAATCAATTTGAAGGCGTGGACATCAGACGGCAAGACCGTCGACTATACAGGATGGCTGGTCAGGGGCAGCAGCTGGCGTGGCGGATTCCACCGCCTCGTCAACCCGGCAAATGCCGAGGTTCGCACCGTTCCGGACATCTACATTCACCAGTTCCTGGGCTTACCAGTATATTTATGACATGAAACAGAAAAAATATCAGCTTCAGCAAGTAGGAACCAGCGGTTCCTACAGCCGCTACGCTCTCGTGGCAGAGGGCGTGAGCAGGGTAACAGACTCCACCACCATCGAGCAGCAGTATGGGCAGGATACCAGTTTCCTGGGTTCTGGAGAGGTGGGCGATGCCACCACGGGCATTCTGGAGACTTCAGACGGCAAGCTCTTCGAGTATGTGAACTATGGCGATGACAACGACATGCCATACACCCTGCAGCAGTTGCTGCGCCGCAACATGGTGGCGCAGCGTGCCATGGCGTTCAACGTGCAGTGCTGCTACGGCCAGGGAGTGCGCTTCATGGACAGGGAGACCAAGCAGGACACCACCGACGCAGAGATCCGCGACTTCTGCCTGAAGAACTCCATCCACGAGGTCTTCATGCAGCAGGCCACCGATATGAAGTTCTTCTTCTGGTCGGTAGAGGTCATCATCCTGAGCCGTGACCACTCCAAGATAGTCAACATCCGCCACAAGGACGTTTCCTATTGCCGTCTTCAGGTACCCAATGACAAGGGGCGCATAGAGCATGTCTTCTTCGGCGACTTCCGCAACGTCATGTCGCCTGTCCACACTGAAGTCATCCCGCTGCTCGACCTCTACGACCCGCTGGGCGACCTCATGGCGCGCATGGGCAAGGCTCCGGATCCATATACCGGCATCAGGGGCAAGGCTCCTGAGATGGGCAAGGACTGCAAGTTTGCCATCATTTCACGCATTCCGACACCCGGACTGCAGTACTATCCGATACCATACTATGCCAGCATCTTCGACGATGCCTGGTACGACATCTACCGTCTCATCGGCATCGGCAAGCGCTACATGATCAAGAACACCTCTGCGCCACGCATCCAGATAGAGGTGCACCGCGACTACTGGGAGGAACTCTGCAACAACGAGGACATCATCGACCCGGATAAGCGCAAGGAGCGCATCCTGCAGGAGAAGGACAACATCATCAACTTCGTGTGCGGACCGGAGAATGCCGGCAAGGCGCTCATCACGGGCTATTACTTCGACCCAAACGGCAAGGAGCAGCGCATGGTGCGCATCATCAACCTCTCCGAGGGCAGCAAGAAGGAGGGTGGCGACTGGGCTGACGACATGAGCGAGGCATCCAACGCTCTCTGCTTCTCGCTTGGCGTTCATCCAAACCTCATCGGAGCCACACCAGGCAAGAGCCAGATGAACAATTCCGGCTCAGACAAGCGCGAACTCTTCATCCTCAAGCAGTCGCTCGAGAAGGCTTGCCACGACATCATGTGCAAGCCTTATCACGTCATCTCCCACTACAATGGCTACGCCGACCGTGGAGTGACCGTAGACGTGCCGATGATAGAACTCACGACACTAGACAAAAATAAGGATCAACAGACAACAATTGTTTCAAACCATGGCAAAAATGAAAATTCAAATCAGCAAGGATGACTTCGAGCAGAGCATCCTCGTAGCGACAAGCTCGCACTCTGAGGTGTTCGAGTCTGTGAGACCTCATTTCTATGAGGCATACAACAATATTCAGAAGCGCTTCCTCGGCTACGTTGGTGAGGAAGCGCTGGAGACAAATGAACGGCTATCGGCTGCAGTTGTCAAGGCAGTGTGCCTGACTGCATTCCTCGGCAACGTTCGCCATCTCGACCTGGTACTCACTCCGACAGGCTTCGGAGTAGTTGCCAACAACGAGGTCTCTCCTGCATCATCTGCGAGAGTAGAGGCGCTGATAGAGCAGTGTATGGTCGCATGCTTGAAGGCAGAGGGCGAAATGATTACCTGGTTGTCTGCAACAGAAGGGTGGGGTGAGAGCCTGCAGGCGAAGATGAGCATACCGCTTCTAGTCTTCAGCATCGAGCAGTATGCCTTCCAGGTGAAGCAGGAGCTATCATCCAAGCAGTGGAAGGATAAACTGTCAGCACTCTACGAAGCTGATGGGGTGATGCGAAGGGTCATATCTGACGAGCAGATGGATGATCTGCTAGAGATGGAGCGGGGAGCCAAGGACAAGGATGACACCGCTGTAGAAATCATCTTCAAGGTGCGCAGATGCATGATCTTCCTGGCTGAGGGTTTGCTGACAGCCTATTCCAACGAGCGTGCGAGACTGCTCAGATACTTAGATGCAA